>SKEO01000002.1_pt1 | contig 307399 bp, 296 predicted proteins | sample 4826801 | NCBI WGS metagenome assembly SKEO01 (sample SAMN11008807, study PRJNA524170) | human gut metagenome | biome: Human fecal sample; material: Feces; isolation source: fecal sample from pouch patient p3 | host: Homo sapiens | place: Israel: Tel-Aviv | collected 2016-02-25 | reverse complement strand
CGTATTACCGCGGCTGCTGGCACGTAGTTAGCCGGGGCTTCTTAGTCAGGTACCGTCATTTTCTTCCCTGCTGATAGAAGTTTACATACCGAAATACTTCATCCTTCACGCGGCGTCGCTGCATCAGGGTTTCCCCCATTGTGCAATATTCCCCACTGCTGCCTCCCGTAGGAGTTTGGGCCGTGTCTCAGTCCCAATGTGGCCGTTCACCCTCTCAGGCCGGCTACTGATCGTCGCCTTGGTGGGCCATTACCCCACCAACTAGCTAATCAGACGCGGGTCCATCTCATACCACCGGAGTTTTTCACACTCGATCATGCGATCACGTGTGCTTATGCGGTATTAGCAGTCATTTCTAACTGTTATCCCCCTGTATGAGGCAGGTTACCCACGCGTTACTCACCCGTCCGCCACTCAGTCACTTGAGCTTCCTTCCGAAGAATTCCATTCAAGTGCTTCGTTCGACTTGCATGTGTTAAGCACGCCGCCAGCGTTCATCCTGAGCCAGGATCAAACTCTCGTTAAAAGTGTTTGTTTCCAGTCAAGAATCACTACTAGCAATCCTATCCCTTTTACTGTTTTTAGGTTGACATTTCTGTCTGTTCTGAAATTTTCTCATTTGTTCGAAATTTTCAGGGTTGTGTTGTCTATTGTTTAATTATCAATGTTCTGTTTTGCTTTTCGTAATCAGCTTTTTTATTTTATCACAGCGTTTCTTACTTGTCAAGCACTTTTTTGTTTTTTATTTTGCCATCGCTTATCGCGACAACTTCTTAACTATATCACACTCTCAAGCGTTTGTCAACAATCTTTTTAAAGTTTTTTGAACTTTTTTATTTTGTTCTTTTCTTTAAAAAGCGGAGAAAGAGGGATTTGAACCCTCGCGCCGGTTGCCCGACCTACACCCTTAGCAGGGGCGCCTCTTCGGCCTCTTGAGTATTTCTCCGAATTTGTTTTCGATATAGGCGCTGTATCAAGCGCATAATTGATTATACTAAAGCTTTTTTCAAATGTCAATAACTTTTTTTACTTTTTTGTAATTTATCTTTTACTAGAATTTTCTCTCATTTTTCTTTGTCTGTAATTTATTTCTATATAGATATAACAAAAGAAGAATCCTTCTGTGTAAACTCTGGATTCTTCTTTTTTCTCGCAAGACTCTGATGATCTACTTCTGTTCGGAAGTATTTTTCTCTATTACTTCTTCAATCCGCCTCTTTACTTCTGCTGCAATTTCATTTGTCTTCATATCCTTGTATTCTTCATACAACATCGGTTTTAAAAAGTGAACTTGTACTGTAACTGGTTCAATGCTGTTTGTATCAAATGGTTTAAAGGAATCAATCAACGCCACCGGGATAATCGGACATTTTGCTTTTGTCGCTGCTTTAAAGCTTCCGCCCTTAAATTCTTGAACATGATTTCCATTTTTTGACCTCGTTCCTTCCGGAAAAATCAAATAGTTCCTTCCATTTTCTACTTCTTTGCTCACTGCAGTAATCACTTTCATTGCCTGTCTGACATCACTCCGATCCATTGTATATGCTTTCATGCATTTGAAAACCTGTTTCAAAAACTGTACATTTTCTACCTCTTTTTTTGCTACAACTGAAAATGGATGTGAACATGCCTCTACAATTGCAAGTACATCATACATTCCCTGATGATTTGGAAAGAACATAAACCCATCTTTCTCCGGTATATTCTCTTTTCCATGTACATCGATCGTCACTCTTCCGCCTTTATTGGCACGAAGTACGATGAAGGTGAGCATTTTGTAAATTTGCTGCTCTGTATATTTTTCTACATGTCCCGCATAATAGCATAATTTACACCACATAACAGGAACCAGCAAAATATTTTTAAAGACCATTAATAAAATACGTTTCATTTAATTTTCCTCTATTCTCTTTCTGTATTTTTCAATTGCTGTCTCATAGAGATTATTTCCATCTTTGTCGATTACGACGATCACAGGAAAGTTTTCAATTTCCAATCGGCGGATTGCTTCTGCTCCAAGGTCATCATAGGCAACTACTTCTGAGCGTTTAATACATTTAGATAACAGTGCTCCTGCACCTCCTACTGCCGCAAAATAGACAGACTCGTTTCTTATAATCGCATCAATCACTTCCTGTGTCCGCTTTCCCTTTCCAATCATTGCCCCCAGACCTAGATCTAACAGCCGCGGCGCATACTTATCCATTCTGCTTGCAGTTGTTGGTCCTGCTGAACCGATTGGTCTTCCTTCTCTTGCCGGAGATGGTCCCATATAATAAATCACCTGCTCTTCCAGTTTCACTGGCAGCTTCTCACCTTGATCAAGGCTTTCATTCATTCTTTTATGCGCAGCATCCCTTGCCGTATAGATTGTTCCCGTCAAATATACATAATCTCCCGCTTTTAATTGGCAAAGCTGATCTTTTCCTGCTGGTACCGTCATATGTTTTTCCATCTGCACTGCCTCCCTTTCTCTCCTTGCTATAACACTCTCACAATATGTCTGTTCACATGGCAACAGATATTCACCGCCACTGGAAGCCCTGCAATGTGAGTCGGATATGTGTTGACATTAACTGCAAGAGCGGTCATCACGCCTCCCAATCCTCCCGGTCCAATGCCAAGCTGGTTGATCTTCTGCAGCATTTCTTCTTCTAATTCTTGCACATATGGGATTTCCGAATGGACGCCAACCTCCCTTGTCAATGCTTCCTTTGCCATCAGCGCACATTTTTCAAAAGTACCTCCGATTCCAACACCGACTACCATTGGTGGGCACGCATTTGGTCCTGCCTCTGCCACTGTATTGAGAATCGCTTGCTTTACCCCTTCCAATCCATCTGCCGGCTTCAACATCATAACTTTACTCATGTTTTCACTTCCGAATCCCTTCGGCGCCACTTTGATCTTCACTTGATCACCAGAAACAATTTTATAATGAATAACTGCTGGGGTGTTATCTTTTGTATTTTCTCTCAGAATCGGATCCTTTACCACAGATTTTCTCAAATATCCTTCCACATACCCCTGACGTACCCCCTCATTGACAGCCTCTTCCAGATTTCCCCCGGTCAGATGTACCTCTTGTCCAATCTCTAAAAATACAACTGCCATTCCGGTATCCTGGCAGATTGGAATCATATCTGTTGCTGCAATCTCCAGATTTTCCTGAAGCTGTTCTAAAATCTGTCTGCCAAGTGGAGACTCTTCTGTTCTCACTGCCGTCTGCAATGCATTCTTCATATCATCTGAAAGATAATAATTAGCTTCAATACACATTTCTTTTACATTTTTTGTAATCTCACTGACATCTATTGTTCGAATCATAGGGACCTCCTCATTGATCTGAATCTTCTGAAATTTTTCATCTATCTAAGATTATAGTATACATCACAAAGAAAAGGAATACCTGTATCCAGATATTCCTTCTCTTTTTCCCAATATTCTCTTTCTAGAATCGACTATTCCGATACAATCTCTCCGCATGCGATCTTACTTCCGGAATTTCCTGATGACTGTGTCCGGAAATCATCTGCCATCCCATGGATGACAACTGTTCTTCCGATCACTTCTTCCGGGTAAAACCGGTCTGTGTAAAAGGCGCTCCATGCAAGCCCCTCATTTGCAAGCAATGGAGGAAAATCCCCCGCATGCCCTGGATGTACTGTATTTTCCGGATTATAATGTCCCTTTGTCTGAGCAAATGGATCCTCTTCATCTCCTGTACATAATGCTCCTTCATGAATATGGAATCCGTAGAAATTTGCGTTTGGAGCATTTTCTGCATTTGGAAGACCTTCCACTTCTGCCACAACCAGTGTTCCCCCGTACATTTCAAAGAAATAAATATTTCCCTTGATCTTAGAATGTCCGGCATCTCCTCGTATCTGTGCATATGCATCTGCTGTCTCATTCATAAACTGAACCATAGCTTGTTACCTCCTGCATGCTTCCTTGTTCTGCCTTGTTTCAGCATATGCAGATGCACTCTATTTGTGACATAGGATATCTGATTCCATCATTTTTTCTAATTTGTTTCTAATTCAAGACTTTCTTCTGAACCTGCTTCTTCTACTTCAGCCTTTTCTTCTGCATTTTCTTCTGCGACAGTTTCTCTCACTTTTGCAATGCTGGCAACTTTTGTATTGGAGTCAAGGTTGATCAGTTTCACTCCCGATGCGACACGACCAAGAATAGAAATTCCTGCACATTCCATTCGAATTACAATTCCCTCTGTATTGATGATCATAATTTCATTGTCTTCGTTTACTGCTTTAACTCCGATCACATTTCCGGTTTTCTCCGTGATCTTATAGCACTTCACACCTTTTCCGCCACGATTCTGACAGGTGAACTCTTCAATTGCAGTACGTTTTCCCATTCCCTTTTCAGAAGCGATCAGAAGGTAATCTCCCTGGGTATGTAACTGCATTCCGATCACTTCATCGCGATCGCTCAGGTTCATTCCTCGTACACCCATAGAAGTTCTTCCCGTTGATCTTACATCCTGCTCTTTGAAACGGATACACTGACCGTATTTTGTTACCATGATGATATCTTTTTCATTGTCTGTGATCTTTACTTCAATCAGCTCATCATCTTCACGAAGTGTGATCGCAGCAAGCCCTGTCTTTCTGACATTTGCATAATCTGTAATTGGCGTCTTCTTCACAAGACCTTTTTTCGTCGCCATAAACAGATATTTCCCGTCTTCATATTCACGGATCGGAATCATCGCAGTAATCTTTTCATCCGGCATGAGCTGCAACAAATTGATGATCGCAGTTCCTCTTGCAGTTCTTCCAGCCTCCGGAATCTCATAGCCTTTCATCCGGTATACTCGTCCGGTATTGGTAAAGAACATGATATAGTTATGTGTCGAGGTCATAAATAATTCCTCTACATAATCTTCTTCAATGGTCTGCATTCCCTTGATTCCTTTACCGCCGCGGTTCTGACTCTTGAAGGTATCTGTTGTCATCCGCTTGATATAACCAAGCTTTGTCATTGTGATCACAACATCCTGCTCCGGAATCAGGTCTTCTGTAGAAAGATCTAACTCATCAAAACCAATGGAAGTTCTTCTGTCATCCCCATATTTTCCACTGATCACAAGAATTTCTTCCTTGATCACACCTAAAAGAAGTTTTCTGTCTGCAAGGATTGCTCTCAATTCTCCAATGCGCTCCATGAGCTCCTTATATTCATTTTCAAGCTTTTCCCGTTCCAGACCGGTCAGTGCACGCAGACGCATATCTACGATTGCCTGTGCTTGTACATCTGTCAGCTGGAATGCTTCGATCAGTCCTTCTTTCGCAGCCTGTGCATTCTTGGAATTACGAATAATTCTGATAACCTCATCAATATTATCAAGGGCGATCAGCAAGCCTTCCAAAATATGCGCGCGCTCTTCTGCCTTATTGAGTTCATATTTCGTACGTCTTGTCACGACCTCTTCCTGATGTCTGAGATAATAGTTCAGCATCTCAAGAATGTTCATGACTTTCGGCTCATTGTTGACCAGTGCCAGCATGATCACACCAAACGTATCCTGCAATTGTGTATGTTTGTACAGCTGATTCAGAACAACATTTGCATTGACATCCCGACGCAGCTCGATACAGATACGCATACCTTCTCGGTTAGACTGATCACTTAAATCTGTAATTCCGTCAATCTTCTTATCGCGTACAAGCTCTGCAATCTTCTCGATCAGACGAGCCTTATTCACCATATATGGTAATTCTGTGACAACGATACGGCTTTTTCCATTTGCCATCGGCTCAATATCCGTCACTGCACGTACTCGGATCTTTCCTCTTCCGGTGCGGTATGCCTCCTCGATTCCTCTCGTTCCAAGGATCATTGCTCCAGTTGGGAAATCCGGCCCTTTGACGATTTGCAAAATATCTTCTATGCTCGTCTCGCCGCTTTCTTCTATCTGGTCATCAATAATCTTTACCACTGCTGCAATGACTTCTCTTAGATTATGCGGTGGAATATTCGTCGCCATTCCAACCGCAATTCCTGACGTACCATTGACCAGCAGATTTGGAAATCTGGCCGGAAGTACCGCCGGCTCTTTTTCCGTCTCATCAAAGTTTGGTGTGAAATCTACTGTGTCTTTATTGATATCAGCTGTCAGTTCCATAGAAATTCTGCTTAATCTGGCCTCTGTATAACGCATGGCAGCCGCGCCATCTCCATCGACTGAACCGAAGTTTCCATGACCATCCACAAGCGGATATCTTGTAGACCACTCCTGCGCCATATTGACAAGCGCTCCATAGATCGAACTATCTCCATGCGGGTGATATTTACCCATCGTATCTCCGACGATACGGGCACACTTACGATGCGGCTTATCCGGTCCATTGTTCAGTTCAATCATGGAATAGAGGATTCTTCTCTGTACCGGCTTCAGACCATCTCTGACATCCGGAAGTGCACGGGAGGCAATAACGCTCATTGCATAATCAATATAAGAGTCTTCCATCGTCTTTTTCAGGTCAACCTCATGAACTTTATCAAAAATATTATCTTCCATTGTCTTCTCCTTACTTGAAATACATTTTCATCAACGCTGTAAAAACCTTTAAATATCAAGATTTTGCACGTATTTTGCATTCTCCTCGATAAACTCTCGTCTAGGCTCTACTTTATCTCCCATAAGTGTCGTAAAAGTAAGGTCTAATTCGGATGAAGATTCCTCATCCATTGTCACACGCAGAAGCACGCGGTGCTCCGGATCCATTGTTGTCTCCCAAAGCTGTTCCGCATCCATCTCTCCAAGACCTTTGTAACGCTGAATCTTATTATTTCCATCTCTTCCAACTTCCTGAAGAATCTTATTTAATTCTTCATCACTGTAAGCATACCATACTTTTTTGTTTTTCTCCAACTTATAGAGCGGAGGCTGCGCCAGATAAACGTATCCTTGTTTGATCAGTTCCGGCATAAACCGATATAAAAATGTCAGAAGAAGCGTACTGATATGAGCGCCGTCCACGTCGGCATCGGTCATGATAATGATCTTATGATATCGCAGTTTTGAAATATCAAAATCCTCGTGAATTCCCGTTCCAAAGGCTGTAATCATCGCTTTGATTTCTGCATTTGCATAGATTTTATCTAGTCTTGCTTTCTCTACATTCAGAATCTTTCCTCGAAGCGGAAGAATTGCCTGAGTTGCACGGTCTCTGGCAGTCTTTGCCGATCCACCCGCAGAATCTCCCTCTACAATGTAAATCTCACATTTGGATGCATCCTTCTCTGAACAATCTGCAAGTTTTCCCGGAAGTGACATTCCCTCTAAGGCTGATTTTCTTCTTGTAAGATCTCTTGCCTTTCTGGCCGCTTCCCGCGCACGCTGTGCCAGAACAGACTTCTCGATGACAACTTTGGCAACCTGCGGATTCTGTTCAAGGAAAATCTCTAACTGTGTACTCAGTACACTGTCAACCGCACCTCTTGCCTCACTGTTTCCAAGTTTTTGCTTCGTCTGTCCTTCAAACTGTGGATCCTGAATCTTAACGCTGATAATTGCTGTCAGACCTTCTCTGATATCTTCTCCCGAAAGATTTGGTTCACTATCTTTTAACAGCTTATTTTTTCTTGCATACTCATTGAAAGTCTTTGTAAGTGCATTTCGAAAACCGACAACATGTGTACCGCCTTCCGGTGTAGTAATGTTATTTACAAACCCATATGTATTGTCTGTATAGGAATCATTGTGTTGCATTGCCACTTCTACTGCAACTCCGTCTTTCTGTCCCTCACAGTAAATAATCTGCTCATAAAGAGGAGTCTTGCTTTTGTTTAAATACTGCACAAATTCCTTGATTCCACCTTCATAGTGAAATGTCTTCTCGATGCGTTCTTCCGGTCTCTCATCTGCTAAAACAATCTTCAGATTTTTCGTAAGAAATGCCATCTCACGGAATCTCTGCTTCAAAATATTATAATCAAACTCTGTCTCTTCAAAAATCTCGGCATCCGGCAAGAATGTAACTTTCGTTCCGGTCTTGTCCGCTTCGCATTCTCCTACCACTTTCAGCTGATAGGCAGATTTCCCGCGCTCATAGCGCTGTTTGTAAATCTTGCCCTCGTTGTAAATCTCTACTTCCAGCCATACTGACAGGGCATTTACTACTGAGGCACCCACTCCGTGAAGTCCACCGGACACCTTGTATCCTCCGCCACCGAATTTTCCTCCGGCATGCAGCACGGTAAATACGACCTCAACCGCCGGAAGTCCTGCTTTATGATTGATCCCAACCGGAATTCCACGTCCGTTGTCAATAACCGTGATCGAATTATCTTTGTTGATCGATACAAAAATCGTATCACAATATCCGCCGAGTGCTTCATCGACCGCATTGTCTACAATTTCGTATACAAGATGATGTAACCCTCTGGAAGATGTGCTCCCAATGTACATTCCAGGTCTTTTTCTGACGGCCTCCAGTCCTTCCAATATCTGAATCTGATCTGCACCATATTCTGTACTCATTATAGTCCTCCTAATTTTCCTTTACTACGACTCCATTACTTACATGAAATATTTTATTTATCGAAAAGCGGTGATTTACAAACTCATCGACACCAGTGCAGGTGATCAATGTCTGTATGTCATGAATGCTGTCTAATAAATAATTCTGTCTGTTCTTATCCAGTTCTGACAGGACATCATCCAACAAAAGAACCGGCGTATCCTTGATCAACTTTCTGACAATCTCTATCTCAGAAAGCTTCAAGGATAATGCTGCTGTCCTCTGCTGTCCCTGGGAACCAAATTTACGAATATCAATATCTTTTGTCAAAAAACAGATGTCATCTCTGTGTGGTCCTGCTGAGGTGCTTTTCATTCGAATATCCCGCTCCCTGTTCTTTTTCAGAACCGACTCGAATTCCATCTGCCCAATGTTTTTCTCATATGAAATTGTAATCGTTTCTCGGCCTCCCGTCAATTTATAATGAATTCCAGATATTATTTCATTTACTTCTTCCAGAAATTTTTCCCGTCTTTCCATGATCCGACTGCCATACTGAATCAGCTGCATATCCCATAAATCCAGCATCTCATTTAATTCTGCACGATTCTGGCAGTCTTTTAACAGACGGTTTCTCTGATTGATGATTCTGTTATAATTTGCCAGATCACTCAGATAGACTTTATCAAGCTGGGACAATTCCAGATCCATAAATCTTCTCCGCTCGGCAGGTCCGTTCTTGATAATGTTCAGATCTTCTGGAGAGAAAAATACAAGATGAACAAGTCCAAACAGCTCACTTGCCTTTCGGATTGGAATCTTATTGATCGCAATTCCCTTTGGACTGTTCTTCTTCAGATGCATATCCACCTGAAACTCGATTCCATCTTTCTCGATCACCGTCTCAATATGAGACTCTTCATTTCCAAATTGAATCAAATCCCGATCTTTCGTACCTCTATGAGATTTCGTTGTTCCGGTCAGATAGACCGCCTCTAAAATATTTGTCTTACCCTGAGCATTGTCGCCATAAAATATATTGGTAGCATGGTCAAACTCGATGCTGAGAAAATCATAATTTCTAAAGTTTTTTAATTTTAATGACTTAATTACCATACCGGCACCAACTGTCCTTATTATTTCTCAATTCGGATCTCCTGTCCATCAAAAGAGACAACATCTCCAGCATAAAGTTTCTTTCCACGCTGCACTTCTATTTCCCCATTGACAGATACCAATCCATCCTGAATAACAAATTTCGCATCAACACCAGATTCTACAAATCCTGCCGCTTTTAATGCCTGTCCTAATTTAATGTACTCATCTCTTAATTTAATAATTTCCATTTCTTCGTCCTCTCGCACATTGAAAATACGTTTCGTAGTTTTTCTGCATAAATATGCATTGTTATGTTGCATATTTATGCAGCCGCATTGAAGTTTACTGGAAGGATCAGATAGATATAACTTTGTTCTTCATCTTTGATAAAGCAAGGTGCTTTTGCATTCATGAAGTACAGGCTGACCTCCTCGTCATCGATCACGCGCAGCGCATCAATCAAAAACTTCGGATTAAATCCGATCAGCAGATCCTTTCCGTCTTTGGTAATCATGATCTCTTCATTCATAGAACCAATCTGTGACTGGATCTTCAGCTGCATAGACTCATCGGTAATATTAATAATGATCGGCTTCTTATCTCCTTCTTTCACAAGAAGTGTTGCACGATCAATACAGCTTAACAGTTCTTTTTTATTGATTCGCACTTTTGTCTCATAATCGTTTGAGAGCATCTGGTCGATACGGAAATATTCTCCTTCGATTAATCTTGACACAACAACGGTGTTGCTGAACTCAAACACGATATGATTATTTGTAAAATAAATAGTAACTTCACTTTCTGTCTCACCAGAAAGGATTTTACTGATTTCCTGAAGTGTCTTTCCTGGAACGACAACTTTTCTAGGCTCATAAGATTCTTTTAATTCGATTTTTCTAATGGAAATACGGTGTCCGTCCAGGGAAACCACTTTCAGAATATTCTGATCCACTTCAAACAATTCACCCGACATCAGTTTGTTGCTGTCCATATCAGAGATTGAAAAAATTGTCTGACGAATCACTTCTTTGAGCGTAAATTCAGAAAGTGTGATGCAATCCTTTTTTTCGATATAAGGTAAATAAGAAAAATCTTCTCCTGATTTTCCGGAAATATTAAATTTTGCTTTTTCGCAGGTGATCAGTGTCTGTAAATTACTATTTGTTTCAATGATTACTTCATTATCAGGAAGTTTTCTTACGATTTCTGAAAAAATCTTGGCATCCAATGCAATAATTCCTTTTTGAAGAATGGTTCCTTCAATCGTAGTTTCAATTCCAAGTTCCATATCATTCGCTGTCAATTTGATTGTATCTGTTGTTGCATCAATTAAGATACATTCTAAGATTGGCATGGTTGTTTTAGAAGGAACTGCTTTGGAGACAATACTGACACCTTTGACTAAATTTGATTTTGTGCAAATGATTTTCATGTGTATAACTCCTTTCGGTATTTGCTTTGAGTAAATATATGAAAGTTATCCGCCGTAACCGCCGTAGGGGCTGTGGATATGTGGATAACCCTAAAAATCCCTATGGTTGAGCGATTTTTACGCTCGAAAAGTATGTGGAAAAACAAAGGATAATACGTTCGCAAAATTGGGATAACTTAAGCGAGTTTTCCACAGAAAAAATTATCCACAATGAACGAACAATCTATCCACAGTTTTTCCACATATCAATCCACAATAGCCGTTAAAAAAATAACAATCTAAACTGGATTTAATTTTTTCTTAATAATATCAATGGTGTTGCTGAAGGTGTCACTGGCCTTGATATCAGCAGTAACTTTATCAACTCCATGGCTGATCGTAGAATGATCACGACCACCAAGTGTCAGACCGATTGCTTTGAGTGGAGTATCGGTCATAGTACGGCATAAATACATAACTATTTGACGCGGAATTGCGATTTCAGCGTTTCGTTTGCCGCTTTTTAAGTCAGCGATCGAAATATTAAAGTGTTCTGAGACAACATCCAGGATTAATTCCGGGGTGACTTGTCTGTTTTCATTTGGTGAAACGATATCTTTCAGCGCTTCCGCAGCCAAATTGATATCAATCGGTGCATTTTTTAACTTATATAATGCGATCAATTTGTTTAAAGAGCCTTCAAGCTCACGGATATTTGACTTTACATTAGAAGCAATGTACTGCATAACAGCATCCGGAATATTGTATTTGTCCAGTCCGTCCAATTCTTCCTTTTTCCTGAGAATTGCCATTCGTGTTTCATAATCAGGTGAGGAAATATCTGCGACTAAGCCGCATTCAAAGCGGGAGCGGAGACGAGCTTCCAGTGTTTCAATGTCTTTTGGAGGCTTATCGCTGGAGATGATGATCTGCTTGCCGGATATGTGAAGATGATTAAATGTGTGAAAGAATTCTTCCTGTGTACTTTCTTTTCCGATAATAAATTGGATATCATCTATTAAAAGGACGTCAATCGATCTGTATTTTTCGCGAAAAGCAGTCATTGCGGATTCATTGCCAGTTTTTCCGTTTTTAATTGCTTCGATCAGTTCATTTGTAAACGTTTCACTTGTTACATATAATACTTTTTTCTCTGGCTCATTTTCTAAAATAAAGTGAGCGATGGAGTGCATAAGATGGGTTTTTCCAAGTCCGACACCTCCATATAAAAAGAGGGGATTATAGACTTCACCCGGTGATTCTGCAACTGCAAGTGATGCAGCATGTGCAAAATTGTTGTTTCCACCAACGACAAAAGTATCAAATGTATACTTGGGATTCAGGTTTGCAGCCTGAGATACAGTTACTTTTGATTTCGGTATGGCGGTTTTATCCTCAAAATCTTTCGGATCGAATTCATTTTCGGCGATAAATTTTACTTCATATTCTTTTCCGACAACTTCGGCAATACATACCTGAAACGGCAGCAGGTATTTGTTTTTAATATAGTCAATACTTGCTTTTAAATTCACAAGAATGTACACAGTATTACTTGTTACTTTATATACTCTCAGTGGAAGAATCCACGTTTTGAAAGAAACGTCCGTAAGACTGTGTTCAATTTTTAATTTTTGTATAATTTCTTCCCAATTTTCCTCAACAATATTCATTCTTCTAACTCCTAAGTATCATAGTAAAAGAAATTTGTAGACAATCTCTCCACTATATTTTACATCAAAACCCATATTTAAGCAATGGAAATAAGTGTGGATAACTTTATAGACAGTGGAAAATCCCCCAAAATAAGGATTTTAAGGGTGGATAAATCGTCTATAAACATTGAATCCACAGGTTATCCTTATAGTTATCCACAAGTTATCCACAACTTGTGGATAACATTTTGGTCAAACACTATATTGTGGGATATCCACATGATTTTTTCGGGAAAAAATACTAGATGATGTGTGGAAAAGTGTCAGAGCATCTTTTATTTATAGAAAAAACGGGAAAAAATGGAAAAAAGAGTTGGAAAAAGAGGAGAAACAGGAGAATGGAAAAAGTAGAAAAGCAGATAAAAATAAGGAGATATCATATATGTGGAAAAATGGAAAAAAATCAAGAAAATGAAAGGATTATCTTGACGAAATGGCATTTTATGCTTATAATAAAATACGATGTCTAAAAAATAATATGTCTATATTTATATATATAGGTTTCATGTCTAAGGAGGTGGATTTCAATGAAAATGACATTCCAACCAAAAAAGAGATCTAGAGCGAAAGTTCATGGATTCAGAGCAAGAATGAGCACAGCTGGTGGAAGAAAAGTTTTAGCTGCCAGAAGAGCAAAAGGAAGAAAACAGTTATCAGCGTAGGCCGCATATATGTGGCCTTTTCTTCTTTAAAAATCAGGAGAAGATAATAATGAAATTTTCCGAGTCATTAAAGAAAAATCAAGATTTTCAGATTGTTTATAAGACTGGAAAGTCTTATGCAAATAAGTATCTGGTAATGTATGTAAGAGAAAACCAATCCGGAGGGAACCGGCTTGGTATTTCTGTCAGCAAAAAAGTTGGCAACAGTGTCGTGAGACACCGGCTGACACGATTGATCAGAGAGAGTTATCGATTACAAGAAGAACATTTTCAGAGTGGATATGATATTGTAGTGATTGCGAGAGTGAGTGCCAATGGGCGCTCGTACAGAGAGATGGAAAGCGCATTGATCCACCTGGGAAGACTTCATAATATATATAAGTAACAAAATGGAGATGTAAAATCGGTGAAAAAGATATTTATTGCACTTATCAGGTTTTACCAGAAATATTTATCCGGGTTAAAAAGAACAACTCACTGCATTTATTTTCCTACATGTTCTCAATATGGAATTGAAGCGATTGAGAAATATGGGGCATTAAAGGGTGGGTTATTAACTATATGGAGAATTTTACGTTGTAATCCATTTGCAAAAGGCGGGTATGACCCTGTGCCTTAAAGGAGGAAAAAATGACAGGTATTCTTTTGACACAATCGACGACGCCAATTATAGGACAGGTGGCGTGGCTGCTCGGTAAATTAATGGATGGTATCTTTAATGTGCTGAGTAGTGCATTCGGAATCGAAAACATAGGTTTATGTATTATTTTATTTACAATTATTATCTATACATTTATGATTCCGCTTACAATCAAACAGCAGAAATTTTCAAAATTAAGTGCAGTAATGAACCCTGAACTTCAGGCAATTCAGAAAAAGTACAAGAACAAACGGGATCAGGAATCCATGCTGAAAATGCAGGAAGAAATGAAGATGGTGTACGATAAGTACGGAACTTCACAGATGGGTGGATGTCTTCAGTTAGTGATCCAGTTTCCGATCTTACTTGCATTGTGGAAGGTTATTCAGAACATTCCGGCATATGTAGGCGGAGTAAAGGATATGTATATGCCTCTTGTCAATGAGATTATGGCAACTGGCGGTTATCAGAAGATTATGGAGAAGATTGGTTCGGCAAGCCCGATCATGATCAATCCTGAAAAGTTTGACTATACAAAGACAAATACGATCGTAGATGTACTTTATAAATTCCAGCCAAGTACATGGGATACATTAAAAGATAAATTCCCGGACCTTTCATCCTTGATTGATTCAACATCCGGGCAGATTTCACATATTAATAACTTCTTGGGAGCAAATATTTCAGATGCACCTGTGAACCTGATGATGGATGCTTTAAAGACCGGTGCAATTCTTGTTGCAATTGTTGCACTTTTGATTCCGATCTTATCTGGTCTGACACAGTGGATCAATATTAAGTTGATGCCACAGTCACCTGGAATGGACGATCGGGAGAATCCAATGGCAAATTCTATGAAGACAATGAATATGATCATGCCGTTATTCTCAGTATTTATGTGTTTCACAATGCCGGCAGGTCTCGGTTTGTACTGGATCTTTAGTGCGATTTGCCGTTCGGTACAGCAAGTAGCGATCAATAAGTATCTTGACCGTATGGATATGGATGAGCTCGTAAAGAAAAATATGGAAAAAGCAAAGAAGAAGTATGAGAAAAAGAAAGTTTCCACAGAAGAGCTGAACCAGATGGCAACGAAAAAAGTCCGCAATATCGCGGTAGAGCAAAAGCATAATCATACAGCAGACAGTGAGCAGGAAGCAAAATTGCAGCAGGCAGCTGAGCGTGGTAAAAATGCAAAACCGGGAAGCCTTACAGCAAAAGCAAATATGGTAAGGAAATTTAACGAAAACGATTAATTCAAACCGCATTTCTATAGCAGAAACGGGAGGGAAGAAGAATGGAAGAGATTAGAGTATCCGCAAAGACACTGAGCGATGCGATCACAGAAGCGCTGATTCAGTTAGGGGTGACGAGCGATCAGTTAGAATATGATGTAATCGAAAAAGGAAGTTCCGGATTTCTTGGAATTGGGGCAAAGCAAGCTGTGATCTCAGCTAGAAGGAAAAAGACAGCAGAAGCGCCGGTAGAGCTGGAGGAGATTAAATTCGACAAACCGAAAGTGAAACCAGAGCCAAAAAGAGAAGAGAAGCGTCCGCCGGTTCCAGCAAAGAAGGCAGAACGTCCTGCACTAGAAGCAAAGACAGTAGAAAAAGAGGAGCGTTCTTCTGTGAAGGTAACGGAAGAAACAATTCGTGAATCGGAGAAGTTTTTGCAGGATGTCTTGAAGACAATGGATATGGAAGTCAAGATTCATTCCGAAGTAGACAGTGAAGGAACTCTCTGCATTGAACTGGAAGGAGAACATATGGGTATTCTGATCGGTAAAAGAGGTCAGACATTAGATTCCCTTCAGTATTTGACAAACCGTGTGGCAAACAAAACACAGGATGGCTATATTCGTGTAAAGCTGGATACAGAAAATTATCGTGCAAGAAGAAAGGCGACACTGGAGAACCTTGCAAAAAATATTGCACATAAAGTAAAACGTACAAGAAAGCCGGTTTCTTTGGAACCGATGAATCCGTATGAAAGAAGAATCATTCATTCTGTATTACAGTCAGACAAGTATGTGTCAACTCACAGCGAAGGAGAAGAGCCATACAGAAGAGTTGTAATTACACCGTCCAGAAGACAATAACAAAGAAATTCAGGCAGCATTATTTTAATGCTGCCTTTTTTAGAAACTGTTTTGGAAGATACATAGACAGCAGAAAGGAGAGACAGGAAAATATGATAAAGGATACAATTGCAGCGATCGCAACGGCAATGACAGCTTCTGGAATTGGGATTATCCGAATCAGTGGGGAAGAAGCTTTTGTAATCGTTGACCGTATATACAAAGGGAAGAAAAAAGAAAAAAAGCTCTCAAATGAGAAAAGCCACACGATTCATTATGGATACATTATGGATGGAGAAGAGACGATCGACGAAGTTTTGGTGCTTCTTATGAGAGGGCCGCATAGTTATACCGGAGAGGATACTGTTGAGATTGACTGTCACGGCGGAGTGTACGTAATGAAGCGTATTCTTGAGACTGTGATCAAGTATGGCGCAAGACCGGCAGAGCCGGGAGAGTTTACGAAGCGGGCATTTTTAAATGGAAGATTAGATCTGTCACAGGCAGAAGCGGTGATCGATGTCATACAGTCTAAAAATGAATATGCTTTGAAGAGTTCTGTAAGTCAGTTAAAGGGGTCTGTATTAGAAAAAATATCTGAGATCCGTAAGGAGATTTTATATCACACAGCCTTTATTGAGACAGCGCTGGATGATCCAGAACATATTAGCATTGACGGATATGGGGAAAAGCTTCAGGGAACCGTAGAAAGGCTTCAGGGAGCAATTCGCAGGTTGTTAGAGAGTGCAGATAATGGTAGAATAATCAAGGAAGGAATCCAGACTGTTATTGTAGGAAAGCCAAATGCAGGAAAGTCTTCGCTGTTAAATGTGCTTGCAGGAAAAGAACGGGCGATCGTGACGGATATTGAAGGAACAACGAGGGATATTCTTGAGGAAAATATTCAGATTAATGGGATCAGTTTAAATATCATAGATACAGCAGGGATCCGTGATACAGAAGATATTGTCGAAAAGATCGGGGTGGATAAGGCGAAAGATTATGCAAAAGATGCAGACTTGATCATTTATGTCGTCGATGCATCGCGTGCACTGGATGAAAATGATGAACAGATTCTTGAGATGATCCGGGAGAAGCAGGCATTGATTCTTTTGAACAAATCGGATCTGGATACTGTTATCACAAAGGAGCTCCTGCAAAAATATACAGAAAAACCGATGATTGAAATATCGGCAAAACAGGAGCATGGGATTGAGAAAGTAGAGCATGCACTGAAAGAGATGTTTTTTGAGGGAAAGGTTTCTTTCAATGACGAAGTATATATTACAAATATTCGACAGAAAACAGCCCTTCAGAATGCTTATGACAGTTTGGAAAAAGTAATTGGAAGTATTGAAAATAACATGCCGGAGGATTTCTATTCCATCGACCTTATGGATGCCTATGAGGCGCTTGGAAGTATCACCGGAGAAACGATAGGAGAAGATTTGGTAAATGAAATATTCAGCAAGTTCTGTATGGGAAAATAAAGACAGATATGGAATCGCCGTGATCGGTGCGGGACATGCAGGATGTGAAGCAGCTCTGGCAGCTGCAAGGCTCGGTGTCAGAACGATCATGTTTACTGTGAGTGTAGATAGTATTGCGTTGATGCCATGTAATCCAAACATTGGAGGAAGTTCGAAAGGTCACCTTGTCAAAGAGGTGGATGCACTTGGAGGAGAGATGGGAAAGGTAATCGACCGTACCTTTATTCAGTCCAAGATGCTGAATAAGTCCAAAGGACCGGCCGTTCATTCCTTGCGTGCACAAGCAGATAAGGCGAGATATAGTACAGAGATGAGAAAGGTGCTGGAGCAGCAGGAGAACCTGGACATCAAGCAGGCGGAAGTTACGGAAATTCTTGTGGAAAATGGAAAAGTGACAGGAGTTAAAACTTTTTCCGGAGCAGTTTATCACTGTGATGCGGTAGTACTATGCACTGGAACATATTTGAAGTCCAGATGTATTTATGGAGAAGTCAGTGAAAATTGTGGACCGAATGGTCTGAAGGCGGCAAATTATTTAAGTGATTGTCTCAAAGAACTGGGAGTTCAGATGTATCGTTTCAAGACAGGGACACCAGCACGGATTGACCGTAATTCCATTGACTTTACAAAGATGGAAGAGCAGTTTGGAGATGAGAGAGTAGTTCCTTTTTCCTTTACGACAAACCCGGAGGAAGTACAGATTGATCAGGTGTCATGCTGGTTGACTTATACAAATGAAAGGACGCATGAGATCATCCGGGAGAATCTGGATCGTTCTCCACTATTCTCAGGAATGATTGAGGGAACTGGTCCAAGATATTGTCCTTCTATTGAGGATAAGGTTGTGAAATTTGCAGACAAAGATCGCCATCAGGTATTTATTGAGCCGGAAGGGCTTGACACCAATGAGATGTATATCGGAGGAATGTCCAGTTCGCTTCCGGAAGATGTTCAGTATGAAATGTATCGAAGTGTACCGGGGTTGGAGCATGCCAAGATTGTCCGCAATGCCTATGCGATCGAATATGATTGTATTGATGCCAGACAGCTCTATGCGACGTTGGAATTTAAAAAGATCAGCGGGTTGTTCAGCGGAGGACAATTTAACGGAAGTTCTGGATATGAGGAGGCAGCAGCACAAGGGCTTGTGGCAGGTATCAATGCAGCAAGAAAAGTACTTGGAAAAGAGCAGATCATTATTGACCGTTCGCAGGGATATATCGGTGTTCTGATCGATGATCTTGTGACAAAAGAAAGTCATGAGCCATATCGGATGATGACATCCAGGGCAGAGTACCGTCTGCTTCTTAGACAGGATAATGCAGATCAGCGTCTGACGGAGATAGGATATCAAGTTGGGTTGATCGATGAGGAGCGCTACCAAAATCTGAAGAAGAAAGAACGGCAGATTGAAGAGCAGGTAGAACGGCTGGAACATACAAATGTAGGTGCATCCAGACCAGTGCAGGAAGTATTGGAGCAATATGGAAGCACTCCGCTAAAAAATGGAATTACACTGGCAGAGTTAATCCGCCGTCCGGAATTATCTTATGAAGCACTGGAAGCGATCGATCCGGGAAGAACGGAGTTGAGCGAAGAAGTAGTAGAACAGATTAATATTCGGATTAAGTATGATGGTTATATCCGGCGCCAGATGAAGCAGGTAGAGCAGTTCAAAAAATTAGAGACAAAACGGATTCCGGATGCGATCAATTACGATGAAATCGGAAGTCTCCGTATCGAGGCAAAGCAGAAGCTGAATCAATATCGCCCGATTTCAATCGGACAGGCATCTAGAATTTCGGGAGTTTCACCGGCAGATATCTCTGTATTGCTTGTATATATGGAAAGTTATGGAAGTAAGAGGGAAAAAGATGAGCAGTCATAAATTTGAAGAGAAGTTAAGTGCATTAGGAATCGTATTGGATGATAGACAAAAAGAACAGTTTGATCTGTTTTATGAGATTCTTGTTGAGTGGAATGAGTTTATGAACCTGACCGGAATCACAGAATACGAGGAAGTGAATGAAAAACATTTTGTAGATTCTGTTTCTATCGTAAAAGCGATGGACATGAAGTCTGTAAAAAGTGTAATTGATGTTGGGACAGGGGCTGGATTTCCAGGGATCCCATTGAAAATAGTGTTTCCGGAGCTGGAAGTTGTGTTGTTAGATTCCTTGAATAAGAGAGTAAAATTCCTCAACGCAGTCATCGAAAAATTGCAGTTGAAAGGGATTCGGGCTATTCATGGGAGAGCAGAAGATTACGCAAAGCAGCAGGAATACAGAGAACAGTTTGATCTCTGTGTGTCTAGAGCAGTGGCAAATCTGGCAACATTGTCAGAATATTGCCTTCCATATGTGAAAAAAGGTGGGGTGTTCCTTCCATATAAATCGGGAGAAATTGACGAGGAAGTTGTGCAGGCAAAGAAAGCAGTTACGATTCTTGGAGGAACTCTCAGAGAAGTGATAAAATTTCAGCTTCCGGGAAGTGAGATTGGAAGATCGTTCGTAAAAATTGAAAAAGTAAAACCAACTGCAAAAAGATATCCGAGAAAAGCCGGACTTCCGGCAAAGGAACCGTTGGGGATTTGCTAGACAGCTTAAAAATACAAAAGAAGGACGGAATGAGAAATAAAAATGTCTTGATTCGTCCTTCTTTGTCTTTTAAAGAAAATTCCTATGGAATCCTATAGAGTAAAAAGTACACTTCACGTTACATTCTATTTTCTAAAGCTTATTAAGACTCTTCTTCCGCACCTAGGAACAAATCAATCTGCTCAAGAAGTGTCTGTGGTGTTTCAAGCTGAGGGAAACGTACACTGTCCTTCAATGTTGTAATTTCAATAGATGGAATATAATTTCGGTATTGCTCTGCAATTGCAATATTTTCTCCAGAACCTGTTGAAGCAATGAGAAAGATACTATTATTGATGTTTTTTAGAGCATGAAACATATTAGCATTCGTATAACGTCCAAGGATACTTCCAAGTAGATATTTTCCATGGGAACTATCTAAGTGAGATGATTCATAGTAAGAGTTTTTGATTTCTACATCAAGGGCTTCTGGGTTATGAAAGTTCTCTTCAAAAAAGTTTTGATCTGACAGTCGTTTACTCATCAAAATATTATATAGGAATGTTCCAATAAGAGGAGTCAAAAGTAAGTAGCGCAAAAGTTTTGTCCGTTTGGTTGGGATTGTCGCAAGTGTAGACAGATTGGTCGGATTAATCATCATAATCCGGTCAAAAAGGCTGTCGTCATTTGCACATGCCATTAATACAAAGGAAGAAGAAGTTCCGGTGGCAATCACATCGGTCTTTTCGCCAATAATAGTTTTGATAAAGTCCGTAAGTAGTTGGACATAAAGAAAGTTTGTGTAGGTGAGATTAGGTTTCTCTGAATGTCCACATCCTAATAAGTCGATAGTATAAACTGTGTTTCGTTTTTTTAAAGACTTTACTAATTTATTCCACTCATGGGAAGAGCTATTTACAGTCAAATCATGAATCAGAAGGATAGGTTTTCCTTCTCCTTGTTTTCTATAAAATATTTTTCCAAATCTCCAATCGAAATAGTGACCGTCCTCTTTACAAAGTAAGTTATCAAGTGTAGATGTAAAAGAAATAATTTTATTGATTGTATAAATTGTTCCAGCTGTCAATGATGCCAGAACAGCTCCCGTTGTAAGTTTCTTTTTCCAACTCATAGAAGAACTCCTTTCGTAGCAATGCCACTGTAAGTGACTTTGTATCATGGTAAATAAGTGATAAGACAGTACATTGTAATTGTACTTTTTCTTATTATTATACTACACAAAGGAAAGCAAGAAAAGATAAAACTTTATTCAAGAGTAAACTCACTAATGAAATGTTTCACGTGAAACATTCACTATAAAAAAGAATAATAAGGGAAAATAAATAAGTAGATAAACTGTTTACCCAATATTTGTAAATAACATAGTAAAATGATTGATGGAAATAAAATGTTTCACGTGAAACATTAGAAGAGAAATAAAATAAATGTTTCACGTGAAACATTGTGTAGATTAAACTTCTTTTTAGTGTTATAATAAAAAAGCAAGAGAAAGGGGACACTAATATGGGAAGAATAATAGCAGTTGCCAATCAGAAGGGCGGCGTAGGAAAAACGACCACAGCTATTAACTTATCCTCATGCTTGAGCGCGTTGGGTAAAAGAGTATTAGCGATAGATATGGATCCACAGGGGAATATGACCAGTGGATTGGGAGTTGATAAAGATAATGTAGAAAAAACGGTATATGATTTGATCATTGGACGGGCGACTGTCGAAGAGTGCCTGTGCAAAGAGGTTTTTGAGAATCTTGATTTGCTTCCTACAAATATTGATCTGTCCGCCGCAGAAATTGAATTAATTGGTGTAGAAAACAAAGAGTTTATCATCCGCGATGAAGTGGCAAAAATCAGAGGGAACTATGACTTTGTAATTGTAGATTGTCCTCCGTCACTGAGTATGTTAACGATTAATGCAATGACAACGGCGGATACTGTTTTAGTTCCGATTCAGTGTGAGTATTATGCATTGGAAGGTTTGAGCCAGCTTATGCACACGATTGATCTGGTAAAAGAAAGATTGAATCCAGATTTAGAGATGGAAGGTGTTGTATTCACAATGTATAATGCCAGAACAAATCTGTCGCTTCAGGTAGTAGAAAATGTAAAGGATAATTTGGATCAGACAATTTATAAGACAATTATACCGAGAAATATCAGACTGGCAGAAGCTCCGAGTCATGGATTGCCAATTAATATTTATGACCCAAAATCATCGGGAGCCGAAAGTTATATGCTTCTGGCAGAAGAAGTGATTCATAAAGGAGAAGAGTAATGGCAGTAAAAAGAGGCGGTCTTGGAAAAGGGCTGGACAGTCTGATTCCGGATCATAAACCAAAGGCGAATACGAGCAAAGATAAGGTGAGCGAACAGGCTTCTGGAAAAGAAAAAACAACAATGCCTGCATCGGGAGAACAAAAAGTAAAAATAACAAAAGTAGAGCCAAATCGTACACAGCCAAGAAAAAATTTTGATGAAGATTCCCTGATTGAATTAGCAGATTCCATCCGGCAATTCGGTGTACTTCAACCACTTCTTGTTCAGAAAAAAGGAGATTATTATGAGATTATTGCCGGAGAAAGAAGATGGCGCGCTGCAAAAATGGCAGGTCTGAAAGAAATTCCCGTAATCATCAGAGAATATTCTCATCAAGAAATGGTAGAGATTGCCTTAATCGAAAATATTCAGAGAGAAAATCTTAATCCGATTGAGGAAGCTCAGGCATTCAAGCGGCTGTTGGAAGAGTTTCAATTAAAACAGGACGAAGTGGCAGAGAGGGTTTCTAAGAGTAGAACAGCAGTTACCAACTCCATGCGTCTTCTGAAGCTTGATGAAAAAGTGCAGCAGATGATCATCGATGATATGATTTCTACAGGACATGCAAGAGCGCTTCTTGCAATTGAAGACAAAGAGCAGCAATATATTCTTGCTAATAAAATTTTTGATGAAAAGCTAAGCGTGCGTGAGACAGAAAAACTTGTAAAAGATTTAAAGAAACCGAAAAAGGAAAAAACGAAAAAGGATACCAGCAATGACTTTATTTATCGGGATCTGGAAGAGAAAATGAGATCGGTGATTGGAACCAAAGTCAGTGTCAATCAGAAATCAAAAGGAAAAGGGAAAATAGAAATCGAATACTATTCTGACGAAGAGTTGGAACATATATTTGAAATGATCATGTCTATCCATCAGTAAAATTTGTACACGAACCATTTGAAAAAAAGGAGGAAATATGGAAGACAGTTTACTATTTCATCTCGGGTTTGATCCGGTGTTCCTTTTGCTTGGACTCCTGATTTTCATTATAATCTTATTTGTGCTTGTCATAAGTATGCATATGAAATATAATCGCTTAAAAAGCAGTTACAATGCATTTATGAAAGGAAAAGATGGAAGGTCAATGGAAAAGAGCATTACAGACCGACTGGATGAAATTGATAATTTATCCCATATGGCAAAGTTAAACCGGCAGAATATAAAAGAAATTTATCGGAGGCTAGAAGGAAATTATCAGAAGATTGGAATTGTCAAGTATGACGCATTTCAGGAAATGGGAGGAAATCTCAGTTTTGTGTTGACATTGCTTGATGCAAATGATAATGGCTTTGTGTTAAATGTAATGCATAGCCGGGAAGGGTGCTATAACTATATTAAGGAGATTGTGAAGGGTGAAAGTTATGTAGAACTGTCATCGGAGGAAACGGAATCATTAGAGAAAGCAATTTTCCAGGAAGCATATGCACTCAAAGATATTGTAGATGTAAAAAAATAGAAGGTATGAGGAGAAAAACAAATGTTAGATATTAAATTTTTAAGAGCAAACCCAGATATTGTAAAACAGAATATTAAAAATAAATTTCAGGACGGTAAGCTTCCGCTTGTGGATGAAGTGATCGCACTGGATTTAAGAAACAGAGAGATCAAACAGGAAGTAGAAGCGCTTCGTGCAGAGAAAAATAAAATTTCCAAAATGATCGGAGCATGCATGGCTCAGGGGAAAAAAGAAGAGGCAGAAGAGTATAAGAGACAGGTGTCTGCTCAGGGAGATACCATTGAAAAACTTTCTGTGGAAGAAAAAGAAGTAGAAGAGAAGATTAAAACGATTATGATGACAATTCCAAATATCATTGATCCATCTGTTCCAATCGGAAAAGATGACAGTGAAAATGTGGAATTAGAGAGATATGGAGAGCCAGTTGTGCCAGATTATGAGATTCCGTATCACACAGAAATTATGGAAAAATTTGACGGAATTGATCTGGAAAGTGCAGGAAAGGTAGCAGGAAACGGATTTTATTATCTGATGGGAGATATTGCACGATTACATTCTGCAGTGATTTCTTATGCGCGTGATTTTATGATCGACCGCGGATTTACTTATTGCATCCCGCCATTCATGATTCGCAGTAATGTAGTGACAGGAGTGATGAGCTTTGCGGAGATGGATTCTATGATGTACAAGATTGAAGGAGAAGACTTATATCTGATCGGTACAAGTGAACACTCTATGATCGGAAAATTCATCGATACCATGCTCGATGAGAAGACATTGCCAAGAACGTTAACATCTTATTCTCCATGCTTCCGGAAAGAAAAAGGAGCTCATGGAATTGAGGAAAGAGGAGTGTACCGTATTCACCAGTTTGAAAAACAAGAAATGATCGTTGTATGTAAGCCAGAAGACAGCATGAAATGGTACGATGTGATGTGGAAAAATACAGTAGATCTGTTCCGCTCTCTTGATATTCCGGTTCGTACTCTTGAATGTTGTTCAGGAGATCTTGCTGATCTTAAAGTAAAATCTGTCGATGTAGAAGCATGGTCACCAAGACAACAGAAATATTTTGAAGTTGGAAGCTGCTCAAATCTGGGAGACGCTCAGGCGAGAAGATTGAATATCAGAGTCAAAGGTGAGGACGGAAAATATTTCGCTCATACACTAAATAACACAGTAGTTGCACCACCTAGAATGCTGATTGCTTTTCTGGAGAACAACCTTCAAGCAGACGGTTCTATTAAGATTCCAGCTGCATTACAACCGTATATGGGTGGTAAGACAGAAATCAAATAGAGGAAAAAAACGTGCATCAATATTTAAAAGCAATCGGATTTGACCATCTGAAAACGAAAAAAGATCTGAAAGAAGTTCTGAGAGATACAAAGGAAAACTTTACAAGTCACGAAGAAACTGCAAATATAGAAGGAGAAATAGTTTGTGAATATAAGAAAGAATATTCTGAAGCTATGGGAATCATTATGTGCGGGGACTACGATGGCGAAGAATTTGAGATGGAATACTACTTCCCTTATTTAAAGGGAAGTGGTATTACTTCTTATGAAGATATCATTGTGGAAAAGAGAATGGACAGAGACATGTACCTAGGTGTATGTGAGGATGTGCGGGTTGGAATCAGTCTGATATTTCATCTGATCAATGGGATGGAGTACCGTCAAGTGAAAAACTCGGGAGGAGTTTCTAAAAAATCTACTTCTCTGACACTTTCAGCTATGGCGCTTTCAGGAAGTATTTTACTGCCGATTAAGAAAAATGATTATCAGCTTCAGAGCCAACAGGAAGAGGCAAGAAACCGTATGATGCTTTTGAGTGCGGCAAAAAGTGGTGACGAGAAGGCGATGGAGACATTGACATTAGAGGATATGGACACTTACTCAAAAGTTTCCAAAAAGTTGATGACAAATGATGTCTATACAATTGTGGATACATATTTTATGCCATATGGTGCAGAATGTGACCAGTATTCTATTTTGGGAGAAATTTTAAAGATTCGTTCCTGTAGAAATGAGAGAACCGGCACAGAACTTTATGTATTTACGATGGATGTCAATGAACTGCAGTTTGACGTTTGCGTACCGAAAAATAGTATTTTCGGAGTGCCGGAAGTAGGGCGGAGATTTAAAGCGAATATATGGCTGCAGGGGATAATTAATTTCCAGTAAATGAGAAGACAAGCAGATAAAAAGTTTCAAAAGTTTCAAAATAGGTATTTCAAAATCAGAGATTATTTGGTATACTAATAACAGTGTGAAAAAACATATTGCTTTGTTTCGGCAAAGCAGATGCATGTTTCCTTAGTTAAATGGATATAACAAGTGCCTCCTAAGCACTAGTTGTGGGTTCGATTCCCGCAGGAAACGTTTGGCTACAAAGATTATTTTCAAGGTATTTTTGTACTTTTGAGCAATGAACTTTTGTTAGCAGAAGGACATGAAAATCATTGGAAACTGCCACCAAAAGGGTTTGGCACTCTGATACGCAAAAATTAGGTCTGTTAATTGGTGTAAAGTACAGTAAATGATGGAAATCGAAAGAAAGATGGATGAAAAATGAATCTGCCAACATCTGTTAGCAAAAATCAATATTTTATTGGTGGCATTGCCATCACAGATAGAACAGTTTATCTGGCGTAAATCTTGAAATGAAGATTTAGACCAGATAGGCTGTTTTTTCTTTATCTGGTTGGATCTTAACACCGATTTTTGTTTATCCAGCACTGGATGGCTATTATGAGGTCATATCTGGATATCAAAGAAAATATGCAGCGAAACAATTAGGATATTGTAAAGTCCCAGTAATCATTGCGTGTTGAAGGATGATGAAGCAGTCGTGTTATATGGTGGATTCCAAACGACTTCAATTCACTGCCGCTGTTGAAATCTCTTATTTAGACAAGATAATCCAAGGTTGGAGTTGTGAGTATATCCATGAATCTGGAAATGTAAATCAGAAGCAGATTTCACTCTTGCGTCAGGCTGTGATGGATGGTGAAATCAGTCAAAGTCAGATGATTGATATTTTAAATGGCAGTACCATCGGAAGACCAGTGCACAGATGGAACAGGTGATTGAGGAATTATTGAGCAATTATTGAGCAAATGGAAGAACAGTCAATCTGAGCACAGAGAAGATTTTTAAAGGAAAGAAATATTAAGTAATGGAACTGTGAATAGAAACAGGAAGGGGAAATCGATATTAGCTGATTTCCCCTGTTGTTTTGAAAAAAACTTATTAAATTATGTATAATAAATATATGATGAAAAAAGCCCTTGACATTGACGTTGCGTTAACTGTTATGCTGAGTGTAATGAAAGGAGTGGGAAGATGGAATACAGCATCAGAGAACTGGCTGATTTGGCAGGAATCAGTACAAGAACATTACGGTATTACGATGAAATTGATTTGTTAAAGCCTTGCAAGGTAAATGAGAATGGCATGCGTTTTTATGGAAAACAAGAAGTTGATCTACTTCAGCAGATTATGTTTTATAGAGAACATGATGTGAAATTAGATGTGATACAGCAAATCATTCATCAGCCCGATTTTGATGTGGAAGAAGCTTTGAAAGAACATCTGTCAGTTCTTTTAAAGAAGAAAGAACGGATTCTTGCTCTGATCAGAACAGTAGAACTTACATTGGATGATTGGAAAGGAGCATATTATATGAGCGATCAGATGAAATTTGAAGCATTTAAGGAGAGTTTGGTAGAAAAACATGAACAGAAATATGGAAAGGAAGCACGAGAAAAATATGGAGATGAATCTGTGGATGCATCTCACAAAAAAATTTTGAACATGACGGAGCAGGATTATGAACGTTTTCAAAATCTTGAAAAGGAAGTACTTCGCCAGTTAGAAGAAGCAGTAAAAGAAGGAGCAAAACCTGATAGCGAAACAGGTAAAAGAATCGTGATGCTTCATAAGGAGTGGCTAGGTTTTACCTGGAAGGAATATACAGCGCAGGCGCATAATGGATTAGTGCAGATGTATTTAGCAGATGATCGATTTTTGCAATATTATAATCGAAATGTGAATGGCTGTGCAGAATTTTTAGTTGCTGCAGTACAGTGTTGGGCTAAATAAAAATTAAAGTGACGTATAATTCTTACCTTTTAAATTAATCAAAACGCATAAGAATTCCAGTTTTGGTGTGAGTTTCTTATTACAGAAAGTCTCATCATAAAGCTTCAATTTCTGTAATGGATATCAGTATAATCTCGGTATCATCAATGCGAATATACCGGTGCAGTGGGTCAATGTATTCTACTGTACCGGTTCGAGTAACAAGCTCTGTGTTAAAAGAAGCTATGCGAAAGTATCTTCAGAATCAGGAAAAGCACAAAGTAAAGAAAGTAGCAAAAAAAGCAGAAAAAAGTGTTCCTCGTGGAAAACAGACGGTTGGGAAACTGATGAATCAGAGGCAAGGTCTGACCAACATTGAAATTACCAATCGGAATATCAAATCCTTCGATCGTGTTGCCAACAAATATAAAATTGATTTCGCTCTTAAGAAGGACAAATCTGTCGATCCGCCTAGATATCTGGTGTTTTTTAAAGCAAAGGATATGGATGTTATGACAGCGGCCTTTAAGGAATTTTCTGCCAAGGAGCTGACGAAAATGAATAAGCCATCCATTCGTAAACGATTACTGAAATACCAGAGTCAGGCTAGAGAAAAAAATAAGCAGCGTGAAAGAACCAAACAGAAAGATTGAGGGCAGGAACGTTGAGAAAAGAAGTGATGTAACAGAGATTATTGCTGCAACAGATGCCGGAAGAGAAGAATCTTTTTTTAGTATCGGTAGCTTCTTGCAAAGCCAATTTCATTGCAATCCATGTTTTCCTGTTCCAGCTCCTCCTTTGATATAAAACTGTCGCACATTACTCAAAAGATAAATGTAACTATCCTGTACACGGTTTATTACTTGTAATTGAGTATCTTTATATTTAACCAAAGCTCCCGCAGCCGCTGATATGGCAATTTTCTTCCTAACTAATTCAAGTAAGGATTTGCTCTATTTCTTACGTTAAGAGCGTATCAAGTAGAATGAGACAAAAAAGGGACATTTTATTGACTATGATAATTGCTTTGCTCCTTTTTACAACCAATAGATATTATGTCTATGTTTTGTTTTACTCTTCATCATACACATATTCCTCATCTTCGTCTAAATACAGATCATCATACTCTTAACAAATCGTGAAGCGGCAGCTTCCCTTTTGATGTTTTGGGCTATATATCTATCTTTTTTCTAGTGAAAAAGATTAGAGAATACAAAAAAGCCGTACTTTAATACAGCTCTAAAACAGTTTTATAAAAATATTTAGAGTTTTAAAATTTACGCACTCTTCAACGGAAATAAATGTCTTCCTGTTTTCTCGTTTTGGATTTTGTTATGAAGTTTGTTCACGTTTTTTGCCATTGCAAGCAATACACTTTCCGCAAGAACATTTGATGTACCACGACTTAAATATCTACGAAACTGCATATCCTGTTTCAGTTCACCAAAAGATCCTTCTGCTTGGATCCTTCTGTTTAGTCTTAGGAGAATCCCTTCGTCAGAAAGAATCCGTTCCAAATCTTCTTTTCGATATTTCAGAAATCAAGTTTATAGAGGAGATCAGACATTTCAGAGAGAATTGTTTAATACTACATTTGCAGAGTGGTCATCAGATTATACATTCATTTAGAGTATCAATTTTGGACACTTCAATCGAAAAATATAAAAACATCTAAATTCAGTACATAAAAGTGTGCAGATGTACATAAAATAGTAATGGTTATTGAAATTCAACTTGCTTTGTGATAGAATATAATTACTAAAAAATGTGCAAATACACAGAAATGGGGAGCGTAATAATGGAAATTAAAAGAGACGCTTATCTACAGCAGCTGATTGAGCGAAAAGATAATGGAATGATAAAGGTGATTACCGGCATTCGTAGATGTGGTAAATCCTTCTTGCTGTTTACTATCTTCAAGAGATATTTACTGGAGAATGGAATTGATACTGACCATATTATTGAGATTGCATTGGATGGTATCGAAAATGAGGAATTAAGAGATCCCAAGGTGTGCTTCAAGTACATCAAAGATACTATGAAAGACGATGGGAAGTATTATCTCCTTCTGGATGAAGTACAGTTCATGCCAAGATTTGAGGAAGTGCTGAATAGCCTGCTTCGCATGAGCAATATTGATGTGTATGTTACCGGAAGTAACTCTAAGTTCCTGTCCAGCGACATTGTGACCGAGTTCCGTGGCAGAGGTGATGAGATCAGAATCTATCCCCTCTCCTTTGCAGAGTTTTATTCTGTCTATGACGGTGATTACGACGATGCTTGGGATGACTACATGATCTATGGAGGATTGCCGCAGGTTGTAGGCTTCCAGAGCGAGCGACAGAAAGCAGATTATCTGAAGAACATCTTTGCCAATGTCTATCTGAAAGATGTAATTGAAAGAAACAAGATTCAGAGCGTAGATGAGATTGGCATTCTGGTTGATATACTTGCATCTGCAATCGGCGCACCGACCAATCCATCGAAGATTGCCAACACCTTCGCCAGTGAGCGCCAGATGACTTATGCCAATAAAACTATCTCCAACCATATTGACCATTTAGCGGATGCCTTTTTGATTTCCAAGGCAAGTCGTTACGATATTAAGGGAAGAAAGTATATTGGTGCGAATCTGAAATACTACTTTACTGATCTGGGACTGAGAAATGCCCGTCTAAATTTCAGACAGCAGGAGCCTACTCATATTATGGAGAACATTGTTTATAACGAGCTGCTGATCCGTGGCTACAATGTTGATGTGGGTGTTGTGGAGATCTTTGATAAGAATAAAGAAGGTAAGCGTGTCCGCAAGCAGCTGGAGGTTGACTTTGTGGTAAACCAAGGCAACCAGAGATATTACATCCAGGTTGCTTATGACATGACTTCGGAAGAAAAGCAGACTCAGGAGTTCAATTCTCTGCGTAATATCCCAGATTCTTTCAAGAAGATTGTCATTGTGAATGGTAGCAAGAAACCTTGGAGAAATGATGAGGGTTTTGTTATTATGGGTATGAAGTATTTCCTTTTGAATGCAGATAGTTTGGAATTTTAATTTTTTTACACTTTCATTCTGGATTAAAAATGAGTCATTTAGACCACGCAACACTCTTTTTGAAGATGTGTCAACGTCTACTGTAACAAACTAGGAATCATGCTTGCCGGTGGCTGAAAGTTTTTTCCACAAAGCATGAGAAATGGTGTATAATGATACCAATACGAGATTCTCGTGTTACTGAAATTTACAATTGAATATATTATCAATTCCGCAGCGAAAATGTGGAATTGATAGCCTGAATATAGTTGTTGGCTACAAGACGTTGCAAAAAGCTGCAATTCAGTACTATCACCTCGATTAGAAAAATCTGATTTTTTTCTAATAAATCATCCTCAACTTAAGGTGGCAGAGGTCGATTTTAGGCTAACAACGATAGCATTCCCATAGCTAATAAAGCTAGGAAATGCAGAGGATTTCGAACCACAAGCTGACAAAAGCGTGTATCAAAAAACAAGGGTGACTGTCACTCCTAAGCACTAGTTGTGAGTTCGATTCTCGCAGGGAAGTTAGAGAAAGAGTGAAAATGATGAAGAAAATAGACATCATTTTTGCTCTTTTTTATTATATTTTAGAAGGAAAACGAATGGGGGAACCTGACAAAAATATAGGAAGTAATATAAGAAAAAGAAACGACTTTAGCAAGCATCAGCAGATCTTGGATTTAGATCACAGGGAAGTGAAGTTTCATTTTATATAAAATAGTTAAATATATAGAAAAAGACTATAATAACTATATTTATATAGGATGTATCAATTATACTTCTTAAAAAAATAATGCTATACTTTTAATAGGATGAGAAGAAAAAAGGAGAAAATAAAACAATGAGAGAAAAAAGAGAAGTAAAGTATCAGATGAAAGTGTTAAGCTCCTTGGTGAAGGTATTTCCGGATGAAGAACCGGTGTATCGGCCAGAATGTGTAAAATTAAGTGGACTTTGGGACGAGACCGTATCCTATCAGGTTGCATATACCGGAAATCATTTTCTGAGAGAACGCGTAGATGTAAAAGTCATTTCACCAATCGCTGAGTATGTACGTGTTCGAACGGTAGAACAGGTTCCAGTGGGACGTGCTACAAATGGAATTGTAGATGATAATTATTTAAAAACGACATCAGGACTCTATCCGGATTTGTTGAAGGACATCAAAGATGGAAAAGTAATTATCCGCTCTCATCAGTGGAGTAGTTTGTGGATCGATGTGAAACTGACGGATGAAATTCCGGCAGGAGACTATGAGATTGAAATTCAGCTTGTGAAAGATGCTGCTGTAATATGTTCTGCAAAAAGAAAAATTACAGTGATCGGCGTTCATCTTCCAAAACAGAAGATTATGCATACGGAATGGTTCCATGCAGATTGCCTTGCAGACTATTATCATGTGGATGTTTTTTCAGAAAAGCATTGGGAGATACTGGAAAACTACTTCCACGAGTATGTAGATCGAGGCTGTAATATGATGATGGTTCCATTGTTTACCTATCCGTTAGATATGGAAGTGGGCAATGATCGTACAACGACTCAGCTCATCGAGGTGGAAGTGAAGAATGGCGAATATCATTTTGGGTTTGATAAAATGAAACGCTGGGTAGACCTTTGTAAAAAGTGTGGGATCGAATACTATGAAATGTCTCATCTATTCTCACAATGGGGAGCAAAGTATGCACCAAAAGTTATGGCTCTCGTAGATGGAAAAGAAGAGCGGATTTTTGGATGGCATACACCGGCAGTTGGGGAATATACAAGATTTTTACAGGCATTTCTTCCGAGACTGGTTGAGAAGTTAAAAGAGTGGGGAATTGCAGAAGTGACATACTTCCATATTTCAGATGAACCAAGAGAAGAACACTTGGAGACTTTTAAAGCTGCAAAAGAATCTCTTGGCAATATGTTAGATGGATTCCATACATTTGATGCACTTTCCAGCTATGAATTTTATAAGCACGGTTTGATCAGCAAACCAATTCCGGGAAATAACGAGATTGAAGAATTTTTAGAACATGGTCTTACAGACATGTGGACATATTATTGTACAGGACAGTTTTACGAAGTAAGTAACCGGTTTATGTCAATGCCATCTGCCAGAAACCGCATTTATGGAATTCAGCTGTATAAATATGACATTATTGGCATTTTACATTGGGGGTATAATTTCTACAATAGTCAGCATTCTTATGAACACATTAATCCATATCAGGTGACAGATGCATCTAATGGATTCCCGGCAGGTGATCCATTCCTTGTATATCCGGGAGCAGACGGGCATCCGGAAGAATCCATTCGCATGATGGTTCATTACGAAGCATTAACAGATTTGCGAGCATTGGAATTGTTAGAAAGCCTAACAAGTAAAGAATATGTAATGGAATTAATCGAAGAAGATTTGGATGAACCACTTACATTTAAGCGATATCCAAAATCAGATATGTATTTGATTGCATTACGAAATAAAGTAAATAAAGAAATAGCAAGATTAAGTTCTGCTTCCTAAAAAATTAAAAATGTTGGAACATGAGTTGTCATCATGATTCCAACATTTTTTTATCCTTTGAGTCCACTCATGGACATTCCTTCTTCAAATTTGGATTGTAAGAACAAATAGAAAATAAATGGAGGAAGGAACGTACAGGTTGCACAAGCCATTGTAAGTCCGATATCCGTATCGTATTGTGTCTGCATTGCTTTTAAAGCAAGTGGAAGTGTACGATAAGCATCATTAGTAGTGATAATGAGTGGCCATGTAAAGTTATTCCAGGCGCCAATAAATGTGAAAATTGCGACTGTCAGCATAGAAGATTTTACCAAAGGCAAAATGACAGTCCGTAAAATTTTACTGGTAGTAGCTCCATCTATTTTTGCAGATTCAATGAGTTCTTCTGGAATAGCCATAATAGCATTTCTCATAACAAATACACCAAAAGCAGTTGGCAGAGGTAAAATAAGAGCGCGGAACGTATTGACCCAGCCAAGACCACGTACGACTAAGTAAAGTGGAACAAGTATGGCACCCGATGGAACTAACATCGATAAAATCAGCAGAAAGAAAAGTTTATCATTTCCACGGAATTTTAATTTCGCAAATGCAAAACCAGCAGTACAGCTTGTAAATAATGTAAGAAGAACACCGGATATTGCAACAAATACACTATTGAAAAAATAGCGTAGGAATGTTGAGTTTGTAAAAATATTTTTATAATGTTTTAAGGTGAGTTTTGATAAAGCAAAATCAAAATCATATGCATTCACAGTACTTTTTAATGACATGAGAATCATGTATAAAAAAGGAAGAATGCACAGTAAGATTGTGATGATTAGAAAAATATCAACTAGTAAACGAGATGTCTTTTTCATTTCATGTTCTCCTTTTTATATTTCTGAATTCTCGTGTTTAATAAAGCGTTGTTGGAATAATACGATGATTAAAACAATCAACATCAGTACATTGGAAACGGCCATAGCATATCCGGCTTTGTTTCCTTTGAAAGTGAGTTGATATGCGTACATACTTAATGTTGTAGTAGACATCGATGGACCGCCGCCGGTCATAGTATAGACCATATCAAACACTTGCATAGCACTTATCGTTGATAAAAAAATGTTCATGATAATAGTAGGTTTCAAAAGTGGTAATGTAATTTTGGTTAAACAATCCCATTTTGTAGCGCCGTCTACTTTGGCTGCCTCGTAAAAAGTATCCGAAATAGAGGTAAGAGAAGCAAGCGTGATTACCATATAATAGCCCATACCTTTCCATACAATGATAAAGGCAACGGCAATAAAAGCAGTTTTACTGCTGCCAAGAAGAAGTGTGGGATCAATTCCAAATACACCAAAGATCGCTTTTACTGCCGGATGTCCACCATTTAAAATTGTGTTCCAAACAGTACCGATAACAGCGCTGGAAGAAAGCACAGGAACGAAAAGGGCTGCCTTTGCAATTTTTCCAAGCACGGTATCTTTACGAGAAGAAATTAGTATTGCAAAAAGAGTAGAACTTACGATTTCAAATGGCACGATGATTGCAGCAATCTTTAAAGTATTGATAATGCAAAGATGTAATTTGGAGTCACGAAATAGTCTTTGATAATTAAATAATCCGTTAAATTGCGCCGGTGTGATGATATTATATTTTGTAAAACTAAAATATATTGCAAGAATCAATGACCCCGCTACAAAAGTAAGCAGGATCATTGCAATTGGTGCGATATAAAGATAAGGCGCAAGGACGGATAGTCCTTTCTTTTTTTTCATAAGTGCCTCGATTCTTTTTATTCGTTTTCCGCGTAGTACTCTTTTAACAAGTCGTTTGCATAGGATGCAGATTCATCTAATGCTGCCTTTACATCTTGTTTTCCTTCCATGACAGCCTGAATGTGAGCTGCGTAGTTTTCAAGAATTTCGCTTCCGCAAGGACCAGCCTGTAATGGACGCCATTTATCACGATCTTCTGTAACGATACGTTCCATTTTAGGATCTCCTACATATTCTTCGCTTGCTGTAAGAGGGGCACCTGGAGCTACTTTGTGATATTCTGTCATAAACTCAGGACCTGTAATGTATTTGATCAAATCAAGTGCAAGCTCAGGCTGTTTGGATGTAGACATTACAGAGAGACAGTCAGCAGCACCGAATGTACCATACTCTTTATGTTTCAAAGAAGTTACGTAGTCCCAGTTTTTAAGATTTGGGTAATCTTTTGCAAAGGTTGTTTCATTAGAAGCAGAGGAGCGAGTTACACCAAAAGCGGCTTTGCCTTCTGCAAATACTGTAGAGAATGCATCTTGACCAGAAAGTGACATTGCATTTTCTGGCATATATGGCTGTAAACTCTTGAAAAATTCTAAGGCTTCTACACCAGCTTTTCCATTGAAAGCTACTTCTTTCAGATCATCTGTGTAGATATCTCCGCCAGCCTGCCATAATAAGCTATACATATAAGAATTTAAAACATAAAGGTTACTCATACTTCCACTATTAAGACCTACAGCATATCCGTACTGATCAATCTTACCATCACCATCTGTGTCTTTTGTAGCTTTTTCACAGATACGAGCAAAGTCTTCCCATGTCTCAGGAGCTTTTTCCCCGATAGAATCTAAAATATCCTGATTATAATAAAGGACGAATGGTACACCGGTTACGATAGGAACACCGTATAATCCACCCATCATTTCACCACGATCTAGGAAGAGATATTCTTTGTAATCTTCTTCTTCAACCATGTCGGATAAGTCTGTTACAAGTCCGGAAGAGATATAAGTAGGATACATTTCCACATACATATAACCGATATCAGGTGTTTCTCCACCTGCAACTCCTGTAGACCATCTTTCTTCATAAGAACCCCATGGAATGATTTCCATTTCTACAGTACAATTATTTTCTTTCTCCCATCCGGCAAGAAGCTTCTTAAAGTTTCCTTCTGTGTCTTCATCGAGAGGAGGCAGCCACATAGTAAGTGTAGTAGGCTCTCCTTCTTTTGGTTTGTCTGCTTCCTTGGCTTTGCTTCCACAGCCAGCTGCAAGTGTTGCAAGCATGGAAGTACAAAGCAACAAGCTTAAAAGTTTCTTTTTCATTAGTTTTTCCTCCTATAGAAATAAGTTTCACACTTTCTATTGTAGAAGTATTTTTAGACAAAGTAAAATTGATAAAAGCAATAAGAAGTTACTACATATAGAAAAAATCTATAAATGAAAATAGGAAACGATTGATACTGTTTGAAAATCATGATAATCTTTAAGAGAAAGGCAGGGGGTAATTATGAGATTGGAAAAACATAATGCGGATGAAATGACTTCATTGGAACGTATCTATGCATACGAGCATGGATTATCCTATGACAGAATACCGAGTGTACCATTTATAGGCAATGTCAGATGTAAAGTAGGGGGAATGACACCGGAAGAATATTGGGATTCTGCAGAAAATATGGTAAAAGCAGAACTGATGTCTTATCAGAGATTCGGCTTTGACAGATTAGGAATCGGACCGAATACAAGAGGGATATCAGATGCGTTAGCAGATCAGGTTCCGGATAAGAAACAAGGAAGTCTTGTTTTGGATGATTACAGTAAATTAGAATACTTAGAACCTGTAAATGCAAGAAATGATTTGGTAATTCAAAGATTTTTACAGGCAGCAGAGATGCTCCAAGAATCTGCAGGAGAGATTGTTCCTATTGAGATAAGCATTGGAGGTCCCCTTACAATTGCATCATTTTTGCGAGAGATTGAGCTGCTTTTACGCGATTGTAGAAGAAATGGCGATAAAGTACAGAAATTACTTCGCATTATTGTGGATTCCCAAAAGAGCTGTATTGATGCATTTGCACAATATGGCGTAGGAATTGCGATGGCAGATCCTGTGGCAAATCCGGCGCTGATCGGACCAAAATTATATGAGAAATTCGTTTTTCCTTATACAAAAGAATTGACAGACTATGCACTGGAGAGAACCGGAAAGAAAGTATCTCTTCATATGTGTGGGGCTACCTATAGTATTTGGAAGTATATCGAACAATATCAGTTAAATGAAATTAGCTTAGACAATATTGTGGATTTGGACAGGGCTGCGCGAGAATTAGGAAAAAAAGTACCAATTGCCGGCAATGTAGATCCTGTACAGAGCATGCTGAATGGTACAAAAGAAGAGATTTTTGCAGATGTTCAAAAATGCATAGAACTTGGAAGTTCTGCTGAGAAGGGATTTCATCTTACTACTGGTTGTGATATTCCGGACGGAACTTCACCTGAAAAAGTAGATTGGTTTATGGAAGCAGCTAGATTATACGGGAAGAAAAGATAAGCTTATATTTTATGAAAAGGGAATGGAATTTGGAGGAAATGAAAATGGCAAAGTCAAAAGAAGAATTATTAGAAAAACTGTCGGAATGTGTATTGGAGATGGAAGAGGAAGAGGTAGTCGACGTTGCTGAAGAATATATTGCAGCAGGTTATCCGGCATTTGACGGGATTATGGATGGTCTTGTAGATGGCATGAATAAAGCTTCGGATCTTTATGATGAAGAAGAGTATTTTGTAACAGATATTCTTCTTTGTTCGGATGCTATGTATGCTGGGTTGGAAGTGCTGCGTCCACACCTTCCTGAAAGTGCACAAAGCGGAGAAAAACCGAAGGCGGTAATTGGAGTTGTAGAGGGAGATACTCATGATATTGGGAAAAATCTGGTGAAGATCATGATGGATACAGCTGGATTTGAGATGTATGACTTAGGACGAGATGTTCCACCGGAAGCATTTGTAAAAAAAGCAATAGAAATCCAAGCACCGTTAATCTGTATTTCTACGCTAATGACAACTACAATGATTGGAATGAAAACGGTGATTGAGCAATTAAAGGAACAAGGGATTCGTGATCAAGTAAAAGTCATGGTTGGTGGAAGTCCGGTTTCACAGAAGTTTGCGAATGAAATAGGAGCGGACGGATATTCCGTGAATGCAGTGGAAGCTGTAAAACTGGCAAAAAAATTATTAGATCTTGCGTAAGTAATGGGAGGAAAATGTATGTTTACGGAAAAAGAACGTTTGGAACGCGCTTTGAGACAGGAAGAAGTGGATCGTCCGCCATGTATCTGTCCTGGGGGAATGATGAATATGATCACGACAGATCTCATGGATGCTTGTGGAGTTACATGGCCGGAAGCGCATACAGATGCACAGATGATGGCAGATTTGGCATTGGCAAGTTATCAACATGGTTGCTTTGAAAACGTAGGAGTTCCTTTTTGTATGACAATAGAAGCAGAAGAACTGGGTGCAAAAGTAACGTTAGGATCTAAGATTTTTGAACCACATGTAACGGAATATGCGGGAACATCTGTAACAGAATGGAAAAAATCATCTCCGATCAATTTGGAATGCGGGAGAGCAAAAGTTGTATTGGATGCAATCCGTATTTTAAAAGAAAAGAATTTAGATGTTCCGATCATTGGAAACTTAGTAGGACCGGTAAGTGTGGCAAGTTCTGTGATCGATCCAGTGGGATTTTATAAAGATTTGAGAAGACACAAAGAAGAAGCACATCAGTTTATGACTTTTGTGACAGAACAATTGATTGCCTTTGCAAATGCGATGATTGAAAACGGCGCAGATGTGATCGCAATTTCTGATCCAAGCGGAACGGGAGAGATTCTCGGACCAAAATTTTTTGAAGAGTATGCAGTAAAATATCTGAATATGCTTTTGGATGGAATCAAAGATCAAGAAAAAGGTACGATTGTACATATTTGTGGGCAGATGAGAAGTGTATATGAGCAGATTGATAAAGTGCATTCAGATGCGTTGAGCTTTGATGCGATCGTTCCATTGAAAGAAGCCAGAAAGAATCTCCAAGATCGAGTATTGATGGGAAATGTAAGTACATTCGCATTAGAGTTTGGAGATGAAGAAAGAGTTCAAAAGCTGACAAAATTTTGTGTGCAAAGCGGTTCTGATATCATTTCTCCAGCATGTGGACTGGGGACAAAGTCACCTCTTGCAAATATTCAGGCGATTTTAAAAACGTTAAAGATGGACGAAGAAGCATTTGAAAAAATGGAAACGATGGAAGAGTGGAAAGAAGAGGAGATGAAAAATGCCTAATATCAAAGTACAGCCTTCTGGTAACGTATATGAATATGAAGTAGGAAAAACTCTTTTAGAAGTTCTCTTAGAAGAAGGTATATTCGTAGATAATCCTTGTAATGGAAAAGGACTTTGTGGGAAGTGTAAAGTGCGAATTCTGGAAGGAGAATTATCGGAACCGGAAGATACCGAACGGAAGTTATTAAAGCAAGAGGAGATGGAAAATGGAGTCAGACTTTCCTGCCTTGTAAAACCGGAAACAGATTTGGAGATAGAACTTATGCAGAAGGAAAGGAAGCATCAAGTGCTGACCGGAGGCTATATCCCTTCTTTTGTGTTCGATCAGGATATCCAAAAAATTGTGGTGGAAATTCAAAAACCAACTTTGGAAGATCAAACATCTTTTGAGGATCAGATTCTGCGTCAGCTCCCGAAAGCAAGTCTAGAGCTGGGATGCCTCCAGATGAGGGAGTTTGTTCCGGGACAGGTGACGGTTGTACTCCATGGAAATCAGGTGATTCAAATAGAAGAGGGCAATACGACGGAAAAAATGTATGGGGTTGCGGTTGATATTGGAACAACGACAGTTGTCTGCACGTTGATTGATATGCTTACCGGTAAGGAACTTGCACATGCATCCATGATCAACGCACAGAAGCATTTTGGACTGGATGTGTTGACCCGTATTACTTATGAGTTAGAACATCCTGAAGATGGCGTAGAAAAATTGCAAAAGGCATTGGTAAATTCTATTAATGAGATGATAGAGGATATTTGTTGCCAGTCAGAAGTATCCAAAGAGTGGATTTATGAAATTGCTGTTGGAGCAAACTGTACAATGATGCATATGTTACTCGGGGTTCCTGCGACATCACTTGGAAGATCTCCGTATGCGCCTGTGTTTGTACGTGGAAAAGACATCAGGGCAAAAGAAATTGGATTATGTGCAGCAGAAGGAGCGAGACTGTATTGTTTGCCATCGGTATCCGCTTATATTGGAGCCGACATTGTAGCAGGAGCTTATGTATGTCAGCTTCAAAAAGAATCTGGGAATGTGCTGTTTATAGATATAGGAACGAATGGGGAAATCGTATTATCCAGTCATGGCAGATTGCTTTGCTGTTCTTGTGCAGCAGGTCCGGCATTGGAAGGCATGAATATCAGTTCAGGGATGCGGGCAGCAGAAGGTGCTATTGAAGATGTGACGATCACAGAATCCGGAATAGAATGGAAAGTAATTGGAAATGAAAAGCCAATCGGCATTTGTGGAAGTGGGATTTTAGCAGTTGTAAAGGAATTGCTGAGAGTCGGTCTTGTCAGAAAAGAAGGAGCATTTATCAAGCTAAATAAATTAGAAGAATCGGATTATCGTTTTCACATGCTGCAGGAAAATGGGAAAAAAAGAGAATTTATTTTATCGGAAGAACAAAAACTCTTGATTACGCAAGGAGATATTCGGCAGGTACAACTTGCAAAAGGAGCCATTCTATCAGGATTTTTAGCGCTTCTTAAGAAAGCTGGAATCCAAATGGAAGATTTGGATAAAGTTATGATTGCGGGACAGTTTGGAGCACATCTTCCTGCGGATAGTTTGGTGGGAACCGGAATCATTCCAAAAGAAGTACAAGAAAAGCTTGTTTATGTAGGAAACTCTTCAAAGACAGGGGCCTATATGGCTCTGATGTCCGCAAAAGTAAAACGAGAAATGGAAGAACTGGCCGGACAGATGGATTATATGGAGTTAGGGGCAACAGAAAATTATGAACGCTTGTTTTCTGAATGTTTGATTTTCCCTAATGTGAAATAGAGTAGGAGTAAGAACTATGAGCAGCATTAAAGATTTTAAATGTACCTACGATAATGGTGTATTAGAGCATTCCAAAATCGTGGAAGAACTGGGGTTTACATTTCCTGATGTATATTTACATGCCGACAAGATGGCTGCGCTTTCCAAAAGGCAAAAAGAAAAACAAGGAAATTCGATCTGTGTTCTGCCTTTTTGCCATACCGTAGAAGGAGAAGCTATGGGAGGAATCATCACACTCGGCAATGAAGTTGCAGGACCCCGGGCAAAGGAATATCTTTATACAGATTATAAGGAGCTTGGGGAAATCAATGAAATTGATTTTACAAAAGGAAGAATTCAGGAAGTTCTTCAGGCCTGTCAGATTCTGCACGAACAAGGAGAACATGTGATGCTTGAAGTTTCAGGCCCCATTACAATTCTCAATGTGTTGATTGATATTAAACAAATTTTTAAAGGAATGCGTAAAGATTTCGAATTTATGAAATCTGTATTCCACAAAGTTGGCACGCAAATTTTGGGATATATAAAAGAAGCAAAAAAATATGGGGTAGATTTCATCAGTTATGCAGACTCGGCTGGAGGAGTGAATATACTTGGCCCGAAGATGGCAGAGCAGATGGTAGAAGGCTTTACCTATGATTTTTTGAAAGAAGCACAAGAGTACTCAGATGAACATACACTTTTGATGCTTTGTCCGAAAACAACATTTGCGCTTCTTGGGACAGAGAAAGCAGAACTTGCAGATATAGATATACCAGCTGGAAGTACCTATGGGGAAGGGTGTATAGAAGTACTTGGAAAAGCGAAAATGGTTGGAATACAATGTGCAAAAAATATGGGATTTTTGCTGAAATCAGGGATAATGAAAGAAGTTGTATTGAAATAGGGAAAAGGGAGCATCAGAAATGTGATATGCTCCCTTAGAAAGTTTTTATTCAAACTGGCTAAAATATAGATTTGCATACTTCCCCTGTTTTTTTATTAATTCTTCATGAGTACCGACCTCTTTGATATCACCGTCCTCCATATAAAGGATCATATCTGCATCGCGGATAGTAGAAAGACGATGTGCAATTACAAAACTTGTTCTTCCTTTCATCAATTCTGCCATTGCTCGTTGAATTAACAGTTCCGTATGTGTATCAACATTACTTGTCGCCTCATCTAAAATCATAATTTCAGGATCAGAAGCCAGGGCTCTTGCAATCGTAAGCAATTGTCTTTCGCCCTGAGAAAGATTTTCTGCGCCTTTGCTTAGCATCATTTCATATCCGCCAGGCAATGTCTTGATAAAATTATGGGCACAGGCTGATTTTGCTGATGCAACAATCCTTTCCATAGGCATATCATCCTCGGCATATCCAATATTATCACGAATCGTGCCTTCGAAAAGCCAGGTGTCCTGTAATACCATTCCAAAACGATTTCTCAGTTCCTCACGAGTCATGTCAGATGTTTTGACACCATCAACTAGGATGGAACCGGAATTTACCTCATAAAATCGCATTAACAGATTGATCAAAGTTGTTTTCCCTGCACCGGTTGGACCGACAATGGCAACTTTCTGTCCAGGAAGTACATTTAAATGAATACGCTTCATCAAAAGGTGATCTGGGGAATACCCAAAACTAACATTTTCAAAAGATACAGATCCTTTGTTGGATTTCGGAAAGATACAGTTTTCTTTATCTGCTATATCTTCCTCTGCATCTAGTAATGCAAATATTCTATTTCCCGCAGCATTTGCAGCGCTAAAGCTGCCAACCATTCCTGCAATAGTAGAAAATGGTTCTGCAAAACGCCAAGTATATTCTAACATTGCCTGAACGTTACCAACGGTAATTTTCCCTACAATTGCCCAAAGACAGCCGATTGCTGCACACAATACATATCCTAAATCGTTGACCAATGTTGTGATTGGTGAGATCGCACCTGCAGTTGTTTCTGCTTTTTGGGAATTGATCTTTAATTTTTCATTTAATTTTGAGAAGTGATTTTTTGCTCGTTCTTGATAATTAAAAGTTTGTACGACATCTTGTCCATTATATATTTCTTCGATATATCCATTTAGTTCTCCTAATAGTCCTTGCTGTTGCTGATAATACTTTTCGCTTGCTTTCATAACTCCGGCTGCACTGAAAAGCGAAAGGGGAACCATTACAATCGGAATGATCGATAACGTAGGACTGATGGCAATCATCATTAGTAAAACACCGATGGCAGTAGTGACCTGAGTAACAATAGAAGTTAAATTCTGACTAAGTGTGTTGTTGATGGTATCTACGTCATTGGTAATGATGCTCAGAATATCACCATGGGTATGAGTATCGTAATAATTCAATTTGATTCTGTGCATTTTTTCGTCGATCTCCCGGCGAAGTGTTTGCATCACTTTAGCCGTAATTTTAGACATTATGAAACCTTGTAAAAAAGTAAATAGTTGTGATATGAAATATAAAGCAACTAAACTTACTAATAGGGAGAGAATGGTGTTCCAGTAAAATACACCATCTGTAACACTTGCAAATAAGGTGGTTGTCACTTTTCCAATCAAAAATGGAGCAAGAACCATAAATCCTGTGCTGATGATAGCTGATAGGATTACGAAAAGAAGTTTCAGGCGGTGCTCTTTTAGATAAGAGAATAATCTTTGAAAAGTTTTAAAGTTCCCCATATTATAAATTCTCCTTTCCTAATTGGATTTCGGCAATTTCTCTATATAAAGAACAGCTTTCTAATAATTCTTTGTGTGTGCCATTGCCTATAATCCTTCCATCATCAATCACTAGAATACGATCTGCATTCAAGATCGAACTGATGCGTTGCGCTACAATAATCATAGTGGCATCGCCAATACTTTCTTTCAGGTTTTGACGTAATTGACGATCTGTTTTCATATCTAAAGCTGAAAAACTATCATCAAAAACATAAATTTCCGGTTTCTTCATAATAGCACGGGCGATCGCCATTCGCTGGCGCTGACCACCGGACAAATTCGTTCCGCCCTGAGTGATTGGATCGAAAAATCCGGATTGCTTCTTTTCGATAAATTCATTTGCACAGGCTATTTTTGCTGCTTCTTTCCAATCTTTTTCATTTCCATTTTCATTTCCGAAGTTTAAGTTCTCTGCGATATTTCCAGAAAATAATTTGTTTTTCTGTGGTACATATCCAATCAAAGAACGCAGATCCTTTAAGGAATAATCTTTGATATTTACGCCATCAATCAAGATTTCCCCAAACAATGGATCATATAATCTTGGGATCAACTTTACAATGCTGGACTTTCCTCTTCCTGTACCGCCGATAATTGCAGTAATTTCACCAGGATTTGAAATAAAGTTGATATCTTTTAAAACTGGCTCATCTGCTCCCGGATAAGCAAATGTCACATTGCGAAATTCCACAGTGGAGCGCAAAGGTCTTTGTTCCAAAGGAAAGGAACCATCTACAATTGTGCTTTTGGTGTTCAATACTTCGGCAATGCGTTTGACGCAGGCATAACTGGTAGGAAACATCATGATCACCATGGATAACATCATCACCGAAGTGAGAACCATACTAATGTATTGACTGTTGGCTACTAAAGAACCGACTTCCATGGCACCTAGTTCAACATAATAGGATCCGACTCCGAGCACTGCAGCAGTTGTGACACCGAAAATAACACTGATTGCCGGCATTAATATGCTTGTAATTCTTCCGGTGGTCATTGCGGTCATAGCATAATCTTCGTTAGAATTTTCAAATCGTTCGCATTCTGTTTTTTGTTTGTTAAAAGCTCTGATGACACGCACGCCTTCTAAAGTTTCTAAAAATAAATGATTGATATGGTCGAGCTTGCTGCGCAGGCGTATCGAATAACGAGATGCAAAGATCATAATGATCGTCAGTACAATCAATAAAACAGGAATCGCAAATAGAAGTACGAAACTAACTTTTCCTCCTGTAGATGCTGAGAAAATCAATCCTGCAATTGCCATCATAGGAGCAAGAAGTCCTACGCGGAGCAACAATGTCAAAAAATTTTGAACATTTGTGATGTCGGATGTGCTTCGGGTGATTAAGCTGGCTGTGCCAAACTGATCCAAGTCAGCTGCGGAAAAGCTTTGAACAATAGAAAAAACTTTGTCTCGCAGCTGTGCGGCAAAACTGGTGGAAATACCGGAGGCAATTTTTACGGATCCAAAGCTGATAAGACAAGAAAAGACGGCAACCCCGGCCATAATTGCAGCGAACATCCAAATGGTTCTATTTTCTCCCGTGACCACTCCTAAGCTAATCATTTTTGATAGTAATGCGGGTAATAGCATTTGACCAAAAGCGGATAGTAGTATCAGAAAAAACAGCGCTACCAGTTGTTTGCTTTTGAATTTTACATGTTTTAAAATCGTTTTCATCTCAATTTCATTCTCCTTTCATAGTTCGATATTTTTTAAATCTGTATTTTTACTTTGTATCACACGAGGTAATATTCAACAGAATCTTTGTTGAATGGATTCTATGATCAACATGGCACATTGTAAAATGTACAGTAACTGTACAGTCAAGAGGGGAATTGTAAAAAATTAAAAATAGAAGTAGAATCAAAATAGTGTCTTGTATCAGGCAGGGAATAATGGCATAATACTAGCATAAATACGATATATAAACCGAATGACAAGGTTGTCTGTTTCTATACTGCGAGCGCAGTCAGAATTAATGAAAGGAAAAAGGATGAGCAGAGTAAGGATTATTAAGAAAAACGATGAATATACTTCGGAATATCAAGTTGGAGACATTTTTCAGATTACCGGGACATGGTATGGCGGGGTTCACATTGTAGGAAAATCAGGAATCCCGGTTTCGCTAGATCGGGAAGAATATATGGAACTCGATACAGAACCGGAGCCGGAAGAGGAGGAAACTGTGCGGAGGGATATCAGAGAGGGGGACCTTGTACAGCACTTTAAGCGGGAATGGGTATCAGAGCATACAGCAGAATATCTGTATAAGGTACTTGCGTTTGCCCAGCACACAGAGACGGGAGAGAAGCTGGTGATCTATCAGGCGATGTATCCGCCTTTTAAGATCTGCGCAAGACCCTATGGGATGTTTATGAGTGAGGTGGACCGGGAAAAATATCCCGAGGTGAAACAGAAGTATCGATTCGAAAAGATAGAATTTAAGTAAAAAACAATGCAATAGAATGCGATATAAGAGGTTTTAATGATGGTAGGCATACAAGTCTTGCCTGAAACGATAAAATTGCTTATATCGCAAAATACGGCGTTTGACAGCGTGGTGAAAATATATTTGGCAAAAAACATAGAAAATACGCCTTGGCAGAAAGAAACTCTTTGAAAAGAAAGTGGGAAAACTTTTTTGAAAGAAGAGAGAGTCTCTGCCGGGCGTTTTTTTGCGAAAATTTCGCACAGACATTATACAGGCATTATACAGATATTATTTTAAAGGCGCAGGCACTATCTGAAAGTCGATTTAAAAACCTGCCTGATCTGAAAGAAAACTCGTATTGCCGCTTTGCAAAATGGTCTGAAATTTGTTGCACAATGTTGCTGCTGAATTTGAAACGTCTATGAAGGTATAAAAGTAATCTGCTAAAAAGTATGTATGATGCAAATGGCATGTGACAGGTTTCTTTAGCCTTAGACAGATGAGGTGAAGTGTGGTATGATAAGTGCGTAAGATGAGGTGCTTTTTTGCTTTCTTAAAAAGTTAATGAAAGTAATAGGTTAGATTTTCTCACCATTGAAAAGAAGTAGAAAAGATGGAAATACCAATGATTACAGCGGTTTACATAGATGAATGAAAAGTGTTTGAAACAAAATACAGGAATACGATACCTGTTATTTTTTGTGCTAAATCAACTTAAAACATGCAAGATAAATAGAAACAATAAGTAACATTACATCTATGTTTATGAGAAAAATCAGAATTAGAAAAACAGAAAAAGCGCATATTATATTACAAAAAGAAAACTTAAAAACATGTAAGATAATGCGTAAGAAAAGATGTAAGATAAAGGAGAGATTTTATGGGAAATTACAATCCGCCATATGAAATTACAGATAAAATAGTAATGCTGGTGGCATCGATTGCGGAGAAATCCGGAAAGATTATGGAATATTATAAAGTAGGGATGTCGGGAACAAACCGGGAAAGAAGAATTCGTGCAATCCACGCTTCTTTAAGGATGGAAGGGAATCAGCTTTCGGTTCCGGAGATCAAGGAGATTGTAGAGGGTCGGCCGGTATCGGTGAGTGAAAGAGTGATCCGGGAAGTTCAGAACATGTACGCGGTTTATGAATACATGCAGGAAGTGGAGACTTATAGTATTGCGGACTTTAAGAAGGCTCACGGAATTCTGACGAAGGATATTGCAAGCGAATCCGGAGAATTTCGCCAGACGGAAAAAGGTGTGTTTAATCACAATCAGTTTTTTATGGCACCGCCGGCGAGGTTTATTGAGGGGCAGATGCAGGAGCTTTTTGCATGGATGGAAAGTCAGAGGGAAAAAATCCATCCGCTGATTCTGTCTTCCATCTTCCATTATGAAGTCCTGTTTCTTCACCCATTTACGGACGGTAACAGCAGACTGGCACAGTTGTGGCAGACAGCGATTTTGGCAAAGTGGAGACCTTTCTTTTCCTATCTTCCGTTGGAAACCCAGATGGAGAGGGTGCAGGGAGGATATTATGAGGCGATTTCTATCTGCCAGATGGAGAGAAGCATTACGGGTTTTATTGAGTTTATGTTGGAACAGATTGAGATTGCACTGGATGAGATTAAAAAGGAACCGAAGGAACCGGTGGAAAGTCTTTCAAAATATGTAAAGAAACTCCTGGAAGCAATGGAAGAAGATATTCCTTATACAGCGAATGAAATTTTAGAGTTGCTTCACTTGAAATCCAAAGATGCTCTGAGAAAAAATTATCTGAATCCGGCGCTTGAGAGTGGGCAGATCCAAATGACGATCCCGAATGCGCCGAAGAGTAAAAATCAGAGATATGTAAAAAGTAGTTGTGAAAAGAAATAACCGTTGTCTGCCAGCGGTTGAGGGTGAAATAAGGATATGCTATAATTTACGCAGAAGCATGCAAAAAACAGCAAAATAAATAGAAAAGGAAGAAAACATGGACAAGCAAGAATTGAAAAAATTGATTGATACAGCAGCAGGAAGGATTCCGGCGGATCTTGTGATCAAAAACTGTAAAGTGGTAAATGTATTTTCGGGAGAAATTATCAGCGGAGACATTGCAGTCAGTGGGTCTAAGATTGCGGGAATTGGAGAATATGAAGGGCGAGAGGTTGTGGATGCAGAAGGCTCTTATGCGGTTCCGGGTCTGATTGACAGTCATATTCACATTGAATCTTCTTATGTTACACCGGAGGAGATCGGGCGGCTTTTAGTACCTCATGGAACGACAACAATCATTGCGGACCCACATGAGATTGTAAACGTCTGTGGGATCCGAGGGCTGGATTATATGATGGAGGCGGCGGAGAGGACTGCATTGGATATTCAGTATGTGGTTCCGTCTTGTGTTCCGGCGACGCCATTTGAGCATGCAGGCGCTGTGATCGGTGCAGCAGAGATGGAGGAGCCAATTCAGAGAGAGGGGATCCTGGGGCTTGGAGAATTTATGAATTTTCCGGGAGTCATTGGGGCAGACGATAGTGTCCTTGAGAAACTGCTTGTAGCCAAGCGGGCCGGAAAGGTGATCGATGGACATGGACCAGGAATCAGTGGCAAGGAGCTGAATGCTTATGCGGCGGCAAGGATTCTTGCAGATCATGAATGCTCTACGGTGGAAGAGATGGATGACAGACTGGCAAGAGGGATGTACATTTTACTCAGACAGGGCTCTGCATGTCATAATCTGAGGACGCTTCTTCGCGGGGTAACAGGGCAGAACAGCAGACGATGTCTGCTATGCTCGGATGACCGCCAGCCAAAGACAATTCTGCAAGAGGGACATCTGGACAATCATTTGCGGATCTGTCGCGAAGAGGGAATAGATGCGATTACGGCAATCCGTATGGCAACATTAAATGCCGCAGAATGCTTTGGGCTGCGTGAAAAGGGAGCGATTGCACCTGGCTATCAGGCGGATATTGTTCTGATGAAGGATCTGGAACAATTTGAGACAGAAAAAGTGTGGATTGGCGGGAAACTGACCGCAGAAGATGGCAGATATCTTCCGGAGACATCGTATGCAGATATTGCGCCAGTCAGAGGAAGTGTGATCGTCAAAGATTTTTCGAAAGAGAAATTAAAAATGCACTTGAAGTCGAACCGGGTAAATGTCATTGAGATACAGCCGGGTGGTGTTGTCACAAAGAAGACAGTTGAGGAGATCAAAGTAGATGAAAACGGAGAATTTATCCGGGATCCTCAAAAAGATCTCGTGAAGATTGCGGTTGTGGAGAGACATCAGGGAACCGGAAACGTCGCATGTGGTTTCTTAAAAGGATACGGGATCAAAGAAGGAGCGGTGGCGCTTTCTGTGGCCCACGATTCCCATAACATTATTGCAGTCGGTGTCAGTGATGAGGAGATTACATTTGCGGTAGAAAGTCTGATCAAACAGGAAGGCGGCATTGTCCTTGTAAAAGAAGGCAAAATCATCGAAGAAATGCCTATGCCGATCGCAGGACTGATGAGTGACAGAAGTGGGGAATGGGTGGACCAGAAACTGACAGAGATTCATGAGAAAGCTTATGCAGAACTTGGAATCTGTGGGGAAGTCGAGCCGGTCATGACACTTTGCTTTATGTCACTTGCAGTGATCCCGGAGCTCAAACTGACAGATATGGGATTGTTTGATGTGACAACATTCCAGTTTATTTCGGTAGAGGCAGAATAGAGAAGTCTGAGAGTTTAAGACCGAAAAGAAGACCACTTTTTTTGAAAAATGAAAGGCAGGTACAAGGTCTGAGCTTTTTGGAAAGAATTTGAAGTTTACTATAGTTTATGCTATACTCATTTGGATATGGGGTTAGATAGAAACCCTCATAGGATAGCAATAGATTACACGATATTAGATGTGTTAGAAGAAAACAAAGTGATGACGAAAAAAGGAAATTTGGAAGAAAGGATGGATTATGGGAAAGAGAGAAATGCCCGCAAAAGAGCATAGAACACAAAGAAGGCCTCAGGACAGCAGGAAATCTCAAGATAATAGAAGACCTCGGGACAGCAGGAGGATGCAAGATAGTAGAAAACCACAGGGAAATAGAAGACCGGAAAAAAGCCGGAGGGAGCTGGAGGAAGTTTACTATAATCCGGCAAAATCCATGGCAGGAGATAGAAGAGGATCAGGAACTAACAAAAAATCATCGGAAAACCGAAAAGAAACTGTAAGAAAAGGTAAGAAAAAGGATGTGCTTGGCTTGATTCTGGCAGGACTGCAGGGACTGGTCTCAGTAGTATTTATGGTCATGTTATTTATTCTAGATATGCTGCCGATAGAATATCTCGGAATCATTGCTGTGATATTACTGCTTCTTTTTGGAATTACGCTGGCAACCCAGCTCCGGAAGAAAGGAAGGCATATCGGAGGAAAGATCTTTAGCTTTTTCATTATGATTCTACTGTTATTTGCGACATATTATATAGGAAAGGCAAATGGAGCACTGGGTAAAATCTCAGGTGGTTCTTATAAAGTAGATAATATGGTAGTTGCAGTGCTGGCAGACGACGGAGCAGAGAAGATTGAAGATGCGGCATCGTATACCTTTGGTGTTCAGTATGCGATGAGTGGAGACGATGTCCGGTCAGCAGTTGCAGATATCAATGAAAAGCTGGGAACAGAGATCCAGACCGTGGAGTATGGAAGTTTAAGTGAGCAGGCGCAGGCACTGCACGATGGACAGGTACAGGCGATTATTTATAATGAAGGATATACCGGAATTCTGGAAGAAGCATTTGAAAATTATTCAAAGAACGTGAAGATCATTTATCAGCACAGTATCAAAAAAGAACTGGACAATACAGCAGCTCAGGTAGAGGTGAAGAAAGATACTTTCAGTGTATTTATCAGTGGAATTGATGTGTTTGGACCAATTGAGACAAACAGTCGAAGCGATGTGAATATTGTTGCGACAATCAATCCGACGACACATCAGATCCTTTTGACGACAACACCGCGTGATTACTATGTGGAGATACCGGGAATCAGCGGTGGACAGAAAGATAAGCTTACACATGCAGGAATCTACGGAGTAGATGCTTCCATGAGAACGTTATCACAGCTTTATGATACAGAGATTCCGTTCTATGCGCGTGTAAACTTTACGTCTCTGATCGAGATCGTAGATCAGCTCGGCGGGGTTGACGTAGAATCGGAGTTTGCATTTACAACCAGTGAAGATTCTGGACTTGTCATGGATGTTGCTCAGGGAACAAACCATTTTAACGGGCAGCAGGCGCTGGCATTTTCGCGGGAAAGACAGAATATCGAAGGCGGAGACAATCAGAGGGGAAAAAATCAGCAGGCAGTGATCACAGGTCTGATCAAAAAGATGATCTCACCGGCGATGCTGGTCAATGCCAACGGTATTATCAACAGTGTCAGTGGAAATGTAGAGACGAATATGTCTCAGGATCAGATTCAGGATTTGATCAAAGATCAGCTCGCCCAGGGAAAAGCATGGAATATTTATTCTGTGGCTGCCGCAGGGACAGGAGATGAGCAGGTCTGCTTCTCTTATGGCGGAGGAGCACTTTATGTGATGCAGCCGGATCAGGCATCGGTTGATACGATTCGATCACTGATCGACCGTGTAGAAAATGGGGAGACATTGGAAGGCTCCGAGATTGCACAATAGAGAAAAGAGTGAGATAAGGGCAAATGAGAGAGTTTTTAAAAAAATGGGATTTATCGGCAATCTATCAGATTGCATTAGTGATTTTAGATGTATGTTTTATTAACCTGTGTTCCGTTGCGGCGTTGCTTGTCCGCTTTGAACTGTCAGCAGTTCCGGTGGAATATTGGGAGTCGGTTCGAAGTATGATGATTCCCAATACGATCGTGACGATCGGGATTTTTACCGTATGCAGGCTTTATCGAAGTCTTTGGAGATTTGCAAGTGCGAAAGAGCTCCTCTATATTGGAGAGGCATGTATAGGTTCCTTTCTTTTTAATGCGGCAGCCTATTTTCTGACTTACAAAGAAATCTACAGAAGTTACTTTGTGATTTACACTATTGGTCTGTTCTTATGCACTTGTATTGGCAGATTTTCCTATCGCTTTGTCAGAATGATCTATCGAAGCAGTGTTCATAGTGAGAACGTGCGGCGCACGATGATCGTCGGTGCGGGAGAGGCGTGCAATGTCGTGATGAAAGAGCTTGAGATGAGTAAACAGCTTGACGCAAAGATTTGCTGTATCATCGATGACGATCCGAGAAAAGCCGGAACTTATATCCACGGTGTAAAAGTAGTGGGTGGCAGAGATAAAATTCTGGAAAATGTAGAAAAATATAAGATCAATGAGATTATTTTGGCAATGCCAAGTGCCAAAAAGAAAGAAATCCAGGCGATCCTTGGGATCTGTAAGAATACCGATGCAGATCTGAAGATTCTTCCTGGGGTATATCAGCTTGTGAATGGGGATGTCAGCGTTCAGAAGCTTCGCAATGTGGAGATTGAAGACTTGCTTGGCAGAGAACCGATCGATATCAAGACAGAGACCATAGGAAGATATGTGTATGACAAGGTTGTCCTTGTCACTGGAGGAGGCGGAAGCATCGGAAGTGAGCTGTGCCGTCAGATTGCAGCAAATGGAGTAAAGAGACTGATCATTTTTGATATCTATGAAAATAATGCATACGATATCCAACAGGAACTGAAGCATAAATATCCGGATCTGGATCTGGTTGTTCTGATTGGTTCTGTGCGAAACAGTAGAAAAATCAACAGTGTTTTTGCAAAATACAGACCGGATATTGTCTATCATGCAGCTGCGCATAAGCATGTACCGCTGATGGAAGACAGTCCGAACGAGGCGATTAAAAACAATGTATTTGGAACATATAAGACTGCACTTGCGGCAGATAGGTACGGAGTTGAGAAGTTTGTTCTGATCTCCACAGATAAGGCAGTCAATCCGACCAACATCATGGGAGCTTCCAAAAGGATGTGTGAGATGATCATACAGACCTTCAGCCACAGATGCAAGACGGAATATGTGGCAGTACGTTTTGGAAACGTGCTTGGAAGCAATGGAAGTGTCATCCCGCTTTTCAAAAAGCAGATTGCAGCAGGCGGACCGGTAACGATTACGCATCCGGATATTATCAGATATTTTATGACAATTCCGGAGGCGGTATCTCTTGTGCTCCAGGCTGGAGCAAGTGCAAAGGGAGGAGAGATCTTTGTACTGGATATGGGAGAGCCGGTGAAAATTCTGGATCTGGCCAAAAATCTGATTCGTTTATCCGGATACACGGTAGGAGAAGATATTGAGATTAAATTTACAGGACTTAGACCTGGAGAAAAGCTTTATGAAGAATTATTGATGAGCGAGGAAGGTCTGCAAAGTACTGCGAATGAGTTGATTCATATTGGAAAACCGATTGATTTTGATGAAGATCAATTTCTGAAAGACCTGGAAGACTTGTACCGGGCAGCTTACGCAGAAGAAGAGGGAATGAAAGAGATTGTCCACAAAATCGTTCCGACCTATCATATCAGACAGGAAGATGTGGAGAGAGACAGGAAGATTGCGAGTGAATTGATGAAAGATTTTTCAGATACGCGCTCAACACTTCCGAGTGAATTTTTAAACAGAGAACATGGAGAGAGGTAAGTATGAGAGTAGAATTTTCGCCCCCGGATATTACAGAGGAAGAAATTGCAGAGGTGATCGATACTTTAAAAAGTGGATGGATTACAACAGGACCGAAGACAAAAAAGTTTGAGCAGGAAATCGCACAATTTTGTGGAACGACTAAAGCGGCATGTTTAAGTTCTGCAACAACCTGTATGGAGATGACATTGCGGGCGATGGGAATCGGACCGGGAGATGAGGTGATCACCTCGGCATATACATTTACAGCGACGTGCAGCGTCATCTGCCATGTGGGGGCAACCCCTGTGCTGGTAGATACGATGCCGGATTCTATTGACATGGATCCGGAGAAAGTACGGGAAGCTATCACAGAGAAGACGAAGGCAATTCTTACGATTGATCTTGCAGGGATTATTTATCCGTATTATGACAGACTGTTTGAAATTGTAGAAGAGAAGAAAGGATTGTTTCAGCCGTCATCCGAAAGACAGGAGAAGCTGGGAAGGATCTTGATTCTTGCAGATGCAGCACATGCTTTCGGCGCAGAGCGTGAAGGGAAAAAGTGTGGACAGATTGCAGATATTACCTGTTTTTCGTTTCATGCAGTGAAAAACCTTACAACTGCGGAGGGAGGCGCTGTGACATGGAAGTCTTTGACGCCTGAAGAAGATGAAGCGTTATACAAAGAGTATATGTTGCTGACACTGCATGGGCAATCAAAAGATGCTTTGGCGAAGATGAAAGCAGGGGGATGGGAATACGACATTGTTGCACCGTACTATAAAGCGAATATGACAGATATTACGGCATCTATCGGACTTGCGCAGATGAAGCGTTATGCGAAAATATTACAGAGAAGAAGGCAGTTGATCGAGAGATACGATGAGGCTTTTCGTCCATATCAAGTGCAGGTGCTTAACCATTATGGAGAAGGAAGCCAGTCAAATGGACATCTGTATCTTGTGCGGCTGAATGGCAAACAGAGGGAAGAATGCAATCAGATCATCCAGGAACTGGCAAAAGCAGAAATTGCGGCAAACGTACATTACAAACCACTTCCGCTTTTGACCGCATACAAAAATATGGGATTTGCCATCGAGGATTTTCCAAATGCTTACAGAATGTACGAAAATGAAATTTCACTTCCGCTGCATTCTTGTCTGACAGATGAACAACAGCAATATGTAATAGATACTTTTCAGAGGTTATTGAGGGAACACGGATTATGCTAAAGAGTTGGTTGGAATTACCAGAACAGATGAGAAATGATGAGGTAAAGAAATATTATAAAATTTTGAGCAAGAAAAAGTCTGCCCTGCGCATCAAGCGCATAGCAGATGTGTTTCTTGCTTTTATTTTTATGATTTTATTGTCCCCAGTCATGATTTTTATTGCCTGTTGGATCAAAATAGACAGCAAGGGACCGGTATTCTACCGCCAGGAAAGAATCACCAGTTATGGCAAACCATATCGTATTTTTAAGTTTCGTACAATGGTGACAGGAGCCGATAAAAAAGGACCTCTTGTCACGGAAAAGAGTGACAGCAGAATCACAAAGGTCGGACAGAAACTGCGCAAACTGCGCTTGGATGAGCTTCCACAGTTGTTTAATATTTTGACAGGGGATATGACTTTTGTAGGGACAAGACCGGAAGTGAAAAAATATGTAGACTGCTATACGGATGAGATGCAGGCGACGCTTCTTCTTCCGGCAGGAATCACATCGAATACGAGTATTGAATATAAAGATGAAGATGAAATCATTGATGCCTATCGGGCAAAAGGAATCACAGATGTAGATGAGATTTATCTCAACTATATTCTTCCGGAAAAGATGAAATACAATTTGAAGTACATAGAGACATTTGGATTTTTCAGTGATATGAAGATTATGCTGCGGACAGCAATGGCAGTAATAAAATAAAGTTTATTGGAGCAGGAATATGAAGAAAATTGCAGTGATTACAATGGGAGTGAAGCTGAACAATGAGAAGGGATACACGAGGTTTAAGTTTTTATCAGAGTTCCTTGTGGATGCCGGATATGAGGTCGATCTGATTACGACAACGTTTCAGCATTGGGAAAAGGCACAGAGAAATATTTCCGAAATACAGAAAACAAAATATAAATTTCATTTAAAATTTATCTATGAACCGGGATATAAGAAAAACATTGATCTTAAAAGGGTGTACAGTCACAGAGTTGCGGCAAAGAATCTGACAGCACTTTTAGAGAAGGAAGGAGACTACGACCTGATCTACTGTGAGATTCCTCCAAACGATGTGGCGCTTGCTGCGGCATCTTATGCAAAGAAAAAAGGAATTCCATTTGTGCCGGATGTCAATGATCTTTGGCCGGAAGCGATGCGTATGGTATTGGATATTCCGGTTGTGAGCAGCATGATCTTTCATCCGCTACAGAGAGATGCGGAGAAAGTATATTCGCTTGTATCGGGAATCGTGGGAACTTCTGATGAATACCGGGATCGCCCGTTAAAAAACCAGAAGTTGGATGTTCCAAAAGTGACCGTTTATGTCGGGAATGAAATCAAAGAGTTTGATGCAGGTGTGGAAAAATACAGTCCGGAGATCGAAAAAAAAGAGGACGAATTCTGGGTGACTTATGCGGGAACGATCGGAACAAGTTATGATATCCGGACACTTGTTCTGACAGGAGAAGAACTGATCCGAAGAAGAAGGCTGAATATCAAGATCAAAATTCTAGGCGGAGGCCCGCTGAAAGAAGAACTGGAGCAGTTGGCTAAAGAGCATCACTGCAAAAATGTAGAGTTTGTCGGCTATATGCCATACGAAAAGATGGCGGCATATCTTGCAAAGTCAGACATTGTTGTCAATTCGTTTGTAAAGAAAGCGCCGCAGAGTATCGTCACAAAAATCGGTGATTACCTTGCTTCCGGACATCCGATGATCAATACTTGCATGAGTCCGGAGTTCCGAAAGAAAGTAGAGACAGATGGATTTGGAGTCAATATTATGCCAGAAGATGAAGAAGTTCTGGCAGATGCGATTGAGAAGCTCTACGAGAATGAAGATATGCGGGAAGAAATGGGAAAACAAGCGAGAAAGATTGCCGAAGAGCAGTTTGACAGACCAGAGTCTTATAAGAAGATTGTAGAGTTGATTAGGGAGTTGACAGAGAAGTAAGTATGAAACCATTTTTTAGTATTGTAATGCCGGCATATAAAGCCGAGAAATATATTGCAGACACGTTAGCATCCATTGGAAAGCAGACTTTTTCAGATTGGGAATGTATTGTGGTAGAAGATGGTTCTCCGGACCGTACAAAAGAGATTGTAAGAGAAGCCGCAACAAAAGATTCCAGAATCCGCTTAATTGAACAGCCAAAGAATTGTGGGGTCAGCGAGGCAAGAAACCGAGGGATCCAAGAGGCCGATGGAGAATATCTGTGGTTTGCAGATGCAGATGATACGGTCGAGGAAGACCTGCTTGAGAAAGTATATCAATCGCTGCAGAAGAACCGGGCAAAGCTTGTACTGTTTGGAATTGTTGTGGAATACTATGACCGGCAGGGGAATTTTTCTTACAATGAAATCAGGGTTCCTGAAGAAATGTATCTAACAGATCCAGAACAGATTCATCAGCAGTTGATTTATATGGAGAGAGAGACACTGTATGGATATCCGTGGAATAAGGTATATGATCTTCAATACCTGAAGCAGCTGGGAATTACTTTTGACGATTATAGAAATGCAAAGTTTATAGAGGATATCTGTTTTAATATTGAATTTTGTATGGAGATAGACAGTATGAACTTGTTGGATTTTGCCCCTTATCACTATGCAAAGAGAGTGAACGGCAGCCTGACAAATGAATTTGTTCCAGATTACTATCATTTTTTGCGGAAGCGGATTCAGAAGTTGTATGAGCAATGCACTTACTGGGAAGCAGATACAGAAGAAAACAGACAGATTCTTGGGAGCCTATATGGAAGGTATATTTTATCTGCCATGGAGAGAAACTGCGATCCACGTTCAGGGATGTCGCATCGGGATCGAAAAGACTGGTGTAGGAAGTTATTTGTAGATCCATTATTTTTAGACTTAGTGATGGATGCCAAGGCATCTGACAGCAGAATGTTAAAAATTGCGTTACGGATCCTGAGGACAAAAAGTAGATTTCTCTGTCTGAGTTTTGCAAGAGCAATTCATATTGCCAGAAATCAATTTCCGATTTTTTATTCCAAAGTGAAGGCAGGGCGTTAAGATGAGTGAAAAGCAAAGAGTATTGGTATATGGAATGTCAGATAATCCAGGAGGAATTGAGACTTATCTGCGGAATCTGACAAAAGAGCTTGCGCCGGAAATCGTCCTGGATTTTGTCACAGATTTTCCGGGAGTTGCATATGAAGAGGAGTTGAAAAGTTATGGCTCTAGGATTTATTATATTGGAGCCAAAAGTCAGGGATTGTTAAAACAGTGGAAGAAATTTAGAAAGTTGCTAAGGGAACATCCAGAGTATCAGACGGTATATGGAAATATTTTGAATGCAGGTGCTGTCTTTACTTTGATCATTCCATGGATCCACAGAAGAAAGATTGTGATTCACAGTCATAATGGGGCAGCAGATAATGAAAGACTTCATAAAATTTGCAGACCGTTTCTCAATGGTATTGCAAAACAATTTGTCGCCTGCTCAAAGCTTGCGGGAAGTTTTATGTTTGGACAAAGAATTATGGAGCACAAAGATGTATTGATCATGCCAAATGCGATTGAAGCAGAAACATATGCATATGATCCAATCGTTCGGGAAGAAGTCAGGCAAGAATTGGGGATCAAAGAGAACTTTGTAATCTGCCATGTGGGGAGAATTGCACATCAAAAAAATCCGAAAGGTGTGATCGATATTTTCAGCAGCTGTCTGGAGGAAGAAAAAGACTGTGTACTTTTATATGTCGGAACAGGAGAACTGGAACAAGAAATAAAAAATTATGCAGCACAAAAAAGGGTTGCCGACAAAGTAAAATTTCTGGGAGTCAGAAAAGATGTTCGAAGACTGATGCAGGCGGCAGATTGCTTTTTGTTGCCGTCCTTTTATGAAGGTCTTCCGATTGTTGCAGTCGAAGCTCAGGCGGCAGGTCTTCCGTGTTTTCTCTCAGATCAGATCAGTGAGGAGACAAAGCTTTCAGATCTTGTGGAATTTTTGAAGCTTGGCGATACTAGACTGTGGAGAAATGCAATATTGGAAAGCCGGGGAAAAGAAAGAAAATCTCGTCTGCAGGAGATCATCGGTGCGGGATATGACTTGAATCATCAGGAGAAAAAAATAGAGCAATTAAAAAAGAAATTTTAAGATATGGGGAGTATCAGTGTGAAAAAATATTGTATTGTAGAAAAGGGATTAAACGAACAGCATGCAGGTTCTAAAGCAAGAAATGACGTGGCAGATACACTGATCAAAGAAGGATGGAATCCTCTGCGCGTCAGCCCTCCGGTCGTAAAGGAGAATGTAAGTTATGCAGAGCGGATCCGGATGGGATTGGTTCTGATGAAAGACTGGAGGAAGGTTACAAGAACAGTTAAGGAAGAAGATCAGATTTTGATTCAGTATCCATTGGAGATGTATCCAAAGGTTGCAATGTTGGCGCTTAGATATATCAAACAGTTAAAAAGAAAAAAAGTAAAGATTATTATCTTGATTCATGATATAGAAAGTCTTAGGACACAAGATAAAAAGCAAAAAGAATGGTATCAGCATGCAGAAAAGTCATTTCTGTGCCTGGCAGACGATGTCATCGCCCATAACAAAAAGATGATCGGATATCTAAAAAAAATAGGGTTGGATACGAGAATACATGCTCTTGAGATATTTGACTATCTGGTGGAAGCGGAAAGTATCCAGAAAGCCGAAACAAAAGAGAATCAAAATGCAGTTATTATTGCAGGGAATTTGTCGGAAGAAAAAGCGGGATATGTGTATCAGCTGGATCAGGTGAATGCAGAGTTTCGCTTATATGGACCAAATCTGAACACAGAGGCGATTGGAACAGGTAATATTACTTACAAAGGCTCTTTCCCTCCAGATGACCTTCCGCGTGTATTGCACGGGAAATTTGGACTTGTGTGGGATGGAAAAAGTATTGACGAGTGTGGCGGAGAATTTGGGCAATATATGCAGTACAATAATCCGCATAAAACATCACTATATTTGGCAAGTAAGATTCCGGTTATTGTATGGGAGAAAGCAGCGATAGCAGAATTTATCAGAGAGAATCACTTGGGAATACAGGTGGGGTCTCTAAGAGAGATTCCAGAGAAACTGGCTGCGCTTACCGGGGAAACATATGACGAGATGCTTCAGAACGTGTCTGCTATGGGAGAAAAATTGCGAAAAGGAGAGATGTTGCGAAAAGTTCTGAGAGAGATAGAGAACTTAGAATAGGAGGAAATAAGAACCTATGTTGATTTATTTATTATTTGGACTCTTAGTAGTCTTATATGGAATACTCTATGTAAAAGTGAATAAAGACATATTTACTCCGGCGCTGCTATTTTTGTTGGCGTACATAGTGAGTGTGGGATGTGCATTATTTAATGTAGAACGATGGGGAATTTCTATGATTCCAATGACATTTTTTGTGCTTTTAATCGGAGCAGCGGAATTTGTTGTGATTGGTGTTGCGATTGACAGGAAATATAAGAAAAGATACGAGGGCACCAGAAAAAAAATCGCAGTAAAAGAAATTGATCTTCCATGGTGGAAAATTATAGCTGCAAGTGCATTTTGTGCGGTTTATATTGCATTGTTGTATTTTAACATGATTGAAATTGCAAGCAGAAATGGAAAATTCAACACACTTTCGCAAGCGCTTAATATTTTTAAAGAAGTAACTTCAGTTACTTTAAAAGAATCATTGCCATGGTGGCTTGGACAGGTAGAGCGAATCGCTATGTTATGCGCGTATATTTTCTTGTATATTTTTGTCAATAATCTTGTTGCAACAGGGAGAAGAATGACAAAAGAAAAAGCTTTAAAGTTAGGGGCGTGTCTTCTTCCGGTTTTGCTGCATTTGTGTAATGGATTTTTAGTCTCAGACAGATTACAGATGCTTCAAATTTTAGTTGGAGGAATTGTTATTTACTTTTTGATTTGGTCATACCATACCGGGAAAGCATATATCTCTATCAAAACAATAGGAATATTAGCAATTGCCGCTTGTGGAGGATTAGTTCTTTTCTATTTAAGTGCCAGCCTCGTAGGAAGAATTAACACAAAAGGATTGCTGGAGTATATTACCTTTTACTGTGGCTGTTCTATTGAGTGTTTGAATCAGTTTTTCAAACATCCACCGGCAGCTTCAGAAATCTTTGGAAAAGAAACTTTTTATAACTTAAATTTAAAATTGTATAATTTAGGCTTATTGAACTTAGATAAATTTTATCCGATTCACTTGGAATTTAGATATTATGGGGATGTCATGGTTGGAAATATTTATACAGCATACCGCAGGTGGATCTATGATTTTGGGTATATTGGAGCGATGATCCTGCAGGGAGTGATGGCAGGAACAATGAGTGTTTTTTACAACAAATTAAAATATAGAACTTTTAAGAATACGGGATTTTGGTTAGTATTGTATTCTTACATAGTTTATACGATTGTATTTCATCCAATCGATGGATACTTCTATTTGCAGGGAGTTAGCCAGACTTTTGTGACAACACTGATTTTGCTTGCGCTTATGTATTGGTTTTTTGTTACGATGAAGGTGAAATTCAGAGGTGGATTCGCTGTATATATTAATGAAAAATGGAAGTTTGAGAAATTTCGTTTTTCAAAGAGTAAGGAGAAAAAGAACAATAAATGAGAATCAGAACAGTAAAATTTAATTTCATTATGAATGCTATTTTGACGGTCTCGTCCATTTTATTTCCGCTGATTACATTTCCGTACATATCAAGAGTTCTTCTTGTAGAGGGAAGTGGAAAAGTGGCATTTGCGACATCCGTTGTTTCTTATTTTACAATGTTTGCAACATTGGGAATTCCGACTTATGGGATTCGCGAGTGCGCAAGAGTGAGAGATAATAAAGAAGAACTTTCACGGACAGTACAGGAACTTCTGATTATCAGCGGAATTACAACAGCAATTACGTATGGAGTTTTTTTTCTTTTTCTATTTGTAGTTCCACAGTTTAAGGGACAAAAAGAACTGCTTATTGTTATAGGAGCCAGTATTGGTCTGACGACAATTGGGGTGCAATGGTTTTATAGTGCTTTAGAGCAGTACTCTTATATTACTGTCTGTGCAGTCTTGTTTAAAATTATAGGTCTCATTCTTATGTTTTTGCTTGTTAAAAAACCGGAAGATTATGTGATCTATGGAGCAGTCTATGTGATAGGGAGTTTTGGTTCGTATGTTCTTAATTTCTTGCGGCTGCGCAGGTTTGTTACATTTAAAAAGCAGGGAAAATATAATTTACAGCGACATAGAAAAGGAATTATAACATTCTTCTTACTTTCTGTTGCGACGAGCGTGTATTTGAATTTGGATCTAGTGATGCTTGGTTTCATGAAAGGGGATGTCGAAGTTGGCTATTACAATGCAGGGATAAAGGTAAAGACAGTTCTTGTTACTTGTGTAACTTCGTTGGGAACAGTATTACTACCGAGACTTTCCTACTACATCCAACAGGAAAAGAAACAGGAATTTCAGAGGATGGTAACAAAAGCATTTCAATTTGTACTGATAGTGTCTGTGCCAATGATGGTCTACTTTATTCTGTATGCAAAAGAATCCATATTATTTCTTGCAGGTGAGTCCTTTTTGCCGGCAACAGCATCTATGATTATCTTAATGCCAACAGTGCTATTTATAGGGTTGTCCAATATAACAGGAATTCAAATTTTGACGCCTTTAGGAAGAGAGAATCATGTGGTTTGTTCAGTGACGGCAGGTGCTATTTTAGATTTTTTATTAAATTTGATATTGATTCCAAAGTTTGGAGCAGCAGGGGCTGCGTTTTCAACAACTATGGCAGAAATGCTGGTGCTGATTATTCAGTGTATGTATTTGAGAAAGCAGTTGTGGGAAATGGTAAAACGTATTCAAGTTTGGAAAATAGTTTTTGCAATTCTTTTTGCATCTATAGCTGGAGTGATATTTCAGAATAAAATATCGATGAGTGTGTTAGGGACATTGTGTGTGTCGGCCGTTTTATTTTTGGGAGTATATGGAGTTGTTTTGTTGGTGTTAAAAGAAGACTTTGTGTCTGACATTGTAAAAAGCATTATTAAAAATTAGAGAAAGTAGGGGATGAGAAAGGAACACGATGAATTGTAAAGCTTATTGAAAAGAGGTATAATGGTTGTAACAAGCATCCATTAGTTTGAGGGAGTAGATTATTGTTGGTAACACAATTATTCAGCATTCAACAGAGGGTGCCTTTATTGTGCGTAATATTTAGAGTTGATTCATTTATGGTAGTAAGGGAAAATTTTTTGATTACAGTATTAATTTTATCGGATTTAATCCGTTAAATTATGGAGCAATTTAATGGATTAAAGGTAAATACAAAAGATGGAGGGAAAGATGGCTATTTATGTAACTCAATCTTCTATGCCTGACTTAGAAGATTATATTAAAGAAATTAAACCAATATTTGAAAGTAGAGTTTTAACAAATATGGGACCAATATATAAAAGGTTTCAACATCAATTAATAGAGTATTTGAAGGTTCCATATTTATCATTGTTTGTGAATGGACACATGGCTTTAGAGATGGGAATTCAAGCTATGGGATTAAATATTCCAGGGGGAGAAGTGATTACAACACCATTTACTTTTGTTTCTACAACGCATGCAATCTCAAGAAATGGGTTAACACCTGTATTCTGCGATATTAAGTCGGATGATTATACAATGAATCCAGATAAAATTGAAGAATTGATTACCGATAAAACTGTGGCAATTATGCCAGTGCACGTGTATGGGAATATTTGCGATGTAGAGAGGATAGAACAAATTGCAAGAAAATATAATCTAAAGGTTATTTATGATGCGGCTCATGCTTTTGGATGTACTTATAAGGGTGTTGGAATTGGGAATTTTGGTGATGCATCAATGTTCTCTTTTCATGCAACAAAAAGCTTTCATTCGATAGAAGGTGGTGCAGTAGCGTTTAAAGATTCATCCTACAGAATCAATTTACATGATTTAAAAAATTTTGGGATTCATGGACCGGATGATGTAGTTAGCATTGGAGGAAATGCAAAGCTGGATGAGTTCCGTGCTGCAATGGGTATTTGTAATCTAAATAGAATTGATATATGTATTGAAAAGAGAAAGCAAGTTTATCAAAGATATGTAGAAAGACTGTCAGGAATAGATGGAGTTAAATTATGTTCACCTCAAGAAGATGTAGAACCCAATTATGCATATTTTCCAGTATATTTTTCGGAAAAAGTATTTGGGAAAAGTAGAGATGATGTTTTTAATCTCTTAAGAGATCATGAAATCTACACAAGGAAATATTTTTATCCAGCTGTAAATGATATGGCATGCTATAAAAAACAGTACAGTAAATATGAAACTCCAGTAGCAAGAGATGTATCATTGAACATATTATCTTTACCACTCTACGAAAATTTGGCGTTAGAAGATGTTGATCGAATTTGTAATCTTATTTTAAATTAGAGTATTTAAAGAGGTGGATAAAAAGTCTGGTGAAATATAATCTTTAGAATATAAGTATAAAGAGCTTTTTATGGCTTGGCGAAAATATAAAAAGGAATTACGGATTATGAAAAAAATTAAATGTATATATAGTAAAGCAGAAAAACTATGGCGAGATGAAGAAATGCTTTACGAAGTGTTAGAATATATGTATTTGGTATTATTAGGGATGTTTTTACTTCAGAGTGCATTTTGGAATACCATGTTTACAATACCATGGCCAGTGAATTATCATTATTATTTGCATTTGGCTTTGGGAGTCTTTATTTTTGCGAAATTTTTTATAATGAAGAAACCTTCTTTGTGGGAAGCGAGTCTTATATTTTTGACTTTATTGGGATTTATTGCAGCTTGGAGAATTAATGGATATGATGAAATTTTTGATATGGCATTATTAGTAGTAGGAGCATATCAAGTAAATTATAAAAAGATATTAAAACTTTATCTATCAATTACGTTCCCAATTACAATTAGTGCAATTATTGCAAGTAATCTTGGGATAATAACAAATTTAATCTACGAATTGGGAGGAAGACACAGAGAAGCATTAGGATTCAACTATCCGACAGATCTTGCGGCTCGCATTTTTATGATGATGGCAGCATGGGTTTTATTGCGAGAAATAAGATGTACATATTATGAATTAATTTTAATGATCTTAACAGCATTTTGGCTGGATGTAAACTGTGATTCACGATGCAGTGAAATATGTATTTTGCTAATGGTTGGAGCTGTATTTTATTTGAAGATAAGAAATCAAAAGGCAGCAAAGAAAGGAAATATATATCAACCATCAAAATATCTAAAATGGCTATGTATTATATCTCCGCTTATCTTTTCTTCAACTATGATACTTTTGATGAGATTCTACAATCCAGACAATAAAATATTAGCTTTCTTAAATAAGGCGTTGACAGAACGGCTTAAATTTGGGAAAAGAACATTTGATGACTATAATGTAACTTTACTCGGTCAATATGTGGCAATGGAAGGCAATGGAAGGAAAACTAATTTTGATTTTAGATATACATTTATTGACTGTTCTTATCTTAATATGTTAATGAGATTTGGTATAATTGTATTTATTATTGTTTTATTTCTTATAGAAATAACCATGATTAGAAACTACAATAATATTTTTATCTTGGGATTAATCGCATTAATATGTTTGCATTCTGCGATTGAACATCACTTTTTTGAATATTATTATAACTTTTTCATGTTATTGCCTATGGCGTCTTTTAAAGATACAAATAATATAGGTTTTATTGCTAAAATACGGAGAAAATATTGTTTGCAAAATGGCAAAGGAGTTTAATTGGGGAAAGGGTTTTGATTATAATGAAAGAGATGACAGTAAAGGATAATTTTATTAATCTTAGCGATGTAAAAGAAATACCGCATGCCGAGTTGTTTCGGGAAGTTGCTAAAGTAATCGCAGAAGATACATTGCAATATATCAACGAACATGATAAAAAAGTTGAACCTAGGGAATCATTTTATACAAAATATGGGAAGCGGTTTATTGATATCGTAATATCATTTTTTGCATTGATTCTTACTTTGCCGATAAATCTAATTATTGGGATAGGTACTTTAATGGATGTTGGTCTTCCACTTTTTTTTAAGCAGGAGCGAGTGGGAAAAGATGGGAAAATATTTACATTGGTTAAATTTCGTAATATGACAAATAAAAAGGATAAGAATGGTGATTTGCTTCCACCCAGTCAAAGAGTAACTCAATTTGGAAAATTTGTGAGAAAGACATCACTTGATGAATTGCTTAATTTCTGGAGTATTTTTAAAGGTGATATGAGTCTTATTGGTCCAAGACCGCTATTAGTTGATTATTTGGATTCATACAGTGAGCGTCATATGATGAGACATGCTGTCAGACCGGGACTCGAATGTCCTATATTGCAAATTAAAAAAAAGGAACTTACTTGGGCAGATCAATTTGAAAATGAAGTGTATTATGTTGAAAATGTGAGTTTATTGTTGGACATAAAAATGGTTTATGGACTTGTTAGGATGGTATTTGACAAAAAAGCAACAGCAGTACGTGGAGGTGCGTTCCGTGGTAGTTTCATGGGATATAATCGAGATGGAAGTAGTATTAGCTCTTTAAAAGTTCCTGTAGAATATTATGAAAAAGCTGTTAAAAGATTAGGTTATTAAAAAATAGCATAAGGGAAGGACGAGAAAATTGGATAAAAAAAGACTTTGTTACATAATTCGAAGTAGATATCCTAAGATATTTGGGATTCGAAAAGGATTACAGAGATTAAAAATTAAAAGACTTTACAGATGTTGTCTATCTGAAAAGGAAATAGAAGAATGTGAGAAGCATCCGTCAAAAAAAATAGAAATTATTACACCGTATTTGGCGAAATGGGAAGGATATTTAAGACCAGCTGTGAAAGAGATGGAAGATATATTAGAGAAAGCCCCTATATATAAAGATAGACAAGATAAAGACTATCTTCGGACAGATATGTTATTTTGCCGCCTGGCTTATGGTTTTATACCGTCAGAATATGTGGGGTTTGAACTAGAAAACAAATCACCAGAACAGCGCAAAGAGTTTGTATCAGATATTGATACGAATGTTTTTGGATATTCAGTAAATGATATAAAAGAATTACAAAGTATCTTAGATAAAGGAGACGGTTATCTGCGATTTTCAAATTATTTTAAACGTGATGCAATTGTAATTAGAAAGAAGAGTGATTATGTACAGTTTCATGAGTTTGTTCAGAAACATCCTATTTTTGTAAAAAAAGTGGTCTTTTCCAGTATGGGAAAAGGTGTTGAATTAGTTAATATCAATGAAGTTGAGGAAAACGAAAAGGATTATTTTGAGAAATTGGTATTGACAGGTAAATATTTGCTTGAAGAAAAAGTTTGTCAGCATGAAGAAATGGCAAAATTTAATACTTCCAGTGTGAATACTATTCGTTGCATTACATTTAAAACTAATAACGGAGTAGAAACCCCATATGCATTTATGCGTGTAGGACGAGAAGGTTCATTTGTTGATAATGGAGGTGCAGGGGGAATACTCATAGGAATAGATGTTAAAACTGGAATATTGGATACGGATGGATATGACGAATATGATAATAAATATTCGTCACATCCCGATACTAAAGTGGATTTTAAAGGAAGTCAAATTCCGGCATGGGAAGAGCTAGTTTATTTATGTAAAGAAGCTGCTTCAAAAGTAAAAGATATAAGCTATCTTTCATGGGACTTAGCCTATACAGAAAAAGGATGGATAGTTATTGAAGTAAATGAAGTAGGACAGTTTATAGGTCCTCAAATTGTGATGAAAAGGGGAATTAAAAAAGAGTTAGAAGAAAGTTTAAGTAGAATGAAAAAGGTGATATAAAGTATTATATTTTAGAGGAGTGTATAGTTATGGTAAAAATCAGTATAGTAGCACCTGTATATGGAGTGGAAAAATATATACATCAATTTTTAGACAGTATAGAAAAGCAAACATTGCGAGAGATTGAGGTTATTCTTGTAGATGATGGAAGTCCAGATAATTGTCCTCAAATATTAGATGAATTTGTTCAAAAGGATAGTCGATATAAGGTGATACATCAGAAAAACGCAGGTGTTTCTATGGCAAGAAATGCTGGGTTAGCTCAGGCTACAGGAAAGTATGTTTATATTGTAGATTCTGATGACTGGCTAGTGGAAAATGCGTTGGAAGAACTTTGGAATGAAGCCGAAAGAACAAATGCGGATTTAATATATGGTGATTATTATTTAGAGAAAGAAGGAAGAACAGAACTTATACATATTTTTGATAAAAATTTTCAGTCGGAAAATGTAAAAACAATAAAAGCAATGCATTGTGCTGTAAATAACAATGATTTAAGCTCTCCAGTAAAATGTCAGGAATTTGATAGAATTAATCATTTTGGTGGTGCCCCATGGAGAACATTAATTCGTAAATCATTAATAGACAATAATCAATTGAAATATGACCCATATGTAAAAGGGCTAGGAGACGATATTCTATTTATGCTTCATATATATGAGTATGTAAAAAAAGTATCATACATACAAAAACCGATTTATCATTATCGGATTATGGAATTGTCTTATTCTCAAGGATATAAGAAGAACATATTAGAATCGTATGAATTGATTTTTGACAGAATGGAAAAATATTTGAATGATTACAATAAGGACAAAGACTATTGGAATGGATACTATTTTAGAGTACTTATATACTTTCAGCAGGCAATGGATCGTTATTTCAAAAATGCAAGCAATCCAAAAACAAAACAAGAATGTATCAATGAGATGAGAAAAGTTCTGTCCACCTCTCCATACAAAGAGGCGATTCGTAATCTTCCACTGCATATGGTGGTGAATTTCAAACAAAAAATTACAGTTATTTTATTGCGTTTGAAATGTTACAAATTGTATTGGATGTTAAAAAAATAAGATTTGGAAAGTAGATAAAAAGGACTTTAAGATGAAAGAAAAAAGAAATAGTTCTCTTAAGCTTAATTTTGTAATGAATGCTCTTTTAACAATGACTTCATTTATTTTTCCACTGATAACCTTTCCTTATGTATCAAGAATTTTGTTACCGACAGGAACAGGAAAAGTATCTTTTGCAACTTCGGTAGTTTCATATTTTGCTCTTTTTGCGCAGATGGGGATTCCGTATTATGGAATTCGTGTGTGTGCAAAAGTACGGGATGATAAAAAGAAATTGACAAAAACTGCACAAGAATTATTAATAATCAATATAGTTATGGCTGTAATATCCTATGGGATATTTTTAGTAACACTCTTTTGTGTACCGCAGTTCAGAAATGAAAAAGAACTTTTTATTGTAGTTAGTTTTACGATTTTTTTTCAAGCAATAGGCATGGAGTGGCTTTATAAAGCCTTGGAACTATACAAATATATTACAATAAGGTCAATTTTGTTTAAGTTTGTGGCACTAGTTGCAATGTTTCTTCTTGTACAAAAGAAGAGTGATTATATTATTTATGGTGGCATTACAATATTTGCAGCATCAGCATCAAACATATTGAATTTTTTGAATGTTCGTAAGTATATAAGCTTAAGACCAGTGGGAAAATATCAGTTTAGACCCCATTTGAAAGCGGTTATTGTTTTTTTTGCAATGTCATGTGCAACAACTATTTATACCCATTTGGATACAGTAATGCTAGGCTTTATGACAACTGATATTGATGTGGGTTATTATAATGCTGCAATTAAGATTAAGTACATTTTAGTGAGTATTGTGACATCATTGGGTGTTGTTTTGCTTCCGCGTGCTTCTTATTATGTTCAGCGAGGGCAGATGAATGAGTTTTATAGAATAACGAAGAAAGCAATCAATTTTGTAATGCTGGTAGCAACACCGATGATGGTATACTTTATTCTTTTTGCAAAGGAAGGAATTCTTTTTTTGTCTGGTAGTGATTATGAAGGAGCCATACTTCCAATGCAGATTATTATGCCCACATTGTTGCTGATTGGATTAACAAATATTATGGGAATACAGATATTGGTTCCATTAGGAAAAGAACGAATAGTTTTATATTCAGAAATAGCTGGAGCTGTGATTGATTTAATCCTTAATTTGATTTTGATTCCGCATATGGCATCGGCTGGTGCTGCGATTGGAACATTGACAGCAGAACTTGTAGTGTGGATTGTGCAGTTTGTGGCTTTAAAAGACAAAGTTTTGGAAGCATATCAAAAGGTAAGATATCTTCCGGTGCTAGTAGCGGTAGGTGTAAGCGCAATTCTTTCTTATCAAATTAAGTCATTAGATTTAAATATGTTTTTTACCTTATGTCTTTCTGCAATGATTTTTGGGTGTAGTTATTTGTTGGTATTGAACTTATTTAAAGAAAAACTGATTTTGGAAATAGAAACACAATTTTTTAGTAAAATAGGGAACATATTAAAGAGAAAATCGATTGAAAAAAAATAAAATTATTTGTAAAAATAGTTTGGGATTTCAGCATACAGGTATTGTGTTCTGATGTTGAACAATGGATACAAGAACTTAAGAGTATTTGAGGTGTAAGTTATGGAAAGGTATAATTTAAAAGGGAAAAAATTGTTAATTCTCGCAGGAGCGGGAGTTCATAATAAAGTTGTTAGAGCGGCAAAAGAAATGGGGATATATACAATAGTCACAGATTATTTGCCAGATTCTCCGGCTAAGGAACTAGCAGATGAATCATGGATGTTAAATATAATGGATGTAGATGGGATTGTAAAGAAATGTAAGGAAGAACATATAGATGGTGTTATGAATTTTTGTATTGATCCAGCACAAAAGCCATATCTGGAGATATGTGAACGTCTTAATCTTCCGTGTATTGGGACAAGGAAAACATTTGATATATTAACAGATAAGAGGAAGTTTAAAGACTATTGTGTCGAACATGGTGTAGATGTAATTCCAGAATATACAGAGGAAGATATTTTGACTGAAAATGTTGAATATCCAATATTTATTAAACCTACAAATAGTAGGGGATCTAGAGGACAAACTATCTGTTATTCAAAGAAAGAGGCAATTGCTGGAATTGCTATAGCAAAAGCTGAATCTTCAGATAAAGGATTTGTATGTGAAAAATATATGGGAAACCATCAAGATATTGGTTCAGCATTTTTTGTTGTTAATGGCGAACCGCATTTGGTCAAATTTGGTGATAGGTATCTAGGAAGAGAGGAAGATAATCTTAATAAGCAAGTTATTTGTACTAAGCTCCCATCTGATAGTTCAATAATGTTTGAAAAATATGTTATGAATCGCGTGAAAAAAATGATTAAATCATTAGGAATCAAATTTGGACCAGTTTTTTTACAAGGATTTGTGGATGGAAATACAATTCGTTATTATGATCCGGCTCAACGTATGCCTGGCGGTGATTATGATGTCATTTTGGAAAAGACAACAGGTTTTAGCACAGTACGTTCGTGGATTACATTTGCTTTAACGGGGGATATAGATAGTTCAGTAGGAAATCCAGAGAAGGTATATCGTTTAAATGGAGGTACTGCGCTTCTTTTAACGATTACTGTAAGACCAGGGAAGATACAAAAAATTATTGGATTGGAAGAGGTTCTTAAGATGCCTTATACTGTTTATGGAAGGCAAATCATTCCAGAAGGAGCGGAAATCCCGAATACAGGAGATATTGCACAGCGTGTTGCTGCTATAGGGCTTTATATTAAAGAGGATGAAGATATACAAGCTTGTGTTAATAGTGTCTACAATATATATAAAGTATTAGATGAGAATGGAAATTCTATGATAGTTTCAAAATTTCAATATAGAGGGTGTGAAAATGAATAATCAAAAATATTTGATAAAATTGCTTGATTTTATTGACTCTGATTTTGAAAATTTTTCAGATGAAGTTCAAAATCAAGCAAAAAAGATGTTTTTGGATCTTGCAGGAGTGATTTGTGCCGGGGCAAAAAATAATACAGTACAAACTATTGCATCATATGTAAAGGATAATTATCCCCAAGGAAAATATACTGTGTTGGGAACTGGTGAAAAAACGAATCTTATTGGTGCGGCACTTGCAAATGGTATGGCAGCTAATGCATTAGATTTAGATGATGGATATTCTCTCTTAAGAGGACATCCGGGTGCAGGATTTTTTGGTGCTCTTATTTCAGCAGCAGAAAATTCAGCATGTACATATGGAGATTTTTTGGCTGCGATAGTGATTGCATATGAAATATCTATTAGACAAGGGTATGCGATAAGACATTTTTATGGGTGGGATCATAGCTCAGGAAGTTATGGTACTTTTGCAACAGCCGCTGGAGTTGGCAAATTACTTAGATTGAGTAGACATGAAATGGAAATGGCATTAGGTATTGCTGATTTTATTATGCCTGTAACACCTGCGAAGAGATCTTGCTATGTACCATCTACTAACAAAGATGGTATTTATTGGGGGCAGCATGCCGGAACACAGGCTGTTATGATGGCAAAAGCAGGAATTACTGGGAAAAATCCAGTTATACTTGATGATGAATATTTGCACTATATCGATTCACTTGGTGAAAAATTTTATTTTTTTGACTTATACATAAAATTTTATTCATGTTGCAGATGGGCACATAGTCCTATTAAAGCTGTAAAGACATTGATGGAAAAATATAAAATTCAAGCTCAAGATATTTCTAAAGTAGATATATATTCATTTGGGAATGCAGGAACTTTGTACAGAGATGCCCCTAAAAATGAAAATGAGGCTCAGTATAATATTATTTATCCAATAGTCGCTCAGATATTATTTGGAAATTGTGGTCCGTTAGAGAGTAGTACTGAAAAAATGTATGATGAACGTGTAGAGACTTTCATTAAAATAATTGAATTTCATCATGAACCAGAGTATGATAAAGTATTTCCGGCTCAACGGTTAAGTAGAGCGGAGATTACGACTAAGGATGGAAAGGTTTATAAATCTGAAGCTTGTGAACCAGATGGTGACAATAATGCTGATGTTGGAGTAAAAGAAATTGTAGATAAAATTAAAGAAATAAATAGTGTCTATACATCAGAAGACTTATTAAATATTATGATAGAAAAAATACTCAATACAAGTTATGATAAACCATTTGCTGACATTTTGGCTATCATACAGTTATGTGCTGTTGAAAACAATAATTTTGAACTAAAACATGTATAAGGAGGATATGTGAATGAATAGCAGAACCGATTTTATTTATCTTAATGAACAGGATATGATACGGGCAGGTGTCCAGGACATGGAAAAATGTATTGATTCAATGGAAGATATGTTTGTTCTTCTTCATAAGGGAGATTATCGGATGGGAGGAGAAAATGCCAATGAACATGGTATTCGTGTCTCTTTTCCCAAAACAACAGATGTTGAGGGAATGCCTATTCATAAACCTGATTTTAGATTTATGGCGATGCCAGCATACTTAGGTGGTAGATTTAAGATGTTTGGTATTAAAAGTTATGGATCAAATCCTGATAATACCCAGAAAGGTTTACCTAGATCTATTTTGATGATGCAGCTGTTGGACGCTACAACAGGAGTCCCTTTAGCTTATATGTCTGCAAACATTCTCAGTGCTATGCGAACAGGAGCTACATCTGGTGTTGGTGCAAGACATTTAACAATTAAGAATCCTAAGACAGTAGCGATTATTGGTCCTGGAATTATGAGCAAATACACTATGGATGCCTTTTTATCTGCGCAACCAACAATCGAGATTGTAAAAATTAAAGGAAGAAGTCAAAAGGGGATTGATAGTTTTATTTCTTATTGCAAAGAGAAATTCCCAACTATTAAAGAATATATTACTTGTGATAAACTGGATGAAGTTTGCAAAGATGCTGACATTGTATTCTATGGAACTACAAATGCTTCTAAATATGAAGATAATCCGACAGTGAAAAAAGAATGGTTAAAACCGGGTGCATTGGTAATTGCGGCTTCTGCTTTATTAGTTGATACAGAATTTTTATCAGATAAGAAGGTGAAACTTATTTCGGATAACTATAAAATGTATGACGGATGGGGAAGTGGTCAGCCGTTGCCTACACAGAAAAATGTTTCTACGTTATTAGGTATGGGATTTTATGATGCTGTAACGGAAGGACGCATTATGCGTGAATCAATTACTGAGATGGGAGAAATTTTGGCAGGTAAAAAGACGGGAAGAGACAACGATGATCAAATTCTTCTTTATGCTGTCGGTGGTATGCCGATTGAAGATGTTGCATGGGGATATGATGTATATATGAATGCAATAGAGAAAGGGATTGGAACAAAATTGAATCTTTGGGAAAAGCCGGCTTTGTAAGAAAGAAATATTGTGGTGGTTCAAGGACAGTGCCATAGAGACGACGAATGGTAATTTTTATATCACCAAATATCAAGAAGGAGAACGAATATGAAATACGATTATCTTGTAGTAGGAGCGGGATTATATGGAGCAGTGTTTGCTCACGAGGCAAAGAAAAAAGGCAAAAAGTGTCTTGTAATCGACAAGCGTGACCACATTGCGGGAAATATTTACTGTGAGGAAATAGAAGGAATCAACGTGCACAAGTACGGCGCGCATATTTTCCACACATCAAACAAGAAAATATGGGAATACATCAATCAGTTTGCAGAGTTCAATAATTATATTAACTCTCCGATTGCTGTGTATAAGGATGAACTTTATAACTTGCCGTTCAATATGAATACTTTCAGTAAGATGTGGAATATCCGCACGCCACAGGAAGCGAAGGAAAAGATTGCTGAGCAGGTGGCAGAGACAGGTATTACTGAGCCAAAGAATCTGGAAGAGCAAGGATTATCTTTGGTCGGTAAGGATGTATTTGAGAAGTTAGTAAAGGGCTACACTGAGAAACAGTGGGGAAGAGACTGTAAGGATCTTCCGGCATTTATCATCAAGCGTCTTCCGGTTCGATTTACTTACGACAATAATTACTTCAATGACCGCTTTCAGGGAATCCCTATGGGTGGTTATACGAAGATTGTAGAAAAGATGCTGGATGGCATTGACGTAAAGACAAATACAGATTATTTTGCGTTTATCAAGGAAAATCCGGATATTGCAGAGAAGACAGTATTTACGGGAATGATTGACGAGTATTATGATTATAAATTAGGAGCACTGGAATATCGTTCTGTACGTTTTGAGACAGAAGTCCTAGATACAGATAACTATCAAGGAAATGCAGTTGTGAATTATACAGAGAGAGAAGTGCCATATACACGTATCATTGAGCACAAGCATTTTGAGTTCGGTACACAGGAGAAGACAGTCATTTCCAGAGAGTATTCTTCTGAGTGGAGCGTAGGAATGGAGCCATATTATCCAGTCAACAATGAGCAGAACAATACATTGTTTGAGAAATATCGCGAGTTGGCAGAGAAAGAGTCGAAGGTGATCTTTGGTGGACGTCTTGGAAACTATAAGTATTACGATATGGATAAGGTTATTGAGGCGGCGCTTGAAATGTGCGAAAAGGAGTTAGAGTAAATCCCTTATTAGACATAAATGGAAAATATTTAAAGTTAAAGTTTTTTGTCAGAGGGGGTATATAAAAATATCAAGTGATAGTAAGGGGTGCTAAGTGTTAGAAGTTCGGCATTTATAGAAGAAGGAACTTAAATTTATGATAGAAGATAAGACAATAATCTCAAATTAGTAATGAATTTGATGTAAAGTGTCAAGGAATTCCGGTTACTATTTAGTAACCGGATATTTTCTGTCAACAGATAAAAGAATATATTGAGTGTTTACTATATGATGGAGAAAGGTGAAAAATGAAGGAGAGAGTGAGATATTTTGATATTGCTAAGGGGGTAGCAATTTTTTGTATTATTGCAGGGCATATGAGAAATACAATTATTAATAATTTTGTATTTACTTTTCATGTTCCTATTTTCTTTTTAATTAGCGGATATTTTTTGAAGAGTAATAGACCGTTCAAAGAATTTGTAACAAAAAAGTATAATCAGTTAATTCGTCCATATATAATTACATGCATATGTGTTATTGTTGGAGTAAGTTTAAGTAATATAATAAGAACACATAGTCTTGAACATTTGGTGCAAGATGTGAAAACATGGTTTATTGCATCTTTATATGGAAGTGGAACGATAGAATATAGTTCTCCATTTTATATGAAACAAATAGGTGCAATATGGTTTTTATTAGCATCTTTTACGGCTGTGGTTATTGTGCGGTACTTTATTGAGTATAAACAGGGCTGGTTGGGAGTGGTTGTTTTAGCGTATGTTGGATATAAGACAGGGCAAATGGTGTGGTTGCCACTGAGTATTCAAGCAGGAATGACGGCAGCAGTGTTTGTGTATTTGGGCTGGCTTTCCAATAAATATAAGTTGTTTGAACATCCAGCACCACATATGTGGATAAGCGGGGCTGCAATTATATGGTTGTTTGGGATTTTGTTCTGTGGCAAGCTTTATGTGGTAAGGAATCATTTTGAAAATGGCTTGTTTGATATCGTAGTAGCTGTGGCGGGAAGTTATCTGGTTATCGTGATTTGTCAGATTATTGACAAGCAAACAAAATATTTGGCGAATTTATTGGAGTTTTATGGGAAAAATACTTTGACTATTTTATGTATGCATGAGGTTGAAATACTTACGATATCATGGAAGTGGGTATGGCAAATAGGAGAAAAACTGCAGTTACAGACATATCAAGTGATCTGGATTATACTTATATTGAAAATGTTACTTTTTACAGTAGGAATCTATATAATTCAGTTCTTGAAAAAGGTATATACAAGGATAAAAGGAAAGATTCAAAAAAAATATGAGTTATGCGAGAAGAGAAAATCAACAGCAGTGATAACAAGCTCTATGTCCGAATCTCGAATTGAATATTGGGATATGGCAAAGGGAATAGCAATTATGGCGATGATACTTGGACATATTCAAATCCCAGGGTATCTACGTATCATAATTTTTTCGTTTCATATGCCACTTTTTATGATTGTGAATGGATATTTTATCAAGAACTATAATGTCAAAAGAACATTGATGAGGTCAATGAGAACATTGCTTGTGCCATATGCGATAGTATGTTTGTTATCAGCAGGAATTTATACATATATCGGATCAGAGGGAATCAGTACAAGAGAAATGTTTTTACAGAAGATAAAAGCTATGGTTGGAGGTATGAGTAAAATATCAACTAGATTTTTGACATTTGATTCTGTGTGGGTGGTATGGTTTGTATGTTGTCTGTTTCTTGCAAGAAATATTTATGTAATGCTCATGAAATTATCAGAAAGATACAGGATAATTTGTCCTTGGGGAATATTAAGTTTGGCATTTTTAGGATATCTAATGGGTAAATATTATGCATTTATGCCGTGGAGTTTAGATGTTGCACTTATTGCGCTTATTTTCGTCGGAGTAGGAAATTGGATGAGAAAAGTGGCGTTTTGGGAAAAGAGTTATTGTTACACGCTTGTGATACCGGCAGTAATTTGGATATACTTTTTGAGAATGGGAATTTCAATTGAGCTTGCTACCAGATCTTATCCTTTAGGAATTTTCAGTGTTATAGAAGCAATTGCTGGAAGTATGGTAATTATTTCACTTGCTAAATTATTAAATAAGAGTAAAATAATAACGATTATTTTAAGCTGGATTGGTAGAAATTCTATGATTATTTTGGGGATACATTGTTTAGAACTAATGTATTTTAACTGGGAGAAATACATATTCGGCTATATGCCATTCACAATGAACTGGTTTCGCGTTTTTATAATTAAAAGTATTTGTATATTGTCTCTAACAGGAGTGATAGTTCTTGTCAAAAAAATGAAGAATTTTTGTATAACCTTACCAGCGGATAGGAACTAAAAATCCTTCGCTATCGTAACCTGACGTAAGGTGATTTCCAACCAGTTCTGATATTGATTTCTGAATTTATGGAGCATTGGTAAACGCAAAATAGGTTTACTACTGGACTTGGGCTTAGGAGGTGTATCACAAAATAGGTAACTGTAGAAATGATAAAGACAAAAGGGGGAATTGTTTTGAAAAGAAATGATTTGGAACATGGGAAATTAGGTAAGGAATATAAATTAGATGACGAAAAATTGTGCGATGTTGCGGGAGAAGATAAGGATCTGTTTGATGAAATATGGGGGAGAATTGAGAATGTTATTGGAAAAGATGAAGATTTTTCCATGATGCTCCCCGGAACTCCAATTAATCCGGATGATTTTAAACCAGGTGATTGGATGTGTGGGAATGAATGTTGCCAACAAAAAAGGAAGGATAACTGTATCAAAGATATAAGGGAAAATGCGTCAGGTGTGGAAGAAGTAGAAAAAGAATTAAAAGAGGAAAAAATAGAAGCCATTTCTGGTGGATTAGGTGACTTTGAAGGTTTGCCGATGGGAGAACTGATCGGAGAACCTATCAAGGAAAATGTTAAAGTACAAACGGAACTGACAGAGTCAATGTTAGACTTTATGAATCATTCAAAATTTCCACATTAAGAATGGGGAACAAATAGAAAAGGTAAAACAACTGCTTGAATCCAATAAGGAATCGAGCAATGCCAGCATAAATATTTTGAAAGTGGATTGCAAATGTAGTTGGCATAAATATATAAAACTGCACTGTAGGGCATACGATGTAAATAATCATTTGCTAAAGAATATGGGGGTGCATGAGTGAAAAGAAAAAGAAAATAGGTTTTACTGTTGCGTGTGTAAACGAATTTGCACAACATTATAATCTCAGCATACAAGAAGCATTTCGTTACCTTTTTCAATTTAAAGGTATTGCGTTTATAAAAGAAAACTATGAAGTTGAGCATACCTTAGATTTTGAAACAATAATAGAAGATTTGGCGATGTGTAGACCATATAAAGATTTTGGAAAGGGGTTTTATTTAACAGACATAAAAGAGCAGGCAGAAAAAATGGCTGTAAGGTTGTCAAAGATCTATGGGGGTTCTCCTGTTGTCAATACTTTTATACAGAAGATGTAATGAAAATTTATTTCAGATCAATGATCAGATCGAATCTCTGGAGGTTTCACTGCTCTTGTGAAATTTCCAGGGATAACTAAAACAAATCAATGTCGTTTCAGACAATTATTCATAGAGAGACAGAAGGCTTCTATTTTACTGCCAGTAAAAGTAGAAAAACATATTTGAAAAGTAAATGTATTTTTTGTGGGAAGAACCTATTAAGTGTTTGTAAATGGTTACTACTGTTGTGAGGTATAACTAGAAATAGCGTGTTTTTGAATAGAAAAAGTAAAAAAATGACAAAAAATAAGATAAAAAATGGGAAGATTAAATATGATGAATGATTGTATAATGAATTTAACATAGAGATGAATAAAACAAATCAATAGAAAATATGACTTTAAAATAAAAATTTGTATTTTAGAAAGACCGGTATTCTAAGATATAAAAATGATAGCGTTTCTAAATAATTTTATTGATTAGCACAAAACTGTCGGTAATGAAGTAGGAGGCAGTAATCATTCATTTAAATTAAGAAAGAAGAGGGTCTTTAGCAGTATATGTAAATGGTGAATGGGTGGTGTTTTATTCATTGATTATTATTTGTATAAGCAAAGGAGGAACAAGGCTTGAAGAAAAAGTTATTAAGTGTGTTGCTGATTGGTGGAATGGTAACGACAATTCTTACAGGATGTGCGGGAGAGGCTAAAAAGGAAAAAGAAAATAAGGAAGTAGAAATCTCGTTTTATACAACAGAGACGGGAAAAGATGATATGTTCATGGATTTGATTTCGGATTTTGAGTCAAAAAATGAAGGGATTAAAGTTGAATATATTGCTGCGGGAGATGATCAGTTGCAGAAATGGATGTCATTATATGCAAGTAAAGAAGGTCCTACAGTATCCTTAATGGATCCTATTAATATTTTTGAAAACCAAGACAGAATGCTTGAATTTACAGATGAAAACGCTCCATTTCTTTCTAATATTGAGGAAAGTGCATTAAGTACACTTACATTTGATGGAAAAGTTTATGGGGCACCAATGTCGGCAGCGGGTATTGGAATTCTCTATAATAAAGAGGTATGTGATAAAGCAGTAGGTGGAGAGTTTGATCCATCATCAATCAAGACGGTTTCAGATTTGGAAGAATTATTTAAGAAAATTGAATCAACAGGAGTTGCGGCTACCTGTGTGACAGGAGTTGATTGGTCCATTGGATCACATTACTTGTGTCAGATATATGGAGCAGCAATTGGAAATGTAGAGGAGAGAATAGAATACGTTGATAGTCTTAAGGCAGGAACAGTCTCCTTGATGGATAATGAAGTGTTCAATGATTATATGGATACATTTGATCTTCTCGCAAAATATAATTATAATTCCAATGATCCATTGGTTGGTAATGTAAATCTTGATGCAGAGGCTCTTGCTACAGGTAAGTGTGGAACATGGTTTATGGGAGACTGGGCATGGACATATTTAGGGCCAATTGTTGAAGAAGGCCAAGAGTTCGGCATCTTACCAATTCCACGTAATAATGATGAATCTGATGCAATTAATCAGTCCATCCCAACATCATATGCAAAAGCATATTGTGTGGATGCTAGTCAAAACTCTGAAGAACAGCAGGCAGCGGGACTTAAATTTATTGAGTATCTGACAAGTGACAAGGATGCGCATGAAGTTTTAGCAAAAGTATGTGGGCAGGCATTTCCATATAAAAATTTTGAAGCAACTATAGAAAGTCCTCTTGGACTGTCAACTGCAAGTTATATTGCAGAGGGTTTGATATATGATTTTTATGGAACAGCAAATCTGTGTCCATCAGATATCTGGTATGAATGCGGCGCTTATATGTGTGAATATTTAGCAGGGGCATCGGACCGAGCAACACTTGCTAAGAATATTGAAACATATTGGAAAAATGTAAAATAAATGCTTAAAAATAATCTATGAAAAATGGACGTGGGGAGGGAGACCTCCTCACATTTGTTTCAGGACAGGAGAGATTATGGGAAATCGCAGAAATAGAAAAATACAGAATGTGTTACAGTTTGCAGGATTTGGTTTGCCTGCAACACTTATATGGGCAGCAGTCGTGATTATTCCATTTTTATACGGGATTGGAATTACATTTACGGATTGGAATGGTTTATCATTAGATATTAATTTTATTGGATTGAAAAACTACAAAACTGTTTTTAGTGATCCAACATTTCTTTCAGCTTTTCTAAAAACAGTTATCTATGTACTTTTTACGGTGATTGTGAGTAATGTAGTTGGATTCTTTTTGGCTTTAGTTGTAACAAGTGGCATTAGATTTCAAGGATTATTTCGAACAGGATTTTTCACGCCGAACATTATAGGAGGAATTATTTTAGGATACATTTGGAATTTTATTTTTTCCTATGCAATCACATCAGTAGGAAAAACAATGGGAATAGAATCATTGTCAACATCATGGCTTACAGATCCCACAAAGGCATTAGCCGCATTAATTATTGTTAGTTCATGGCAATTAAGTGGATATTTGATGGTAATTTATATAGCTGGTCTTACAAATATTTCTGGAGAATTATTGGAGAGTGCTCAAATTGATGGGGCAACAGGGTGGCAAGTTATAAAAAATATTAAGGTTCCACTTGTGCGAAATTCTATTACGATTTGTACGTTTCTTGCCATTTCACGTTCATTTATGTCTTTTGATATGAACTTGTCCTTAACGGCAGGAGGACCATATAAATCAACAGAGTTAATAGCCTACAAAATTTATCAGACAGCATTTACAAGTATGGAATTTGGAAAAGGGCAGGCACAGGCAATCGTTCTATTCGTAATTGTAGCAGCAATCTCATTATTACAAGTGTATTTTACAAATAAAGGAGCGGAGGATTAATGAATCAGAAAAAAGCAAAGAAAAGTATAAACTTTATAATTATCACAATTATATTGATCCTTTTTATGATACCGTTTTTTGTTTTGGTAATTAATACATTCAAAACAACAGCAGAGTTTACAACAGCACCATTTTCATTGCCTACCTCTTTTAAGCTGGATAATTATATATTAGCAATTAAGAGGATGGATTTTTTTAACGCATTAAAAAATACGGCAATCATTACTGTTTTAGCAGTGGCATTAAATACATTGGTTGCAACAATGACAGGGTATTTGTTTGCCAGAAAGCAGTGGAAATTAAATAAAATTATTTTTATGGCATTTTTAGCATCAATGGTAGCGCCTTTTCAGGTATATATGATTCCATTAGTGAAAATATATGGGGGCACATTTGGCATGTCTAATAATCTTTTACTAGTATCAATTATTGCTGCAGGATTAAATATTCCTTTTGCTGTATTTTTATATCATGGATTTATAAAAGGAATTCCGGAAGAACTGGATGAAGCGGCAAGAATAGATGGATGTAATTTTGCAAGGACATATTTTAATATTATTCTCCCACTTTTAAAGCCAATTATAATTACTGTTGTAGTATTTGTGGCATTAGGAACATGGAATGATTACTTGATGAGTAGTTTGTTCTTAACAAAGATGGAAACAAGAACATTGGCAATCGCAACTCAGACATTTTTATCTAATCATACTGCTGAGTATGCACCAATGATGGCAGGGTTACTGCTAGGTATTATTCCAGTTTTAGCTTTTTACTTAATAGGGCAAAAATATATTATAGAAGGTGTTGTTGCCGGAAGTGTAAAAGGTTAACTTTCGTTATTAATAGAGGACAAAAAAAGGCTGGGTGTACATCCGTATAGCTTTTTAAATGTATTAATAAAAGACTTGGTATTGGGAAAACCATTATTGAATGCACACTTAGATAAATTTTGGTGTCCATTTCCTAATTCTTGAGCTGCATGACTAACACGAACAAAATTTAAATAAGAGAGGAAATTTACACCAAGTGTTTCTTTAAATAATCTGGAAAAATAACTTGGAGAATATTTAAAATATTCGGCAGCATCGTTTAATGTCAAATTTTCCTGATAGTGTTGTTCGATGTAATCTGTAAATTCAGCAGCAATAGTAAGATCTCTTTCAGCGAAGACAGAATAAGTACAATCTTGTTTAATACAGTTTTCAGCAATTAAATGAAGAACTTCATAAACTTTGCTCATTAAAATAAGAGGATAATTATTAGAAGTTTCATCCATATAAAATAATTGTGTAGCGATTGTTTTGAGGCGCATTGATACATGTGGCAGCTCAGGATTATAAAAGAATAATTTTTGACCTAACCACTTTTCGATAAAAGGAAGAGAAATAACAATACTAATGCCTAAAAATACGTCAGAAGGGTTAATACATCGGCAGGAATGCAATTCGCAACTGTTGAATATCAGCCAATCAGACTCGGAACAATAGAAGTTATTTGTTCCTGTATTAAATTGAATATGTCCAGTTAATGTAATTGTAATTTCAATACTCCTATGCCAATGCAGAGGGGAATAGATAAAGTTCCCTTTCAGGTTATGTTTATAAATTTTAACAGGTAATAATGTAAATAAGTCATTATGTGACTCATAGAGTTGTGACATTAGTAGTCTCCTTTAATGAAAAATATTTATTTGAAGTATAACATATGAAACAGTAAAAGTCATTTGTTTCAAGAAAGAAGGATTGATTATATGGAATGGAAAACAGCCTGGAGTTATTTGCCACTCGATTATGGTACGACAATAGGAACAGTGGAAAATATAACTCAAAAAACAATTTTTAGAAATAATATTAATGGAAAGAGAGTAAAAGTAAAATTTACCAATCTTTATGGAAATACTCCATTAAAACTAAAAGAGGTTGTGATTGCTCAAAGAAAATATGGACAATCAGGAATTACCGGAAGTGTGAATGTAACGGTAGATAATCAACAGGAAATTATTATTTTACCAGGACAAGAGTTTTACAGTGATGAAATTATCTATAATATAAAGGCAGGAACAGATATTGTTCTTTCTGTTTATATTGAGGAAGCAGCAGAGATACAGAGTTCTTGTTGTAGTTGGGCAAAACAGAGTTGGTATACAACATATGTGTTAGGAGGAAACTATACAAAAATAGAAGATATAAATGGTGCAAAGAGTTATGAAGTATACCCATTTATTAAAACATATATGGACAATGCAGATGTTATAGCAGGAATCTCAGAAGTGAGATTATTGACAGAGGAGGATGTAAAGGTAATTACATTATTTGGAGATTCTATTACACATATGTCTTTTTATTCGGATGCGTTGATTGAAGATTTATATAAAAGATTTCCAGGGAAGGTTACTGTTCTTAATAAAGGCTTAGGAGGTAATAAACTTCTTACAGATGCAAGCTATTTTCCAGATATTCCCGGAAATGGGCGATCATCAGGTCAAGCAGCGATAAGGAGATTTGAGAGAGATGTATTTTTAACAGAAACTCCAGATTTTATTTTTATGTTAGAAGGTGTGAATGATTTGATGCATCCGTATCTTTTAAAGAAAGAAGACTTGCTTCCGACTAAGCAGGAAATGATAGAAGCATATATGAAATTAGTATCAATTGCGCATAAAAATGGGAGTAAGATTTATCTTTCTACTATACTCCCTCTTGTACACCAAAGAACACCATTTGGTGCTGAAGGTGAAAAGATTAGAAATGAGATAAACAAATGGATTTTAAAGCAAAAGGAATCGGATGGAGTATTTGACTTCGCATCAGCGTTGGCAAAAAATTCGCAAAGTATGAAGGATGAATTACATATTGGAGATGGACTGCACCCTAACAAAGAGGGTGGAATCGTAATGGCTAATGTAGTTTTACAAAATAGGAGGTAGCGTTAATGGCATTATTACAAGTTAATTTTTTTTCAAAAGCATTATCACGTATTGTAACGGCTCATATGTATCTTCCAAGTGATACGCAGCCAGAGTTTATAGAGGACAATCCACATTATGAAAGAGAGACAAAAATACTGTATTTATTACATGGATTTTCAGGGGATTCAACAGATTGGATTTCCGGGAGTAATGTGATGGATGTGTCAAGAAGATATAATTTAGCAATTGTTATGCCGTCTGGGGAAAATAGTTTTTATGTTGATAGACAAGGAACCGGAACAGCGTATGAAACATTTATTGCTAAAGAATTATTTGATTTTGTCACATTAAATTTTGGGCTTTCTACAGCGAAAGAAGACAATTTTATAGGTGGGCTTTCAATGGGAGGATTTGGGGCATTAAGAATAGGAGCAAAATACAATAAGAAATATGGAGCAGCGATTGGTTTTTCTTCTGCATTAATTATTCATGACATAGCGGGATGCACTTCAGAAGAGATTGATAACATGCCAGTAAAAATTGCGGACTATGAGTATTACAGAAATATATTCGGAGATTTAATGTGTTTGGAAGAAAGCGAGTATAATCCGGAATATATTGTTAGAGATAAGATACTCAAGGGAGAAAAATTGCCACCGGTATATATGGCATGTGGAACAGAAGATGTTTTATTAAAAAGAAATAGAGAGTATAAAGAGTTTTTACGGCATATGAATGTTGATGTTACATATCGAGAAAGCGAAGGAGGACATGACTGGAAATTTTGGGCAGAGTATTTAGAGCCAGCTGTGAAATGGGCAATTGAAAAATCCTATGAGAAAAATGCCGGCTGCAATTTTCCGCATGGGGACATGCCGGGGGACAAGATAGAAATTAATCAAGAACATATTGTAAAAGCAAAAATTATTTTTGAAGAGCTTATGAAGATTTTACCACATAAATTGGAAGAGAGTGAACATGGGAAGATAGTTATTTCTGTAAGTGGGGGATCAGGAGTAGGAAAATCAGAGATAGCATCATTATTGGCTTACTATTTGGACGAGAAAGGAATTGGAAGTTATATACTGTCGGGGGATAATTATCCGAGAAGAATTCCGATGTATAATGATGCAGAGCGATTGCGCGTGTTCAGAAATGCAGGGATTCAATCACTTGTAAAAAGTCAGGAGCTGAATTCAGAGATTGTTGAAAACCTCCGCAACTTACAGCGTAAAGGAGAGGATGCAAATGAGATTTATATTCAACAATATCCTTGGTTCATGACTTATTTTAGAGGTGCAGAGGAAGGGCTAAAAGCTTATCTTGGGACAGAAAAGGAAATTGATTTTAATGAGATTGGCGATATTATTAAACGCTTTAAAGCGGGTGAAGAAAAAATATGGTTAAAACGCATGGGAAGATCTGACGAAGACCTTTGGTATGAGAAAGAAGATTTTACAGATAAATCTGTATTGATTGTAGAATGGACACATGGGAATAGCGATAATTATAAAGGAGTTGATATACCTGTTTTACTGAATAGTACCCCAGAGGAAACGATTGCTCATAGACGAAGCAGGAACAGAGATGGAAAGGTAGATAGTCCATTCACAATGCTGGTTTTAAAATTAGAACAGAAATTATTAGATAGTCAGGCACATAAAGCAAAAATTATTTTATCAAAACAAGGTAAAATATTATCATATGAAGAATACAGAGGACTAATGGATGAAAATAAATAAAGTAGCAAATACGCCTATGTTAAATGCATATCCAGATAGTATGGGAGGAAATCTCTCAGATATTATTGAGATATTGGAAAAACCTGAGTTTACAGAAATTTTTTCATCGTTTTATATACTTCCAAGTTTATTTAATACAGATTTAGACAGAGGATTTTCTGTGATTAGTTATGATTTAAATGAACAACTGGCCACAATAGAAGATCTTGAAGTATTAAATAAGCTTGGAATAGATTTAAAACTTGATTTTATTCTTAACCATGCATCTGTTCTGTCAGAACAGTTTCAAGATATTATAAAAAAAGGAAATGAATCTAAATACAAAGACTTTTTTATTAATTGGAATAGTTTTTGGAATGGATATGGAGAAATGACAGAAGAGGGATATATCCAGCCAAATGAAGAAATATTAAAGAAAATGTTTTTTAGGAAGAAAGGGCTCCCCATTTTAATGGTAAGATTTCCGAAAGGTGAAAATATTCCATATTGGAATACCTTTTATCAAGAAGTAAAATATCCGGAGTTGGATGCTCAAGATATTATGCAACTATTGAATATGCAATATTATTCTGCTAATCAAATAGCGATATTTATTAATACACAAATCAGAAAAGGGAAAAAGCCGAGTGAGATTTATTTAGGGGATTATGAGAAATATAGGGATATTATTATTGAATATTTGGAATCTCATAGAAAATATTTAGGGCAAATGGACTTAAATATAAAATCTCCTCTAGTATGGGAATTTTACGATAACGTATTGAGAAGACTGGCATCATATGGTGCTAAAATTGTCAGATTAGATGCTTTTGCTTATGCACCGAAAGAACCGGGGGAAAAGAATTTTTTAAACGATCCGGGAACTTGGGATTTACTTGATAAAGTGCGTAAACTAGCGGATAAATATAATTTGACTTTGTTGCCGGAAATTCATGCAAATTACGATGAAAAGACATATGAAATAATAGCAACAAAAGGGTATATGGCATATGATTTTTTTCTCCCTGGATTAATTATTGATGCTTTGGAAAATGGCAACGGAGAGCTATTGAAAGCATGGGCAGATGAAATCATTGAAAAGCAAATGAAGGTAGTGAATATGCTGGGCTGTCATGATGGGATTCCCGTTTTAGATTTAAAAGGATTATTACCAGAAGAACGAATTCAGGCATTAATTGATACGATTGTAGATCGTGGAGGAGTTATCAAAAATTTACATGGTCAGAAAAATGTATATTATCAAGTAAATGCAACATATTACAGTGCACTTGGCGAAAATGATGAAAAAATGTTGATGGCAAGAGCATTGCAGTTATTTATGCCAGGTAAACCTCAAGTATGGTATTTAGATCTGTTTGCGGGAGTCAATAACTATGATGCTGTTAAAAAAGCAGGATCTGATGGACATAAAGAAATTAATAGAACTAATCTTTCTATTAAACAGATAGAGGAAGCTTTAAAGAAAGATGTAGTACAAAAGCAACTTGATTTATTAAGATTTCGTTCAACCTATCCTGCATTTTCCTTTGAATCTAATATTTCCGTGACGAGTATAGAGGAAAAGATTACTTTTGAATGGGAAAAGGATGGTTATATTGCTGTTTTAAAAGCTGACTTAAATAAAATGTCGTATCAAATTACGGGAATCAATCCACAGAAGGAAGTTGTATATAGAGGGTAAGACAAGTATGAAAAAGGGAAATGAAATTAGTTATGTGACAGGATTATCATTTAAAAAAACAAATATCATTCCGAAAGATGAGAAAGTTGGTCCAATTATTCACTATGATTATGATAAAGTGTGGCCAAAACCATATGAGATAATGCCGGATGGTAGAATACGATTCAATTTGTATTATCCAAATGCTCACAAAGTAGTTGTTCGTACATATACGGATTCTTTCGAGTTAGAAAAGAAAGATGAATGTTGGACGGGGGAATATAATCTGGGGACAGGTTTTATAGGAATTATGTTGAATGTAGATGGTAATGAGACGATATATCCGGCATTGCCTATAGGATTTGGGGGAAACAAACCAATTAATTTTATTGAAAATCCAGAGCAAGACACCGTAATTCGACCATTGAATTGTCAACACGGAACAGTAGTAATGGACTATATGTTCAGTGAGATAACGGATCATATGGAAAGAATTTATCTATATTTGCCTCCGAGTTATCACGAAAATACAGATAAAAGATACCCTGTCTTATATTTACAGCATGGGCATGGTGAAAATGAAACAACATGGGTAAACCAAGGAAAGGTAAATTTTATTTTTGATAATCTTATTTCTCAAGGGAAAGCAAATGAGGCAATTATTGTGATGTGTAATGGGATGCTGACTTTTGAAAAGAAGAATGAAATTTTTTTAAATATTACAGAAGCATTTGAAAAAATGTTAACAACAGAAGTGATTCCATATATTGAACAGAAGTATAGAACTTATGGTGATAAAAAGCATAGAGCGATGGCAGGATTATCTATGGGAAGTATGCAAACATCGGTTGTCACATTAAAACATCAGGAATTGTTTGATTATGTAGGGATTTTCAGTGGATTTGTCAGAGATATTTTGACAGGATATGAACAACATATACAGCCAGAGTATTTAAAAACGTATTCAAAAAATATTAAATATATTTTTAGGGCCATAGGAGAAGAAGACATTTTCATGGATGCATTTTTGAATGATGATAAATTACTGAAAGAGTATGAGGTAGAGCATCAGAGAAACCTTTATAAAGGATACCATGAGTGGAAGGTATGGCAACATTGTATACATGATTTTTTATGTCAAATATTTAAAGATTAAAGAGGCAAAATACGAGGAAGTACAAAATGAGATTTTGTGATATTATTTATAAACCACAAGGAGTAAACAAACCTTCCAAGAATCAGGTAGTGCAATATATCAAAGATACAATGAAGATGAACTGTGATGAACTTATAGAAGGCGAAATAGAAAGAGTTGAGTGTAAGAGTAAAAATGTTGTGATTTATGGAGAATTTCATCCCGTGAACAATGCAAAGGGATGTGTAATTCTTGCACATGGATTTGCACAAAACAGACACATTTTAATTCCCCAGGCGAAAATGTTCCAGAAATTAGGATTTTCGACAATTTTATTTGATCAAAGAGCTTTTGGAGAAAGTAAAGAGAAGTATTGTACGTTTGGTGTGCGAGAAGCAGAAGATGTTGTATGTCTCATTCAGTGGGTTAAAAAAAGATGCGGAGAAAAGACAGAAATTATTTTATTTGGGGCTTCTATGGGAGCGGCCACGGTCATGAATGCTTTAAATTATACTGAAGAGGTAAAGTGCGTGATAGAGGATAGTGGTTTTGCGAGTTTTAGAAAAGCAATTCCGCAATTGTATCAGAGTATGGGACTAGACAGACTGGATAAAAATGTATACGAGGAATTAGAAATAGAAACAAATATATTGGGATTTTCGTTAGATGACAATAATCCACTTAAGACAATAAGTAATAAGTCGGTTCCTATTCTTATAATACATGGTACATCTGATACTGTTATCGATGTAAGCAATGCAATATCATTATATAATAAGTGTAAGCATCCTAATTCGCGTATGGAATTATTTGAGGGTAGAGAGCATGCTTTGGCTATCATGGATAGCAAAAGGTATGAAGATGTAGTGGAAGAATTTATACAGAAGATATAATAAAAATCTATTTCAGATCAATGATCAGATCAAATCTCTGGAGATTTCACTGTTCTTGTGAAATTTCCAGGGATCAATAACAAGTCGATGCCGTTTCGGGCAATGCTCCAAAGAGAGACAGAAGAATTCTATTTTGTTTCCGATAAAAGCAGAAAAACATATTTGTAAGGGAAATGTATTTTTTGTTGGAAGAAGAACAAGAATATGTTATAATACCGCTTATGATGTTTTGGAGGAAATACAGATGAAATTGAGATATAGATTAGCCGCGTTCCTGCTGGCAGCGGGACTTGTTTTTTCAAATACGGCAGTGTATGAGGTATGTGCAGCAGAGGTAGAAGGAGCAGCGGCAGCAGTTACAGATGAAGAGAAGGCAGTGTATGAGATGCCTGTGGAATCAAATGCGTTGAAGAACTGGCCAGAGGGACCGGGAATCTTTGCGGAGGCGGGAATCATCATGGATATGAACAGTGGAGCAATCCTCTATGCAAAGAATATTGATGAGAAGGAATTTCCGGCGAGTATTACGAAAATCATGACAGCGCTCGTAGCATTGGAAAACAGTGAGCTGACAGATAAGGTTCATTTTACCGAAGAGTCGGTGGCATTTCTTGAATATGGAGATGCAAGCATTGGTATGCAGCCGGGAGAAGAGATCACAATGGAGGATGCTTTATATGGGATGCTGTTGGCATCTGCGAATGAAGTTTCCTATGCGATTGCAGACACAGTGGGAAATGGGTATGATAATTTTATCCGTATGATGAACGAGAAGGCAGAGGAGCTGGGATGTACGAATACACATTTTACAAACCCACATGGACTTCACGATGAAGAGCATTATGTTTCTGCCAGAGATATGGCGCTCATTGCAGCGGCAGCATTTCAGCATGAGGAATTCCGGAAGATCACGAACACGTACGAACACCGGATCCCGCCTACAAATCTTGTCAATGAGGAACGAGTATTTCAGCAGTACCACCAGATGCTTTATGATGGAACAGATACCTTTTATGAGCCATGTGTTGGGGGAAAGACAGGATATACAGACCAGGCACTGTCTACTCTTGTTTCTTATTTAGACAATGGAGAACTTCAGCTTGTCTCTGTGAATTTGAAAACACATGGGGTTCACGTCTATCCGGACACGAAAAATATGGCAGAATATGTTTTCAATAATTTTAAAAAGATTCCTTTAGAGGGAAAGGATCTTCCAAAAGGTGTGAAAGAGACAGAGGAAGATGCTTACATTGTTGTACCGAAGAATGTGGAATTTCAAGATGTAAAAGCGGAGATTGTCCCGGAAGATAAAAGAGGGAAATCAAAGAAAGGTACGTTGACTTACACTTACGATGGACAGACGGTCGGAGTCTCAGAAGTTGTTTTGAAAGATTCATATTTTCAGACAAACACAGCAGGAACGAAGACAGAAAAAAGTGAGACAGATCAGAAGGAACAAAAGCCTCTTTTTACTGTTTCACCGAAAGTTAAGATGATTATTGGTATAGTTGTGTCAGTTATTATTGCAATGGGCTTGATTTTTTGTGCGCTTGTCTATAGAAAACGACAGCGGAGAAAGCAGCGAAGGCTGATGGAGCAGAAACGCCGCCGCCAGATAAAAGAAAAGCAGGTAAGACAGCAGCAGGTTCAGGCAAGAAGAAGACAGCAGTATCAGAAGCAGAAAGATCATACGAATAAAAGAAGTGAGGATCATAGACTTCCGCGGAGATAGGAAAGAGCTGTGGGACAAAATGTAAAGGGAAATTGTGCAGAATAAGCCACAAATTCCCTTTGATATTTTTCGTATAAAGATTTACTGATCGAAGTTTTCCATACCAAGTTTTTTCTGCTTTTTATAATAGTAAATGATAAACAGTACGGCTGTAATTCCCCAGGAGATTGGATAACTCAATGTGATTGTTTCGATCGTAGGTGATTTTGGGACAAGCAGGAATACCCAAAGTGTACGGAATACGCAAACACCGCAGCATGTCATGATTGTCGGGATGATGACATCACCGATTCCACGCAATGCTCCGGAGTAGATTTCGATAAAGACAAACAGAGCATAAGCCGGTGCCATGTAGTTTAGGATCTGGATTCCGATGCGGATGACCTCCGGATCACTTGTGAACAGATGGAACAGATACTTTCCGGCGGTCATTAGAAATATACTCATTGCGATGGATGAAGCAAGTGTCATTCCAAGGCAGACACGCACACTTTTTCTTACGCGGTCATATTTCCCGGCGCCATAATTTTGTCCGACAAAAGTTGTGGCAGAAATACCAAAGGCGGAAATGACCATCCAGCAGAAGGCATCCATTTTTCCGAAAGAAGTCCATGCTGCTACGGTATCAGTTCCAAGTGCATTTAGAGCAGTCTGGATAATAATATTTGATAAGCTGTACATGGCTGCTTGAAGTCCTGCAGGAATTCCGATACGAAGGATCGAGGATAGAGAGCCTTCGAAGAATCGGACTTTTCTCAGATGTAGTTTGTAAATATCGGATGTCCGTATCAGGGCGAGCAGTACAAGGATGGCACTGACTGCCTGAGACAGTACTGTTGCAATGGCAGCACCGGCAATTCCCATATGGAACACGAGTACAAATAGAAGATCCAGTCCGATGTTCAAAAAGCAGCAAACGATCAGGTAGTACAGTGGTCGCTTGGAATCTCCGACAGAGCGGAGGATACTGGAGCCGATATTGTAGATGAATGTAAACAAAATTCCGAGGAAGAAAATCCGGAGATAAGTTACGGAATCTGCCATCATGCTTTCCGGAGTATTCATCATGCTAAGAAGCGCGGGTGCCAGGAAATAGCCAGCGCCCATGAGAAAAATACTGGATACGGTCGAGAAAGCAATCGCAGTGTGCAGTGCATGGGACAGTTCGGTTTCTTTTCTCGAACCATAGTGCTGGGCGATGATCACAGTTGCTCCTGATGAAACACCGACAAAGAATCCGATGATCAGGTTGATGATCTGATTAGAAGAACCTCCTACAGCGGCGAGTGCCTCCTTTCCAACGAACCGTCCGACGATCATCGCGTCTGCAGTATTGTAAAGCTGCTGGAAGAATGTACCGAGAACAATAGGAAAAAAGAAAATCAAAAGCTGTCTCCAGATAATTCCTTCCGTAATTGCGTTTGTTGCCGCAGCTGCGGCTTTTTTCTGATTGTTCATAATGTTACCCCTCATAAAGTAAGATGTTGTTTGTTTCCCATGTATCATACCATAGAGATGAAAAGGGGGAAATAGGAGATGAAAAAAATTTTGACTTGCACAGGAGAAAGCTTCGTACTATAATCAGTTAGGATTTTGAGGAAAAAAGAAAAGAGGAACGAAGGAGGAAAAGGATGTTTGGAAAAGTAAAAGAATCAGAGCAACATTTGAATATAAACTGGAAGCATTTTTATCTCAGTGTGTTAGCGCTTGTCATTCCGATGGCGCTTCAGAATCTGATCAATGTAGGTGTGACGGCAGCCGATGTTGTGATGCTTGGGAAGGTTGGGGAGCATGCGCTTTCTGGTGCTTCTCTGGCAGGGCAGGTACAGTATATTATGACACTGTTTTTATTTGGGCTGACTTCCGGGGCGACCGTTTTGACTGCTCAGTATTGGGGGAAGAAGGATATCTGCACAATTGAGAAGATATTAGGACTTGGAATGCGTTCAGCCGTAATTGTGACAGCTGTATTTTTTGTGGCAGCCCAGTGTATTCCCCATACATTGATGAAGATCTTTACTTCAGATCCAGAGGTGATAGAACAAGGAGTGGTCTATCTTCGGATTGTCAGCTGGTCTTATATTTTTATGGGGATTACGCAGACCTATCTTTATATTATGAGAAGTGTAGAGCGGGTTGTTGTGGCGACAGTTGTATACTTATGCTCTCTGATCTGTAATGTGGGCATCAATGCGGTGTTGATCTTTGGATTGTTTGGAATGCCGGCATTGGGAGTCAAAGGTGCCGCAATCGGTACACTGACTGCGAGATTGTTGGAGATGGCCTTAGTCTGTCTATACTCTCACTTTTGGAATAAGGATATTAAGTTTCATACGAAATACTTTCTTCATACAGAGAAAGTGCTTAACAGGGATTTCTTGAAATATGCATTTCCGGTTATTTTGAATGAAGTACTATGGGGGCTTGGAACTGCGGCAAACACAGCGGTGCTTGGGCATATGGGAAGTGCAGCGGTTGCGGCAAACTCTGTGGCGCAAGTGGCAAGACAGCTTGCAACAGTGGTTGCATTCGGTCTGGCAAGTGCGACGGCAATTTATCTTGGAAAGACAATCGGGGAGAAAAAATACGAACATGCAAAAGCCTATGCGCGCAGGTTCGTATGGCTCAGTGTACTGATGGGAGTGCTCGGTGGAATCTTAATCCTTGCGATTGCTCCGTTTATGGCGGAGGCGATGACATTGTCAGAGACTGCCAGATGGTACATGCGGTTTATGTTTTTTGTTATGTCTTATTTTGTAGTAGGACAGGCATATAATACGACATTGGTTGTTGGGACGTTCCGTTCCGGTGGTGACACACAGTTTGGATTGATACTGGATATGTCCACCATGTGGGGCTGTTCGATCTTGTTTGGAGCACTTGCTGCATTTGTATTTCACTGTAATGTGCCGGTGGTCTATATGATCCTGATGAGTGATGAGATTATTAAGATTCCGATCACGTGGTATCGTTATAAGAGTTACAAATGGCTGAAAAATGTGACGAGGGAAGAATTGTAAATTTTAACGGATATTTTTGATAGAAAAAATTTAAAAGATATTTTTGACAGTTTCACAAAAAGGTGATGGAAAATGAAACCGGATTTAAGAGAAAATTAGAATCAATCGAATGATAACCGGTATTTCATTTGGCATCACCTTTTTTGTTATAGTTCTATAAGGAATTTTTTATAGAGATCTATTTCTGTTTCAATTTCTTTGTATATTGTTCCTGCTCTGTTTTTGGAATTTTCAGGGCATTCATTGCTTCTTCCATTGTAAAATTCATAGTTTCCATGAGAGATTGAATAGAAAACAGAATTCCTTCTTTCTTACCTTCTCTCAGTCCAATTTCTTCAATTCCTTTGCTCAAATTACACATGATGGAAACCTCCTTTTCTAATTTCCTGGTCATTTCAATATGAAAATCATTTTGTAAAATTTGCTTTTTTTCTGCTGCCTCCCGGGTAGGGGAGAGCAGTACTTCTAATAATTTTAACACGCCGCTGTCAGCCTCCTGCTCAGAATCACTCAAGCAGATTATGATTGCAGAGAGAAGATCATAGTTTTGGGGAATCTCGTGTACATTGCCGACTATATTTTCCTCATGGATGGAGTAGCGGGTGATTGTATTTCTCCGGTTTTCCGGAGGATTCATGATCCATGCCAGAATAATCTTATTGGCAAGAAGGCGCTTACAGGCAGCATCGTAAGAGGACTTCCTGCCTGCTGCCGAAATATTTTTAGCGAGTATATTTTCTGCTTGCATTGTGAGCCACCTTTCAAATATTCTTTTGGGATTCTGATTGCTGCAGCAAAGAATGTGATTGTGGGGAGTTAACTTCCGCAAGTTTTTAAGTTATTCTGATTCTACCATGAAAACGTCACACAATCCATAAATAGAGTATGAAAAAATGGTAAAGAAAAGTTGAGAAAAACATCACAAACAACTCTTGACGGCGGCGTGAAATGTTTCTATAATGGAATTTGTATAGGTAAAGACGTTGACGAAGACAGTAGAATATACCGGAAAATCAAAGCGAGCCGGGGATGGTGGAAGCCTGGTAGGAGTAAAGTATATTTGAATATCACTTCTGAGTTGCAGGGGCTGAACATTTTTTGGAAAAAATAAGTAAGCACTGACGGGATTCCGCCGTTATCGGGAGCGCATATGCTGGTATGTTGTAACAGGTGGTAAAACGAAAGATTATGCTTCCGTCCTTTTACAGGGCGGGAGTTTTTTTATTACATAGGAAAATCTTATGTTCCATTTTTAAGATTACTTTGCAACCGGGCCGGCAGGACCGCATTTATGAAATATAGAAAGTAAAGGAGAATCAGTATGTATCAGAAAGTATCTACGGACTTAAAATTTGTTGACCGTGAGAAGAAAACAGAAAAATTCTGGGAAGAGAATGATATCTTCCGGAAAAGTATGGAAAATAGAAAAGAAGGGGAGACATATACATTTTACGATGGACCTCCGACTGCCAATGGAAAACCGCACATCGGACATGTGCTGACTCGTGTCATCAAGGATATGATTCCAAGATACCGTACCATGAAAGGATATATGGTACCAAGAAAAGCCGGGTGGGATACACACGGACTTCCGGTGGAACTGGAAGTGGAAAAATTACTTGGACTGGATGGAAAAGAGCAGATTGAGGAATATGGATTAGAGCCATTTATCAAACATTGTAAAGACAGTGTATGGAAATATAAAGGAATGTGGGAAGATTTCTCTGCGACAGTTGGATTCTGGGCAGACATGGATAACCCATATGTTACTTACGACAATAACTTTATTGAGTCTGAGTGGTGGGCATTAAAACAGATCTGGGAGAAAGGACTGTTATACAAAGGATATAAGATCGTACCTTACTGCCCTCGTTGTGGAACTCCGCTTTCCAGCCACGAAGTCGCACAGGGATACAAGGATGTCAAAGAGCGTTCCGCAATCGTAAGATTTAAAGTAAAGGGAGAAGATGCTTACTTCCTTGCATGGACAACAACGCCATGGACACTTCCTTCTAACGTTGCACTTTGTGTCAACCCGAATGAAACTTATGTAAAAGTAAAAAATGACGGTTACACATACTATATGGCACAGGCACTTGTGGATACCGTGCTGGAAGGTGATGTGGAAGTCGTAGAGACTTATGTCGGAAAAGATTTGGAAAATAAAGAGTATGAGCCGTTATTCCCGTTTGTAGAGTTAAATAAGCGGGCATACTATGTGACATGTGCTGATTACGTTACACTTACAGATGGTACTGGTGTCGTTCATATTGCACCTGCATTTGGTGAGGATGATGCGCAGGTTGGACGCAGATATGACCTTCCATTCCTTCAGTTAGTAGATGAAAAGGGTGAGATGACAGAGGAAACTCCATGGGCAGGAACATTCTGTAAGAAAGCAGATCCGATGGTATTAGAAGATCTGGAGAAGAGAGGACTTCTCTTTGCTGCTCCGAATTTTGAACACAGCTATCCACACTGCTGGAGATGTGATACTCCATTGATTTATTATGCGCGTGAGTCATGGTTCATCAAGATGACAGAAGTAAAAGAAGATCTGATCAGAAACAACAATACGATCAACTGGATTCCGGAAAGCATCGGAAAAGGACGTTTCGGAGACTGGCTTGAGAATGTACAGGACTGGGGAATCAGCCGTAACAGATACTGGGGAACTCCTCTTAATGTTTGGGAATGTGAATGTGGGCATATGCATTCCATCGGAAGCATTGAAGAACTGAAATCAATGTCAGACAACTGTCCGGATGATATCGAACTGCACCGCCCATTTATCGATGCAGTGACGATCAAGTGTCCGCACTGTGGAAAAGAGATGCACCGTGTGCCGGAAGTTATCGACTGCTGGTTTGACAGTGGGGCAATGCCGTTTGCACAGCACCATTATCCATTTGAAAATAAAGATTTATTTGAGCAGCAGTTCCCGGCAGACTTTATTTCCGAGGCGGTAGACCAAACAAGAGGATGGTTCTATTCTCTGCTTGCAATCTCGACACTTGTATTTAACAAAGCGCCATATAAGAATGTTATCGTGCTTGGACATGTGCAGGATGAAAAAGGACAGAAGATGAGTAAATCCAAAGGAAATGCAGTCGATCCGTTTGAAGCATTAGAGCAGTACGGAGCAGATGCGATCCGCTGGTATTTCTATATCAACAGTGCACCGTGGCTTCCAAACCGTTTCCATGGTAAGATCGTGACAGAAGGACAGCGTAAATTCATGGGAACACTTTGGAACACTTACGCATTCTTCGTATTATATGCGGAGATCGATCAGTTTGACGCGACAAAATATCAGCTAGAATACGAGAAACTTCCGGTTATGGATAAATGGCTGTTGTCCAAATTGAATACATTGATCAAGACTGTAGATACAAATCTGGAAAATTACCGGATTCCGGAAAGTGCAAGAGCACTTCAGGAATTTGTGGATGATATGAGTAACTGGTATGTCAGAAGAAGCCGTGAGCGTTTCTGGGCAAAAGGAATGCCGCAGGATAAGATCAATGCGTATATGACACTTTACACAGCACTTGTGACTGTGGCAAAAGTAGCTGCGCCAATGATTCCGTTTATGACAGAAGATATCTATCAGAATCTTGTCAGAAGCATCGACAAAGAAGCTCCGGAAAGTATCCACTTATGTGACTTCCCGGTTGCAGATGAAGCGTTGATCGACCGTGAGTTAGAAGAGAACATGGATGAAGTTCTGAAATTAGTTGTGATGGGACGTGCATGCAGAAATACTGCAAACATTAAGAACCGTCAGCCAATCGGAAAAATGTTCGTGAAGTCTTCTGTAACTTTACCAGAATTTTACCAGGAGATTGTGGAAGAAGAGTTAAATGTAAAAGAAATGGAATTTACAGATGATGTTCGCGCATTTACTTCATATACATTTAAACCGCAGTTGAAGACTGTTGGACCAAAATATGGTAAAATGTTAGGTGGAATCAAAGCTGCCCTTGAAAATCTGGATGGAAACAAGGCAATGGATGAGCTGAATGAGACAGGATCCCTGAAACTGGATGTGAATGGACAGGAAGTGACATTATTTAAAGAGGACTTGCTGATCGATATGGCACAGATGGAAGGATATGTTTCTGAGAGCGACAACGGTGTGACAGTTGTGTTGGATACAAACCTGACAGAAGAGCTTTTGGAAGAAGGATTTGTCAGAGAGATCATCAGTAAGATCCAGACAATGAGAAAAGAAGCAGACTTCGAAGTGACAGACAAGATCACAGTATATTACGAAGGAACAGAGAAGGCCAATGAAGTGTTCGCAAAATATCAGACAGAGATCATGGGCGAAGTGCTTGCGACAGAGATGAAGCAGGAGACTCCGGCAGGATATGTCAAAGAGTGGAACATCAATGGTGAAAAAGTAAATATGGGTGTACAGCGTTAATTTAAGAGAGAGTTACACAGATTAAAGAGACGGTACACGAGCATGATCCCCGCACGTCAGAAAGAGGTGCGGGGATAAAAGAGAGAGGAGAGAGAAAGTGTCGGATTTTAAGTTTGATAAAGAAGCGTTTAAAAAAGAAGTCAAGAACAATGTGAAGACTTTGTATAGAAGAACGATAGATGAGGCAACACCGCAGCAGACATTTCAGGCGGTGTCTTATGCTGTAAAAGAATATATTATTGACAACTGGCTTGCGACTCAGGAAGTATACGAAAAAGAATCACCAAAGACAGTGTATTATCTGTCGATGGAATTTTTGATGGGAAGGGCACTCGGAAATAACCTGATCAATTTAACTGCTTATCAGGATGTGAAAGAGGCTCTGGAAGAAATGGGAATCGATTTGAATGCAGTGGAAGATCAGGAGCCGGATGCGGCCCTTGGAAATGGTGGATTGGGACGTCTTGCAGCCTGCTTTCTGGACTCTCTTACTTCTCTTGGCTATCCTGCATATGGATGCGGGATCCGTTATCATTACGGAATGTTCAAACAAAAAATTAAAAATGGGTATCAGGTAGAGACACCGGATAATTGGTTGCAAAACGGGAACCCATTTGAAATTCGCAGGGACGAATATGCAAAGGAAGTCCGCTTCGGCGGTACGATCCGTATGCAGCACAATTATGAGACTGGAAGAGATGAATTTATCCAGGAGAATTTTGAGTCCGTGCTTGCAATTCCATACGACATGCCAATCGTCGGTTATGGAAATAATGTGGTAAATACACTGCGGATCTGGGATGCGAAAGCAATCACCTCTTTCCGTTTAGACTCTTTTGATCGTGGGGAATACCACAAAGCTGTGGAGCAGGAAAATCTTGCAAAAACAATTGTGGAGGTGCTTTATCCAAACGATAATCATTATGCGGGAAAAGAATTACGTTTGAAACAGCAGTATTTCTTCATCTCTGCAAGTCTTCAGGAAGCCATTGATAAATACAAACGCTCCAACGATGATATTTGCCGTCTGCATGAGAAAGTGATCTTCCAGATGAACGACACTCATCCGACTGTAGCGGTTGCAGAGTTAATGCGTCTTCTGATGGACGAGGAAGGATTAAGCTGGGATGATGCATGGAATGTTACAACAAAATGTTGTGCATACACAAACCATACGATCATGTCTGAGGCGCTTGAGAAATGGCCGATCGATCTGTTCTCCAGATTGCTTCCGCGAGTATATCAGATTGTAGAAGAGATCAACCGCCGTTTCGTAGAAAAAGTGCGCCAGATGTATCCGGGAAATGAAGAGAAAGTCAGAAAAATGGCAATTCTCTACGATGGACAGGTAAAAATGGCACACCTTGCAATTGTTGCAGGATTTTCTGTCAATGGTGTTGCAAAGCTTCATACAGAGATCTTAAAACACGAAGAGCTGAAAGATTTCTACGAGATGATGCCTGAGAAATTTAATAATAAAACAAACGGAATCACACAGAGACGATTCTTACTTCATGGAAACCCACTGCTTGCAGACTGGGTGACAGAGCATATCGGAGACAAGTGGATCACAGATCTCTCCGAGATGGCAAAATTAAAACCGCTGGCAGATGATCCGAAAGCAAGAAAAGAATTTATGGAGATCAAATATCAAAATAAAATCCGTCTTGCAAAATATATCAAAGAGCATAATGGGATTGAAGTGGATCCGGAATCAATCTTTGATGTACAGGTTAAGAGACTTCATGAGTACAAACGTCAGCTGTTGAATATTCTTCATGTAATGTATCTGTACAATCAGATGAAAGAGCATCCGGAGATCACCTTCTATCCAAGAACTTTTATTTTTGGGGCAAAGGCGGCAGCCGGATATAAGCGTGCAAAACAGACGATCAAACTGATCAACTCTGTGGCGGATGTGATCAACAATGACAGAAGTATCAATGGAAAGATTAAAGTTGTCTTTATCGAAGATTACCGTGTCTCAAATGCGGAACTGATCTTTGCAGCTGCGGATGTCAGCGAGCAGATTTCTACCGCTTCTAAAGAAGCATCGGGAACCGGAAATATGAAATTTATGTTAAATGGTGCCCCGACACTTGGAACCATGGACGGTGCCAATGTAGAGATCGTGGATGAAGTTGGAATGGAAAATGCATTTATCTTTGGTCTCAGTTCAGACGAAGTCATTAATTACGAGAACAATGGCGGTTATCAGCCAATGGATATTTACAACAGTGACTGGGAGTTAAAAAGAGTTGTTGACCAGCTTGTGGACGGAACTTATGCAAATGGAGATCATGAACTGTACCGTGATCTGTACAACTCATTGTTAAATACAAAGAGCAGTGACAGAGCAGATACCTATTTTATCCTCAAAGACTTCCGTTCTTATGCAGAAGCCCAGAAGCGTGTGGAAGCGGCATACCGCGATCAGGACAGGTGGGCAAAGATGGCATTGTTAAACACAGCGTCCTGCGGAAAGTTTACGTCTGACAGAACGATCGAAGAGTACGTTGCAGATATATGGAAATTGAAAAAAGTGACAGTGAAGCCGGATCCAAGGCTGTAAAAATGGATTGGAAATCAGAATAGAGTAATTTTTTGGTGCTGCCGCTTTGGCGATTAATAAATCGTGAAGCGGCAGCTTCCTTTTTTCCATATTTCATGAAAGATGACGGTATAGTTTCCATAATCTCTCCATACATTGTAGAGGAGGGACGAAGAGATGCGAAGAAAAGCCAGAGAATTATTTTCACTGTTGGTCATTATATTTTTGTTGCCATATGTGGTGACACTTTTTATGAATGGCGCCCACATCAAAACAAGCAGCCGCGTAAAGGAAGACTATGTAAAGGTGCAGGTAGGGACGAGAGTCGAGGAGATTGTGTGGGAGAAATATCTCGCAGGAGTTCTTGCAAAAGAGATGGTAGCCGATTCGGAACTGGAAGCGCTGAAGGCGCAGGCGGTGATTCTTCGATCCGGTTTTTATGAGAAATTAGACCATGACAGAAAGACTATTTTCACCGATGATTTTTATAGCATGGAAGAGTTGGAGCAGGAGTGGGGGGAAGAGACAGAAACCTGCAAGGAGAATTTGAAAAGGGCAGTGCAGGAAACGGATCAAATGATTTTGCAGTATCAGGATCAATATGTAATGCTGCCATATCACAAACTGAGTGCAGGAAAGACGAGAAGTGGGCAGGAAGCATTTGGAAGCGAGTCGTATCCATATCTTCCGGCAAGAGATTGTCCAAAGGATCTGGAGGCGAAAGAACAGCTGCAGGAGTGTGTGCTGCCATATCATAAAGTAAAAGAAAAATGCCGCAAGTTTTTAACCGCAGTAGAAAATCCCGAAGAGACAAAAGAAGACAAAAAAGCAACATTTGATGATTTTGAAATACAGGGAACGGATGCGGCGGGATATGTGACAACTGTGCGGATTGGTCAGGCAACCTGCACCGGAGAAGAATTTCGGGAAGCATTGGAATTACCTTCCAGTCATTTTTCTTTTCAGGAGCAGAAAGGAAAACTGCAAATTACTTCCGGTGGAATCGGGCACGGAGTCGGTATGAGTCAGTATACAGCAAATCAGATGGCAAAAGAAGGAAAAGGATACGAAGAAATCCTTCAATATTTTTATGAAGGTGCGCAGTTAAAAGATGGCGGGGAAATATTTTTAAAATTGGAATAAGCACATCGCTTTCTGGCAAAAATAAAGTCAGAGGTGATGAAGATGAAGAAAAATGAAGAGCCATTCCAAATGAAGGGGAAAGGCATGGCAGCAGCAATCGCAATATGTTTTATCGCAGTTGTCGCACTGGTAGGGGCTTATACATTCAGCAGCTACAAACGTGAGATGAAAGAGCAGCTTGCCAAGGCCGAAGAAGAACAGAAAGAAAAAGAGCGAGAGGCAGAAGAAAAAGAGCAGTCGGAAGCCGCCAACACAGATAGAATCGTACTTCCAGAGCAGGAAGAAGCAGCGCAAAATTCCGACGGAGAAGAACAACAGGAAGAAGGAGAAGCCACGGAACATGCGAAGGAAACTCCGGCACAGACGGATGCAGGGGCAGAGCAGACGGCAGCTGCAGGAACAGCAGCTTATTTCAGTGAGGAAGACACCCTTCTGTGGCCGGTAGACGGAAATGTGATTATGAATTACAGCATGGATCAGAGCATTTATTTTGCCACACTTGATCAGTATAAGTATAATCCAGCCGTAGTGATCAGTGGTCAAGTCGGTGCAGAAGTAAAAGCGGCAGCCGCAGGAACAGTCTCAGCGGTCGATACAAATGCGCAGACCGGAACAACCGTAAGTATCGATATGGGGAATGGTTATGCAGCCATTTACGGACAACTCAAAGAAGTACCGGTACAGCCAGGAGAGTATGTGACAGAAAACAGTGTGATCGGCTATGTGAGCGAACCGACAAAGTATTACAGTGTAGAAGGTCCAAACTTATATTTCCAGCTGTTAAAAGATGGACAGCCAGTCAACCCGATGGACCATATCGCATACGAATAGAAAATAGAAAAAGAAAAGATCCTGAAGAGAAAGTTTTGCAAAACTGCTTTGGGATCTTTTATGTGATAATATTGATAAAGGAAATGAAATTACGAAGGGGAGAAAAAAGCTATGAATTATACATACATTGTAAAATGCAATGACGGAACCTTTTATACCGGCTGGACAAACGATCTTACCCGCCGCATGGAGGCACATAATCAGGGCAGGGGTGCGAAGTATACAAAGGCGAGACGACCGGTCACACTCATCTATTATGAGACATTTGAAACAAAAGAAGAAGCGATGAAAAGGGAATATGCGATAAAGCGGCTGAGCCGGAAGGAAAAAGAAGAACTGATCCGATGAGAGGGTTGGTTCTTTCTTATTTTCCAATGGAAAAAGACAAAAGATGCTGAAAGATGTCGGAGCTTTTCACAGAATGAACACATAACTGTCACAGAATCAACGAGTTTCTTTTATAGAATAAAAAAATCAGAGCGTGTTTTTGGCAGCAGTGTAAAAAGTATTCCGTAATGGATGCGGAAATCATTCAGGAAAGTCGAAAGCATGATCCAGAGAAACACATTTTGTCGGGAGGGTAAAAAGTTGATAGAAGTTAAAAATCTGGTAAAACGCTATGGCAGTCATCTGGCGGTAGACCATCTCAACTTTACAGTGGAGAGTGGTCAGATCTATGGATTTCTCGGACCAAATGGTGCAGGAAAATCTACAACCATGAATATTATGACGGGATATCTAGGCGCCACGGAAGGAGAAGTGCTCATCAACGGGCATAACATTCTTGAGGAGCCGGAAGCAGCAAAGAAAAGCATCGGGTATCTCCCTGAGATTCCGCCGCTGTATCTGGATATGACTGTAAAAGAATATCTTGATTTTGCAGCAGAATTGAAAAAGGTAAAGAAAAAAGATAGAAAATCAGAAGTGGATCACGTCTTGAAGCTTGTTAAGCTGGAGGAGGTAGAAGGACGTCTGATTAAAAATCTGTCAAAAGGATACAAGCAGAGAGTCGGGCTTGCACAGGCAGTTCTTGGCTTCCCGGAAGTGATCATCTTAGACGAACCTACGGTCGGACTGGATCCGAAACAGATCATCGAGATACGGGAGCTGATCAAGGAACTTTCCAAAAATCATACAATCATTTTGAGTTCCCACATTCTGGCGGAAGTGCAGGCGGTCTGTGATTATGTCATGATCATTGCGCATGGAAAGCTGGTAGCAAGTGACACTCCTGAGAATCTGGAGCGGCTTTTAAATGGTTCTGAAACGATTGAACTGACAGCCAAAGCAGAAGAGACAAGAGTAAGAGAGATTCTTAGTAAAATAGAGGAGATTGAAACGGTAGACTATAAGGAACAACAGGATGGAACGACGGATATTTTTATCAAGACCGTAGATCAGAAGGATATTAGGGAGAAACTCTTTCACACATTTGCAGAGGAACATTGTGCACTACTGAAGTTGAATCTGTCAAGAATCACATTGGAAGATGTCTTCTTAAAACTGACGCAGGAGGAAACAGGAGACTCCGAGCAGAAGAAATTGGGCTTTCATACCGGGAAGTTCGACAGCGAGCCCGACACGGAATCTGATATAGAGATTCCGGAAGAGCTGAGCGTTTCTACGAATGAGGAAGGAGGAGAAGAAGATGAAAGCGATTTATAAGAGAGAATTAAAATCCTATTTCGATTCTATGATCGGGTATGTATTTATAGCGTTTCTTGTAGCGATCACCGGAATTTATTTCATGGTGTATAATCTGAATATGGGATATCCATATTTTTCTTATGCGCTAAACTCTATACTTTTTATTATGCTGGTGGCAGTCCCGGTACTTACGATGAAATGCTTTGCGGAGGAGAAGAAAAGCAGAACAGATCAACTTCTTTTGACAGCTCCGGTAAGTCTTAGTCAGATTGTGCTTGGAAAATATTTTGCAATGGTTACAGTTTTTGCGGTTCCATGTGCAATCTATGCAGTATTTCCACTGATCATCGAAAGCCAGGGAGAAGCACATATCGGCATTGATTACATGGCAATTCTGGCATTTTTCCTTCTTGGATGTGTCTATATTGCAATTGGAATGTTTTTATCTGCGCTCACAGAGAGCCAGATTATTGCTGCAATCAGCACATTTGGGGTACTTCTCATTCTGTATTTGTGGGAAGGACTTGTTGACTTCCTGCCGACGTCGGCGATGGGAGGTCTGATCGGGATTCTCGTGATTCTGACAGTTCTGGTCATCGGTATTTATCAGATGACGAAAAACTGGGTGATTGCAGCAGGCGTGGAAGTGTTAGGCGCTGCCGCAGCAATTGGAACATATTTTGCAAAATCCAGTCTGTTTGATAACCTGCTTCCAGATCTGTTTGGAAAATTTATTCTGACAGAGCCATTTACAAACATTGCATTTACTCATATTGTTGACATCAGCGGAATGATACTCTATTTTTCTTTGATTTTCCTATGTGTCTTTCTGACCGTGCAGACAATTCAGAAAAGGCGTTGGAGTTAGGAGGGCAGTATTGTGGAGAAATTGAAAAAACTATTTGGAACGATTCATACGAAACGAGGTGCGTACAGTTTGGGGCTGACAGCGGTTGCAGTTGCTGTGGTAATCGTGATTAATCTCGTCGCAGGAAGACTCCCGGAGTCTGTGAGAAATATTGACATCAGCGATAATCAAATCTATGACATTACAGATACATCGAAAAAGATGCTGAAAAAACTGGATAAAAAAGTAGAAATAAAAGTATTGGCGGAGAAATCTTCGACAGATGAAAGAATCAAAACATTTTTAAGTAAATATGCCGCATTGTCGGGGAAAATTTCTGTTGAGTGGATCGATCCGGTGCTTCATCCTGCGGCACTGACTGAGTATGATACATCTTCAAATACAATCGTGGTATCCTGTCCGGATACAGAAAAGACAACAACGATTTCATTTACAGACATCATCGTCTATGATCAGTCTTCTTACTATATGACTGGACAGATGCAGGAGTCACAATTTGATGCGGAGGGACAGCTCACAAGCGCAGTTAATTATGTGACAAGTGAAGAGACAAAGAAAATTTACCGGACGAGTGGACATGGAGAAAGTACAGTATCTACCAGCCTGTCAGAACTGTTTGAGAAGGCAAATTTATCGATGGAAGAGCTAAACCTGCTGATGAACAGTGAGATTCCGGAAGACTGTGATCTTTTGTTTATGTATGCACCGACCACGGATATTACAGAAGATGAAAAAAATACACTTTCTGAGTATTTGAAAAACGGTGGAAAAATGATGTTGATCTCTGGTGCAGAAGATCAGGAGACACCAAATCTTGATGCATTTATGGAAGAATACGGACTTCAGATGGCAGATGGGTATATTGCAGATACGGAGCGTGCGTACCAGGGGAATCCATATTCATTCTTCCCGGAAATCAATGCTTCTGGAGAACTTGGGGAAGGAATGTCAAGCAATATGGTGCTGCTTTTGAATGCACGTGGAATGGTTGAGACAGATCCGGCAAGAGATACGATCAGTGTTACTCCATTCATGACAACTTCTGAGAATGGATTTGCGGTAACGGAGGATAAACAGGAGCAGGGAGAATATATTCTTGGTGCAGTGGCGACAGAGGATGAGGGAAGACTGACGGTGATCTCAGCGCCGATGATGATCGATAGCCAGCTGACAGATGCTTTTACAACTGTAGAAAACCTCAAATTGTTTATGAATGCAGTGACAAGTAATTTTGATGATGTAGAAAATACAGCGATTGAGCCAAAGAGTCTTGCAGTGACCTATAATACCGTACAGTATGCCGGAGGATTCAGCCTGCTGATGATCTTTGGAGTGCCGGCGATCATTCTGATCTCTGGATTTGCAAGATGGATGAAACGAAGAAAGGCATAGCAGGAGGGCGTATATGAAGAAACATAGATCACTATTGATTTTGACTGGTGCCCTGGCAGTGCTTGTCATTGTTTATCTGGGACTTGGAAGTTACAATCGAAAACAGGAACAGAAGGAAGCAGAGACCGCTGAGGCGAATACCGTTACCGTGACAGATATTTCGGATCTCCAGGAGATTTCTTATCAGTATGAGGGAAATGATTTTGCATTTGCAAAGAATGAAGATGTGTGGTATTACACAAAAGATAAGGAGTTTCCAGTTGCACAAAGCTATATTGATGCGATGGCAACAGCCTTTGGAAATCTTACAGCAGTGAGGGAACTAAAAGAGACAGATCAGCTTTCCGATTACGGTCTGGAAAACCCGAAATACACAATCCATTTGAAAGATAGTGAAGGGACAGAGACTACACTTTACTTTGGAAATGCAGTGGAGGAAAATTATTATATGACTCTGAATGATAAAGAAAAAGTGTACACCGTCTCTGGGACGAGTTTGGACACAATTTCTTATGAATGGAATGACTTCCTTCAGAAAGAAACACTGCCAAGTATTGGAAGTGCAAACTTGAAGCAAGTGACGATCACAGAAAATGGCAATCAGACCGTATACGATTCCAAAGAGGAGAGCCAGAAAGAAGATTTGGCAGCGATTGCCGGAGGATTCGGAGCAGCATCATTTGGAACTTGTGTGGAATATGCGGTGAAAGATGAAAAATTGGCATCGTATGGATTAGAGGAAAATGAAAAGATCAAAATCGAGGCAGTGTATGAAGACGATGATAAGAAAGAGCAGACACTTACATTGAATATTGGTAAGTTGGATGAGAGCGGATCATATTACTATGTGCAGCTAGATGGATCTAAGATGGTTTACCAGATGGGAAAAGAAGTCGTAGAGAATATGCTGAACAAAGGAGAATAAAAGATGAAAAGAAGACTGAAAGCTTGGAAGAAAGTTTCCGGTCTTCTTTTTTATGGATTATCTTAATAGGAACACATACATCACGATAAAGTGGCAGACACTTCCGCCCATCACAAATAGATGAAAGATCTCATGACTTCCGAAGTTCCTATGCTTGGTGTTGAAGATTGGAAGTTTCAGTGCGTAAATAATTCCTCCGATGGTATAGACGATTCCGCCGGCTAAAAGCCATCCAAATCCACCTGGGGACATTGTGTCAAGAAGTTTTGTGAATGCCAAAACGCAGGTCCATCCCATTCCGATATACAGAACCGAGGAGAACCATTTCGGACAGTTTACCCAAAACGCTTTCACAAGGATTCCGAGAATTGCAATGCCCCACACGATTGTAAGCATGGTATAGCCGACAGGTCCTTTTAAGGTGATCAGGCAGATGGGTGTGTAGCTTCCTGCAATCAGCACAGAGATCATCATATGGTCAAATTTTTTCAGACGCTTATTCACTTTCTCGGAAATATCAAGGGAGTGATATAAGGTGCTTGCGGTGTATAATAAGATCATACTTCCAATGAAGATTGCGAGGGAAATCACATAGATGGGATCTCCTTTGTGAGCTGCTTTTATCAACAATGGTGTTGCGGAAAAGATAGCCATCAGCATTGCGATAAAATGAGTAATCGCGCTTCCGGGATCTTTTAAATGTCTTTGTTTCATAAGAATGCCTCCTGATCAATGATGAATAAAACGATAAGTAGTTTTAAATACTACATTAAGTATATGTTGATATTACTACTTCTATTACAAAAATGCAAGAGGAAAAGAAAAAGATAGACAAAATTCAGAGCATCTGTTATGATGGAAGACGTGTACTTTATGAGTGGGGTTGCTGCAAAGTTCATTTTGCACCAGCCTCATTTTTATGGACAGAAATAGCATGTAGGAAATATTAGTCATAAATTACTTTTCAATAAAGTATGAATGACAGGATAGATAAATACAGAAAGAACGGAAAGGAAACAAATAATGGAAACATTAAGATTTGAAGAGCTTGGAATCTGCCCGGAGATTCAAAAAGCAGTAAAACATATGGGATTTGAGGAGGCTTCTCCGATTCAGAGTAAAGCCATCCCGGTTATGATGACAGGAAAAGATATCATCGGACAGGCACAGACAGGAACAGGAAAGACAGCCGCATTTGGAATTCCGATGCTGGAAAAAATTGATCCGAAGAACAAGAAATTACAGGGAATCGTTCTCTGCCCGACAAGAGAACTTGCAATTCAGGTGGCGGAGGAAATCCGGAATCTGGCAAAGTATATGCATGGAATCAAAGTACTTCCAATTTATGGAGGGCAGGAAATTGTAAAACAGATTCGTTCCTTGAAGAGTGGAACACAGCTGATCATCGGAACACCGGGACGTGTGATGGACCACATGAGAAGAAAGACAATTAAAATGGAGCAGGTGCATACGGTTATCTTAGATGAGGCGGATGAGATGCTGAATATGGGATTCCGTGAGGATATCGAGACGATTCTGGAAGGAGTTCCAGAGGAGCGGCAGACCGTATTATTTTCCGCAACGATGCCGAAGGCAATCATGGAGATTACGAAGAAATTCCAGAAGAATGCGGAACTGATCAAAGTGACGAAAAAGGAACTGACTGTGCCGAATATTGAACAGTTCTACTATGAGGTGAAACCGAAGAATAAGGAAGAAGTGCTGACACGTCTGCTTGACATTTATACACCGAAACTTTCTGTGATCTTCTGTAATACGAAGAAGCAGGTAGATCTGCTTGTAACTGCACTTTTAGGGCGCGGATACTTTGCAGCAGGACTTCACGGAGATATGAAGCAGGCACAGAGAGACCGTGTAATGCAGGGATTTAGAAGTGGAAAGACAGATATCCTTGTAGCGACAGATGTGGCTGCAAGAGGAATTGATGTCGATGAAGTGGAGGCAGTATTTAACTATGATCTGCCACAGGATGAAGAGTATTATGTACACCGGATCGGAAGAACTGGACGAGCAGGAAGAGTTGGACGTTCTTTTTCTTTTGTCTCCGGAAAAGAAGTATATAAATTGAAAGAAATCCAGCGTTACTGCAAGACAAAGATCTACGCACAGAAAGTACCGTCATTGAACGATGTCGCAAATACAAAGATTGACAATGTATTGGAAGAGATTGAGAAGATGATTGAAAAAGAAGATCTGACCATGATGATCAATGCAATTGAGGAGAAAGTCAATGATTCTGACTATACAGCAATGGATATGGCAGCCGCATTTTTGAAATTGTACACCGGAATGAAAGATAAAAATGAATCGGAAGATGAATTTGACTTCGGAGATACCGGAGCGGAAGAGCCGGGAATGGTCCGACTGTTCATCAATATTGGGAAGAAGCAGAAAGCAAGACCGGGAGACATTCTGGGAGCGCTTGCAGGAGAAAGTGGAATGCCTGGAAAACTGATCGGAACGATTGATATGTTTGATAAATATACATTTGTAGAAGTGCCGAAAGAGTATGCAAGAGATGTTCTTCACGCAATGCAGAATGTGAAGATCAAAGGAAAATCCATTGCGATCGAGCCGGCAAATCAAAAGTAAAAAATAAGAACAAAAAGTAATAGGAAAAAATTAAGAAGAATGCGGAAATCTAATGATTCAGAATTAATGAATTCATATCCCGGTAATCTTTCGGGGAGATTCCGTATTCTTTTTTAAATGCCCGGTAAAAACTGGAGTAATCCCGAAATCCGAACAGCTGGTAGATTTCAGTAATGCTCATATTTCCAAGAATTGCCTCCCGGCACTGGTCTAACCGTTTTTTGGTGATGTACTGGTGCACGGAGATTCCGATACTGTCTTTAAAGATATGGGCGATATGATACTTACTCACATAAAATTCTCTCGCAAGGCGATCCAGCGACAGGTCTTCATTGAGATGCTCTTCAATATATTGCGAGATGTTCTGGTACAGGGCAAGTCCTTCGTGTTGTCTTGCAGGATGCAGACGTTCGTAGATCATTCGGTTCAGATGAAGGATCAAATCGTTGACGGAGAGCGGAATCTGGGCTTCTTTTCCGAATTTATCCGACTGCATTTCCTCAATGAGGCGAAGTGCTTTGGACTGCACTGCATTGAAGGATACCCGGTCATTGTGGTACAGATAAGTGTGTGTTGCCTGCACATGGTGCATAAGATATACATAATCCGGCGAAATCTGGGCAAGATAATTACAATATTCCTGACTGATCCAGAAGATAAATCTCCGGTAAGGAACTTTAGAACTGTGGATGATCGAGTGGTGGTAAATGTGCGGGGGAATCAGCATAATGTCACCAAATTGAACTGGATAAATATCAGAACCAATCTGGATACTGACATCACCTTCCAGAAAAAAATAGAATTCATAGTAATTGTGAGCATGATTTTCTACTTTTAAGAGAGTTGTGTCACTGTAATAGTAAATCTCAAAATCTTTTGATACCATATGCTGGCGTGTAAGAAACTGTGTGCGGAGTTCTTTCTTCATAGGGCGTCCTTTCTGCTTTTTGGTGAGATTTTTTGGTTTTATTTTGCTATAATACTATAAAACAACAAGAAATGCAATGTATACAACAAATACGCCAATGGTGCTTTTTGTTGTTTTTTTGTAAGATGAAGAGAAGAAACGCAAATAAAAGAGGTAATGAAAGGAAACAAGAAAATCATGGAAATGACATTAAGATGGTATGGTTCAAAATTTGATACAGTAACATTACAGCAGATCCGCCAGATTCCGGGTGTGACAGGAGTTATCACAACATTATATGACACAACACCGGGAGAAGTGTGGAGCAGAGAGAGAATCCGCGAGATGAAGGCAGAAGTAGAAGCAGCAGGTCTTCATGTAGCAGGTATTGAAAGTGTCAACGTACACGATGCAATCAAGACAGGTGCGGCAGACAGAGATAAATACATCGATAATTACATTGAGACACTGGAAAATCTCGGACAGGAAGATATTCATCTTGTATGTTATAACTTCATGCCGGTATTTGACTGGACAAGAACAGAGCTTGCAAGAATGAGACCAGATGGATCTACAGTACTTGCATATACACAGGAAGCAGTAGATGCAATCAATCCGGAAAACATGTTTGAGTCAATTGCCGGGGATATGAACGGAACAGTGATGCCGGGATGGGAACCGGAACGTATGGAGAAAGTAAAAGAACTGTTTGAGATGTACAAAGATATTGATGATGAAAAATTATTTGAAAATCTCAAATATTTCCTGGAGAGAATTATGCCGGTATGTGACAAATACGACATTAACATGGCAATTCATCCGGACGATCCTGCATGGAGCGTATTTGGACTTCCTAGAATTATCATCAATAAGACAAATATCTTAAGATTGATGAGTATGGTAGACAACCCGCACAATGGTGTGACATTCTGCTCAGGATCTTATGGAACAAACTTAAAAAATGATCTTCCGGATATGATCCGCTCTCTGAAAGGAAGAATCCATTTTGCACATGTGCGTAACTTAAAATTCAACTCTCCGACAGATTTTGAGGAGGCTGCACACCTTTCTTCTGACGGAACATTTGATATGTATGAAATTATGAAAGCACTCTATGAAATCGGATTTACAGGACCGATCAGACCAGATCACGGTCGTATGATCTGGGGAGAAGTGGCAATGCCTGGATACGGACTGTATGACAGAGCACTTGGAGCAACTTACTTAAACGGACTTTGGGAAGCAATTGAGAAAGGGGCAAAATAGGATGCAGTTAAGCAAAGCTGGATTGGCAGATAGAAAACAGTGGGAGGAAAAAGGATACCGACTTCCGCAGTTTGACCGTGAGCAAATGGTGGCTGCCACAAAAGAAGCACCATATTGGGTACACTTTGGAGCAGGGAATCTTTTCCGTGCATTTCAGGCAAATGTGGCACAGAATCTCTTAAATGAAGGAGTGCTTGACAGAGGAATTGTTGTGGCGGAAGGATATGATTATGAAATCGTAGAAAAAATGAACCGCCCACACGATGATTACAGCATTCTTGTGACATTAAAAGCAGACGGCAGTGTAGAGAAAACTGTAGTAGGAAGTGTTGCAGAATCTCTTGCACTGGATTCTGAGAATGAGACAGATTTTGGAAGACTCAAAGAGATCTTCACGACAGATTCTCTTCAGATGGCAAGTTTTACAATTACAGAGAAGGGATACAGCCTTGTAAATGGAAAAGGGGAAACACTTGCAGATGTCGCAGAGGATTTTGTGGCAGGACCTGAGAAGGCAAGAAGTTATATCGGAAAAGTATCTGCACTTTTATATGCAAGATACCAGGCAGGAGAAAAGCCAGTGGCAATGGTAAGTATGGACAACTGTTCCCACAACGGAACGAAGTTATACGATGCAGTCCACACATTTGCAGAGACATGGGTAAAAAATGGAGTTGCTGAGGCTGGATTTGTAGCTTACATCGAAAATCCTGACAAAGTTTCTTTCCCGTGGACTATGATTGATAAGATTACTCCTCGTCCGGACAGTTCTGTGGAAGAAATCTTAAAAAATGATGGGGTGGAAGAACTCGAGCCGGTGATCACTTCAAAGAATTCTTATGTGGCGCCGTTTGTCAATGCAGAAGAGTGTGAGTACCTTGTCATTGAAGACAGATTCCCGAACGGAAGACCGGAACTGGAAAAAGGCGGACTGATGTTTACAACACGCGAGACTGTAGACAAGGTAGAAAAGATGAAAGTCTGCACTTGCTTAAATCCGCTTCACACAACACTGGCAGTGTTTGGATGTCTGCTCGGATATGACTTGATTTCTAAAGAAATGAAAGATGAAGTATTAAAGAAACTTGTAGAGGGAATCGGATATGTGGAAGGACTTCCGGTTGTAGTAAATCCGGGGATCCTTGACCCGAAAGAATTTATTGATACGGTTTTAAATGTGCGTATTCCAAATCCGTTTATGCCGGATACTCCACAGAGAATCGCAACAGATACTTCTCAGAAGCTTGCGATCCGTTTCGGTGAGACGATCAAAGCATATGAGGCAGGTGAGAGCTTAAATACAGCAGATCTGAAACTGATTCCACTTGTATTTGCAGGATGGCTCCGTTATCTGATGGGTGTGGATGACAATGGAAAAACATTTGACTTAAGCCCAGATCCGCTTCTTGAGACAGTTTGTCCATACGTAGCAGGATTTAAACTCGGAGAAGAGACAGATGTGGAAGCTTCTGTAAGACCGATCTTAGAAAACAAAGCAATTTTTGGTGTGAACTTGTACGAAGTAAACATGGCAGAAACTGTATGTGGTTACTTGAAAGAAATGCTTGCAGGAACCGGTGCAGTGAGAAACACATTGGAAAAATATGTAAGATAAAAGAAAGAGGACTTGGAAGGGGCTTACCCTTTCAAGTCCTTTGTGATTAAGAGGCAAGGCATTCACGCATGACTTCGTAAGCACCTTTTTCTTCTATTTCTTCTAAGTACCGGCATACTTCTGCTTCAAATCCATCCAGTTTGCTGAGGTCTTCGCCCCAGAACTGTTCGTTGGTGCAGACTGCATGTGCAAGATCTTTTGCGCTGTCATTTCTGTGGGCAAAGAAGAAGTCGAGAACAGCCTGATCATCTTTGATCATATATTCGGTGCCGTTTCGCATTCCTACGAGTCCATCTTCGGTCAGTTTTTCTCCGCAGAAGAAGGCAATATAGAATGCAAAAGAAGCAGTGATGCAGGAAGGCAGCTTTCCAGTTTCTTTGAGGTATCCTTTCAGAGAAGGCATAACTCGGGCTTTCCACTTTGATGTGGAGTTCAGCGAGATAGAAAGGAGCGCATGATCAATAAATGGATTGCGGAATCGCTCTGTCACAGATGCGGCGAATTCTTCCAGTTCTTCCTTTGGCAGAGTTAATGTAGGAATGATTTCCTCGTAAATTGTTTTATTCATAAACTTCTGAATGACCTCATCTTCCATACAGTCACGCACGATATCCTGTCCGGCAAGGTAGGCACCTAGAACGAAGGAAGTGTGTGCACCGTTGAGAATGCGCACCTTGCGCTGTTTGTAAGGTTTATGATCATCGGTGATTAGGACAGGGAGACCTGCTTCTTCAAATGGAAGCTCTTTTTTCAGAGACTGTGGTCCTTCAATAACCCAGAATCCAAAGATTTCTCCGGTATCGATCAACTGATCGATGTAGCCGTTTTCCTTGTTGATCTCGTCTGCCTCAGCTCTCGGATATCCGGTTACGATCCGGTCTACCAATGTGGAGCAGAAGAGATTTTCCTGGTGGATCCAGTTAGAGAAGTCCTCGCCGAGATTCCACTGTGCTGCATAATTTAGTACACATTTCTCAAGTTCTTTTCCATTATTATCGATCAGTTCACATGCAAGGATCACAAATCCTTTTCCTGTTTCTGTACCAAATTTCTGGAATCTACGGTATAAGAACTGTGTGAGCTTTGCTGGATAGCTGGAAGCAGGAGAATCTGTGAACTGGCAGGAAGGATCGTAGACGATTCCGGCTTCTGTTGTATTGCAAGCGATGTAACGGAGATCTGGATTCTCTGCGCAGGCAAGCACCTCTTCATAATCTTTGTATGGGTTTAAGCACCTGCTCACGCAGGAGATGACCCGTTTCTGATTTACTTTCTGACCATTCTGAAAGCCACGCAGATAGAGTGTATAGAGTCCTTCCTGTTCGTTAATCAGATCGGCAAGTCCCGGTGCGATTGGTTGGCACAGGACGACTTTTGACTGGAATCCGGTCTTTTCATTTAAGATGTCAATAAAATAGTCTACAAATGCCCGGAGGAAATTCCCTTCGCCGAACTGGAGCACACGTTCTGGTGCTTCCGGAAGTAGATAGCCGTCATAATTTTGCTCACGTAGAGTCTGGTAACTTAGTTTTTTCATATAAATATCCTCACTTTCTGATTGATATATTGTTTCGTTTTTGATTGCAAAGTCAGGGTGCTCTACAATGTAACGCCCTGTTTAAAGATAGCCATATCATGGAAACCGGCCGCCTCTGATTTTACTTTTTCGCCGGAGGCGATGCGGATGACATAATCAAATAATTGTGCAGCGAGTTCTTCTAAGGAAGAATCTTCTACCATTGCACCACAGTTAAAATCAATCCAGTTTGATTTCTTCTGATAGAGTGCGGAATTGCTGGAAATCTTCATAGTTGGAACAGGGGAGGCAAACGGGGTTCCGCGTCCTGTTGTAAACAGAACAATGTGTGCACCGGAAGCTGCAAGCGCAGTGGAAGCAACCAGATCATTGCCGGGAGCACTTAAAAGATTCAGACCGCGGCGGGAAACCGGTTCTCCATATGCAAGGACTCCTCGAACTGGTGCATGCCCGGATTTCTGGGTACACCCCAGGGATTTGTCTTCTAATGTAGAGATACCACCTTTTTTATTTCCTGGAGATGGATTTTCATAAATCGTCTGTCCGTGCTCCTTGAAGTAATTTTTAAAATTGTTGATCAGACAGACTGTCTGGTTAAATAGTTCTTCGGTTTCACAACGGTTCATCAGCAGTGTCTCTGCGCCAAACATTTCCGGAACTTCCGTAAGGATGGTTGTGCCTCCTTTGGAAATCAGCATGTCAGAAAATGCGCCGACAACAGGATTGGCAGTGATTCCGGAAAGTCCGTCAGAACCTCCGCATTTCATGCCGATGACAAGTTCCCGGCAGCTGATTGGCTCCCGATGAAACTGACTGGCGTAATCAACAAGTTCCTGAATGATATTTAAAGCTTCTTCTATCTCATTTTCACAGTCTTGAGCGACAAGAAAGCGGACACGGTTTTCATCATAATTGCCGATATAGGATTTCAGGACATCAATATTACTGTTTTCACATCCGAGTCCCAGGACAAGGACAGCTCCAGCATTCGGGTGATTGATCAAATCTGCCAGAATCTTCCGGGTATGTTCTTGGTCATCGCCCATCTGTGAGCAGCCGTAAGGATGAGAAAAGGCTAGGATCTCCTCCACCGATCCAGAAATTAGAGACTGTGCCTGTCGTTCAATCGCAGAAGCGACATTATTAACACAGCCAACAGTAGGAATGATCCAGATACCATTGCGGATTCCGACTTTTCCATTTGCTCTGCGGTATCCTTGGAATGTGCGGTCAGCGGAAGAGGGAAGGGGAGTCGCTTGTCTGTCATAAGTATAGGTTAGAAGTTGATCGAGATTTGTATGGATATTATGGGTGTGAACCCAGGAACCTGTCGGAATTTCTTTTGTAGCAGTTCCGATTTGAGCACCATATTTTATAACAGGAGCGCCCTCAGGGAGATTGCAAAGTGCAAATTTATGTCCTTGAGGGATATCTTCTGTCAATAGGAGTGTACCCGAAGGCAGTATTAGTTCTGAATGGGCAGTCAGAGGTTCCAATGCGACTGCAACATTATCACTGGAATGAATTTTTATAAATTTCTGCATAACTCCGTCCTTTCAAAAACAATATTGTAAGCGTTTACATTACCATACGATATTTTGAAAAAACAGTCAACAGAAAATGAAAAAAACTTTATACTTCGTTGAAATACACAAAAAACCATGATAAAAATTGGAAGGAAACACAATGGATTTTCACTTGAATCAAAGAGAAAAAGCGAGTATGATAGAATGAGAATGAAAGAGCTTTCAAAAAGTGAGGAAAGATATAGAAGTATGACAGTGATATGTGGTACAATGAATGAAAGAAAGTTGGTGAAAATATGGATGAATTAAAGAGGGATAAAATGAATATCTATGATATAGCGAGGCTTTCAGGGGTTTCGATTGCCACGGTTTCAAGAGTGGTAAATGGAAGTCCGAATGTAAGTGAGAAGACAAAAGAAAAAGTGCTTGCAGTTATTAAAAAATCAGAATATACGCCGAACGTATTTGCCCGTGGTCTAGGGTTAAATTCCATGAAGATGATAGGGATTTTGTGTCCGGATATTTCAGATCTTTATATGGCACAGGCAGTTTCTTATCTGGAAAAAAGACTCCATGCATATGGGTATGATTGTATTTTAGGATGTAGCGGGCATGAGCAGAAATCTAAGGAGCATCATACAAAGCTTCTGTTGTCAAAAAGAATTGATACGTTGATCATGGTCGGTTCTACTTATGCAGGAATTGGAAAGGAGCCCAGAGAAACGGAGTATATCCAGGCGGCAGCAAAACAAGTTCCAGTCTTTATGGTAAATGGATATATTCAGGGAGAGAATATTTTTTGCTTCTATGGAGATGATTTTCAAGGGGCATATGATGTAACGACGGCATTGATCCGGAGAGGAAAGAAAAGAATTCTATTTTTGAGTGATTCTCATACATATAGTGCGGAGCAGAAGTTAAAGGGGTATGAAGCTGCTCTCTCAGATGCAGGGTATCCGATTTTAGGAGATTTAAAATTTTATACAAAAAATGATATACATTATATTCAAGATATTTTGCTGGCGCACCGGACCTTAGAATTTGACAGTGTACTGGCATGCAATGACAGTTTGGGAGTAGGAGCATTGAAATACGCAAAGGCGAGAGGAATCAAAGTGCCGGAAGAGTTAAGCGTAACAGGCTATAACAATTCGGGGATGGCCGTATGCAGCGAACCAGAATTAACTTCGGTCGACAATCATTTAGAGCAGATTTGTTATGATACGATTGAAAATATGGTAAAAGTGCTTCAAGGGGAGAACGATGTGGAACAAAATAATAAGATTCCATGCCAGATTGTAAAAAGATGTTCTACAGATTTTTAAAAATTACAGAGGAGTAAGGAATAAGATTGTAAATATTTTTTGAATGTGGTAGTGTATAAAAGAAGATAGAACAGATTCAGGAGGATAAAAGAATGAAAGATCAGAATTGTGCATACTGCGTAGAAGGCGAATTATTAGATGCATTTGGAATTAAGATTTGTGAATTGGAAAGCTCAAAAGTTTACTTATTTAAAGAACAGAGCCACTTAGGACGTGTGATCGTTGCTCATAAGAAACATGTAAGTGAACTGGTAGAATTATCTCAGGAAGAACTTCATTTATATTTTGACGAAGTGGCTAAAGTTGCCAATGTGCTTCACAAATTATTTCAGCCGGAGAAAGTGAACTATGGAGCATATGGAGATACTGGACATCATCTGCACTTCCATTTAGTTCCGAAATATAAAGATGGATATGAGTGGGGCGGTGTATTCGCAATGAATCCGGGAGAAAAGTATCTCACAGAACAAGAATACGCAGAATTAGTAGAAAAGATTAAGAACGAATTATAAAATAGTGGTATCAACTTGCAGAAGATCTGCAAATGATATGCTCCCTTCGAGGAAGACAAGTGTAATAATAAATACTTATTCCTTGGGAGGGAGCATATTTTATTTAGTTTTTTGGTTGGGATACAAGAAGTCCACTGCGAAGCAGTATTGGTCTGACCGCGTTGTAGATAAATACTACAAGGATGACAGATACAACAGCATTGACAAATGTAGTTGCTGCGCTCCACTTTGCAAGAACTTCTGCCATTTTCTGAGGCTGTCCGAGGATATATTGCTTATAAAAATATCCAACGATCGGATCGGCGATGACATTGAAGCTAAGACCGGCAATCGAGGCGATCAGACTCCACTTAAAGACGTATTTCTTGTCAGTGCTGTCGTTGATCTTTGCAATATGGTGAGCTACAAGACCAACGATAAGCCCAATACATAATTTCAGGAAAAAGGTCTTTGGTGCACCAGTGATATAGATTGGATCCATTAAATCGGCGATGGTCATACCAATCGCGCCAGCCAGCCCGCCATACCAGCCTCCGAGTAACAGTGCACCAAGCACACAGAATGCATTTCCGATGTGAAGGGATGTTGCATCACCGCCAGGCATTGGAATCTTAATCTGTAAAAAAGTAAATGATACGAAGCAGAGAGCCGCCAGTAATGCGGTTTGTGCTAATTTCATAACAGTTTGATTTTTTGTTTTCATATGTCTCATCCTCTCATGTATTTGCCATATTCGATATCGATATGGCGTTTTTATTTCTTTGTAAATCTATCCTAGCACAAGAGTGGTCATGTAAAAATAGCCAGTTTTGCAAAAAACGACCAGTCCAGATGAAAACAAAAGAAAAAGACCAGAAACTTTCTGGCCTCTTTCTATATTATATAAGATAGGGATGATTATGCGAAGTATCTCTTTAATAATCCTTCGAATGCTTTTCCGTGACGAGCTTCGTCTCTTGCCATTTCATGAACTGTATCATGAATAGCATCAAGGTTAGCAGCTTTTGCACGTTTTGCAAGATCAAATTTTCCAGCAGTAGCTCCGTTTTCAGCTTCTACTCTCATTTCAAGGTTTTTCTTTGTGCTGTCTGTAACAACTTCACCTAATAATTCAGCGAATTTAGCAGCGTGTTCTGCTTCTTCCCATGCAGCTTTTTCCCAGTATAAACCGATCTCTGGGTATCCTTCTCTGTGAGCTACTCTTGACATAGCAAGGTACATACCAACTTCTGAACATTCTCCTTCAAAGTTTGCTCTTAAATCTGCAAGAATGTCTTCGCTTACACCCTGAGCAACACCTACAACGTGCTCAGCAGCCCATTCTCTTTCTCCTGTCATTTCTTTGAATTTATCAGCTCCTACATGGCACTGTGGACATTCAGCTGGTGCAGCTTCTCCTTCATAAACATATCCGCATACTGTACATACAAATTTTTTCATAGTTAAGATCTCCTTTTCTTTTACTTTTTATTTTTCAATATCAGTAATAGTTACTGATATTAATTTAGCATAATTAGTTTCTTTTGTCAATGGATATTTGAAAAATTCTTTTGCTAAGACTTTAAAATACAATCTTCACATTTTCCATAAAACATTGTCGTATGAGACTCAATCTGCCCGGCAAAGTTTTTACCGGCAATCTCATTGATATGATCAATGCTTTCCATATCCAGATCCATTACTTTTCCACAACAAGTACATATAAAATGATAGTGTGGAGTCGTTTTACCATCAAATCTGTCACCACCGGAAGGGGTGGGAATCTTCAGAGCATCTCCGGTCTCTGCAAGTAAGTTCAGATTTCTATATACTGTCCCAAGACTGATGTTCGGGAATTCTTCCCGCACATGCATATAGACGGTGTCAGCGGTGGGATGTTCTTCTGTGTGTAACAGATAATTTTTGATGGATTCTCGTTGTCTACTATATTTTAGTGTTGCCAATGGGAATCCCCCTTTCAATAATAGTAATAGTTATTATGATTATAATATAAATTATTCAAAGGGGATTTGTCAAGTAAAAATTTTAGGTAAGCAAAGATATATTATCTAATTTTAATTATAAAAATAATAAAACTCACTTACTCTTGAAGTATAACACGATAAAATGTCTGACACAATATGTTTGGAAGGAATCATAAAAATTTTATATTTAGAATTTTGAAAGGGAGATTTAACAAGTTGGTAACAAAAGCATGATTTCAGGGAAAGTGGGAATACTAAAAAGCGAAAAGAGGAGGAAACTATGAGGGATAGAAGTAGAAAGAAAATAATGGCAGGTCTGATCGCAGTAGAGATTTTGTCGCAAAGTATTCCCTGTATATCTATGGCGGCAGAACACTTACCAAGTGTGGGGGCTGGATTATTAAAGGAGCAGTATTATGAGAAAGAGTTAAAAGAAACAGAGAAAACTGCCATACAGATTGCTGAAGTTACAGCAGATTGTCTCAACGTGCGGAAAGGTCAGGGGACAGACACACAGATTATCGGACAGTTGGAACAAGGTGCCAAAAAGAAAATAGAAGAGAAGCCTCAAAATGGGTGGATTCCAATCGAATATTATGGGGGAAGAGCATATATATCCGATGATTATGTTACGATAAAAGAAAAATATGATACTGTAGAATCAGAAGAAAAGAAAGGGACAGTAGAAGAAAGAGGAAAAAGGGTAGTCGCCTATGCAAAGCAGTTTCTTGGGAATCCATATGTCTGGGGAGGCACAAGTCTGACCGAGGGAGCAGATTGTTCGGGGTTTGTTCAGTCCGTGTATAGAAAATTTGGAGTGAAACTTCCGCGGACAACGTGGGATATGGAAAATGCGGGAATAGAAGTTACTTATGATGAAATTCTTCCGGGAGATTTAATTTTATATGAGGGACATGTTGGTATTTATATAGAAGAGAATCAGATTATTAATGCAATTGATGAGGAGAACGGGATTGGGATCAGTCCGGCATTTTTCACAGATATTATTACAATACGAAGAGTGCTGGAATAAGGAAAATGATGATGAAATGAGGAAAAATGGGTGCAGTATGTGTGAAGCGATTCAGCATACTGTGCCCTATTTTCCTATGCAAAACTTTAAATTGTATAGACATAGGAAAATAGTGGAAAAATAATCATATGCAAAGTGCACAAAGTTGTCGAGGACAAGAGAATTATGAAAAATACTATCAAAATACTGTCCACAAGTTTTCCACACAGGAAACTGGCTAAAATGGTTAAAAATAAAAGTTTTACACCAAGTTATCCACATTATCCACATGAATGAATGTGAATTGTGTGGATTATTATTGTTAAGAAAAGAACGAATGTTTTGGTCAGTTATAATAAAAATCTTCATTTGTCGAAAAAAAATAAAAAACTTGTTGACTTTTGAAAATTCTAAAATTGTATTAAAATGTATAAACAATTAAGTAAGAGTTGATAATTTCAAGGAGTAGTATTATAATCGAAGAGAGAGTATGACATATTTGAAAAAAGGAAGGATAAACGTTCAAATATGTTTCGCGATTAGAGAAATAAAGGAGGAAATAAATATGGCAGCGAAAGTGACAAAAGATATGACAATCGGTGAACTGATCAGAACAAATCCAGAAGTAGCACCAATCCTTATGGAAGTAGGAATGCACTGTCTTGGATGTCCTGCTTCACAGGCTGAAACTCTTGCAGAGGCAGCTATGGTACATGGACTGGATGCAGATCTGTTAGAAGAAAAGATTAATGCTTTCTTAGCAGCAAACAACTAATCAAAGATTTTGCAAATAGAAAAAGCGTCTTGAGCAAGCAGACAGTATACTTGAGAAAGTCTGGCTCAGGACGCTTTTTATTTTTTATCCAATCTGCGGCCGATGATCAACGATGCCATTCCATGATGAAAGGGGATGAGATATCACCTTAAATCTCTGCAAGATGTCTGACTGCATCTGCAGAAATAACAGTCTGACAGTGCTCTTCCAAGTAAGCAAGAACAGCACCGGAGGCTTTTTCAAAAGAACCGTATTCGGATAACATATTACAGATTTTACTAAACTCACTGTTGGTGTGAGCAGATTGTGCTAAGGCTAAAATGAAAATACCGTTTGTTTCATTTTTGTAGAGTGTATTCGCTCCGTGGTACATTGGGTGCAGCAATCTGGCTGCATGGATCACACTGTCTAAATTTGAAAAAGAAAACAGACGGATCGCTGGTTTTGCAGGGACGTCTTTTTTTGTATCTTCTTTTCCCGCAGTTTCTTTTTCAGGAGCTGGTTCTGCAACTGCAGATTTTACTTTATCAAGTAAATCGAGAAACTCGTCAGCGCCTTCTAATTTCTCAAGCATAGCCTGTTTTGTATCGGAATCTTCCAGTGGTGCAAATTTGGAGAAGCGCGTGTCGAGCTCTTCCGGATTATCCACCTTTGTAATGATCAGAACGATAGAATCTGGAGAAGCAGGAATTGCTTCAATCATGAGTGGAATATCATCTGCTTCAAATCCAAATTCACTGGAAGCTTGTTGCATCATGTCATGAAACAGCATCTTTGCTTTCTCGGTACCATAGGCAAGTTCGCTTAATTTCAAATGTCTGGCAGCAAGATCTGCACGTGTCAGAGTACACCGAATCTGGTTGTCATTTATTTTTTCGATCTTCATACATAATCACTTCCTTTTCGTAAACCTGAATACTTACTTTATAATAGTATAAACAAAAAAAAAAAATATGTAAAGAAAATACTTGCAAAGTCAGGAGAAATTATTTATAATGCGGGTATGAGAAGACAGTGTCCCGGTAATTATGTATAAGAGAAAAGGAGGGATACAAAAGCAATATCTTGTGTTGGTGAAAACATTCTCAGGAAAATCTTTCAACAATTCTATTTATTCTAAATTAATTCGATTTTCTAAGTGATTCAGCTAAATTTCAAAACTAAAGCAGTTACAATTACAAATAATCATTTTATAAAATGCACATAATAATTAAAATGTCCATTTGCTGTCTTCTTTTTTCAGCAGAAATCTGTTTTGCGAAGAATATATCACATGCACCCAGGTCTTAGCAAAAAGCGGAGGAAGCCATAATTACCGTTTGGACGGGAAGGAACGAAGTGAATAGTACAGAAGAAAAATACAGACAATTTTTCATAGAGCTGGAAGCATATGAAAAATGCGGGATTCCAATGTCTATGGATGGAGAACCGGCAAGTCCGTTACAGATTGTCAATGCACATATGGCAAAAGAAAGCAATGCATATATGCGGGACTATGTGATGGATGATGAGACTGGAAGCCTAAAAGAACTTCATTTTCAAAAAATAGCAGCAAAATAATACGAATCCCCTCAATGCAGAGTATTAAGAAATTCTTATTATTTTTTGAAAACGAGGAAAGTATGTAGTAATCTGTCGAAAAAAGAAAATGCATATGGTATAATAGGTCAGGTAGGAGGTAGGCTATGGATAGAAGAGAAAATGATCGAAGATATAGAAGCCGGGCGGAAATGCTGCGTGACCGAAGACGAAGAAGAAAGCGGACATGCCTGATTGAGCTTTTGATCGTATTATTTTTTATCATTGTAGTTGTCGCTGTGGCAGGTATATTTGTATGGAAAAAATATGGTCCATCGAAGGTGAAAGCTGATTTGAATGAATATTATGGTGTAGATGCCGCAGAGCAAGCTGCAGTTATTGTGAACAATACGATTCTGGAACAGAAAGGGATTGTGTCTGACGGACAGTTTTATTTACCATATGAGGCGGTACGTCAAGAGATTGACGGTGGATTTTACTGGAACGCAGCCGAAGGCACACTGCGTTATGCGTTGCCGTTAGATCTTGTGGAAGTACCGGCAGAAAGCAAGGAATATACGAACGCAGGTCAGAGGGAATCCAAGGACTATGTAATCGTAAAAAATATCGGGGACCAGACTTATATCGCAGTGGATTTTATTCTGGAGTTTGGGAATGTCACTGCAAAGACTTATAAGAGTCCGAACAGAGTAGTTCTTTTTGACGATTGGGGCAAGGTGAAGACGACAACGGCAAAGAAGGATACGCAGATGCGCTGGCTTGCAGGTGTTAAGAGTGATGTTCTGGCGGAAGTTAAGAAGGGTGACCGTGTATATTTTATAGAAGAGGAAGGTGACTGGAAGAAAGTCCGCACAGAGGATGGGATCATCGGATATATAAAGAGTAGTGCATTAAAGTCTGTGAAGACAGAAACAATCACCTCTTCTTCCAAAGCACCGGAATATACAAGTATGACAAAAGATTATAAGATCAATCTTGCCTGGCATCAGGTTACGAATGAAATAGCAAATGAAACGTTAAGCGAAACGATTGCATCGACACAGGGATTGACAACAATTTCACCTACATGGTTTACAGTTGCCGATACAGTGGGAAATCTGAATTCTATCGCAAGTTCAGCTTATGTGGATACGGCTCATGCAGCGAATCTGGAGGTATGGGCACTTGTGAGGGATTTTGACGGTGGCATCGACTCGCCGGAAGAGACATACCAGTTGTTAAGTTCTTCTTTGGCCAGAAAGACTCTGATCGATAATCTGATGATGCAGGTACAGCAGTATAATGTTGATGGAATCAACGTGGATTTTGAGAAAGTTTCTGAGGAATGTGGAGAACATTTTATTGAGTTTATCCGCGAACTTTCTATAGAATGTCGAAGAAATCAAAAAGTTCTGTCGGTAGATAACTATGTGCCGATGGGATTTAATAGTCATTATGAACTGGAGGAACAGGGGAAGGTTGCAGATTATGTCATCATTATGGGATATGATGAACATTATGCCGGCTCGTGGGAGAGCGGTTCAGTGGCTTCTATTGACTATGTGGAAAATGGAATCCGGCAGGCGACAAAGGATGTGTCAGCAGAGAAAGTAATCAATGCAGTCCCATTTTATACAAGATTGTGGGAAGAAGTGCCAAAGACAGAGCAGGAACTTGCCGCGCAGGCTGGAACAGAGCAGGCGCAGTATAAGATGAATGTTACAAGTGAGGCTCTTGGAATGCAGGAAGCCGAAGCGTGTGTGGCACAGGCTGGAGCAGCCGTCACATGGGATGAAGAGACACAGCAGAATTATGCGCAATGGGAGTCGGACGGTGCCACATATAAAATATGGCTGGAAGATAGTTCTTCTATTGAGGCAAAATTAAAATTGATGGAGAAGTATCAGCTTGGTGGTGTTGCTGCATGGAAGCTGGGATTTGAAAAGCCTGAAATCTGGTCCGTGATTGAAAAATATATAAAATAGCGTCAGATTACAGAAAATTTCATAGAGAAAGAGAAATGATATTTTATTTCCCCCTCTCATATATTGTAATGATATAGGAAGAGGGGGGGATTTTTTTGCAGAAAAAGATAGAGCTGATGATGGGAATTCTGCTGATCATGGCAGCCTTGATCGGGGGGAAGACATTGACGAACGCAGTTTCCGGGAAAATTTCAGAACAAAAAGAACAGGCGATTGTGATGATCGATCCAGGGCACGGAGGTTTTGATCCTGGAAAAGTCGGGGTAGATGGTTTGGCTGAAAAGGATTTGAATCTGGCGGTTGCCAAGAAGCTTCAGAAGATTTTGACAAAGAATGGTGTGCATGTTGTGATGAGTCGTGAAGAAGACACTGCACTTTGTGAGGAAACAGCTCCGAATAAAAAGATTCGCGATATGAAAAAAAGAACAGAATTGATCAATCATAGCAAAGCGTCTATCGCTGTCAGTATTCACCAGAACAGTTACCAAACAAGTGATGTGAAAGGGGCGCAGGTATTTTATTTTACACATTCCGTAGAGGGAAAGAAGGCAGCAGAAATTTTGCAGAAGCATTTAAAAACGGTAGATGAGACAAACAGGAGAGAGGCAAAACCTAATGATACTTATTACATATTGAAAAAGACAGAAATACCAACTGTGATTGTAGAAGCGGGATTTTTGACAAATCCAGAGGAAGCTGCAAAACTTCAAGATGAGGCATATCAGGAGAAAATCGCACAGGCAGTCTGGGAAGGCTTGAAGGAATATTTAAACTTGTAAAGAGGTTTATTTTTTAACAAAAGAATGCTATAATAGGGGGCATGGAAACGATAATAAAAGAAATACAAAGAACAAATATTGACGAAAATGTGATCGGAATGGCAGGGGTCATCCTGAAGGAGGGAGGGCTGGTAGCTTTCCCGACAGAGACTGTATATGGACTCGGAGCACATGCGCTGAAGGAAGAGGCGGCAAAAAAAACATATGCGGCGAAGGGAAGACCTTCTGATAATCCATTGATCGTTCACATTGCAGAATACCGGGCATTGGAAGAGATTGCGGTGAATATACCAGATAAGACTGCACTGCTGGCGAATCATTTCTGGCCAGGACCGCTTACGATGATTTTTGAAAAAAGTGCATTGGTACCATATGGAACTACCGGAGGACTGGATACTGTAGCAGTCAGAATGCCGGCGGATGAGGTTGCGCGTGCGATCATTTTGGCAGGCGGGGGATATGTGTCTGCTCCGAGTGCAAATACATCCGGGCGCCCGAGTCCGACAACTGCGATGCATGTGAAGGAAGATCTGGATGGCAAGATTGATATGATCATCGATGGAGGAAGTGTGGAGATCGGAGTGGAATCGACGATCCTTGATATGACTGTGACACCTCCGATGATCCTTCGGCCGGGAGCGATCACAAAGGAGATGCTTGAGGAGGTGATCGGTGAGGTCACAGAAGATCAGGCAATTGTCAGTGATAAGAGCAAGGAAGCTCCGAAGGCACCGGGCATGAAGTATCGACATTATGCACCGAAGGCAAAGTTGATGATTATTGAAGGAGAGACAAAAGAGGCGGTCAAGGCAATCCGGCAGGTTGCGTTTGAGCAGGAAAGACTTGGTTATAAAGTCGGAATCATTGCTACAGACGAGACGGCAGAAAAGTATAAAAGAGGTATTGTAAAAAATATCGGGACACGGGAAAATGAATATACGATCGCTCAGAATCTGTATCGTGTCCTCAGAGAGTTTGACGAGGAAGATGTCGATTATATTTACAGTGAAGCTTTTGCGATGGATGGGATTGGCTCGGCGGTTATGAACCGTCTCAAAAAAGCTGCGGGGCATCATATGCTTCGGGCAGAGGAGATCACGAGACTACAAAAATACAGACGGATCCTTTTCCTGAGCAATACAGACAGCAGCAGAGGACCGATGGCAGCAGAGCTTCTAAGAAATCAGGAACTTTTGCAGGAGTATGATATTGAGTCAAGAGGACTTGTCGTACCACTTCCGGAGCCGGTCAATCAGAAGGCAGAAGCGATCATGAAGAGTCAGGGCATGTCGATCGCAGATTATAAGTCAAGGCAGTTTACGGAGGAAGATCTTGACGAGGAGACACTGGTGCTTGCCATTGATGACAGGCATAAATGGAGTGCAGTGGCAGATTATGAGAATATCAAAAATGTATATACACTGGGAGAATATATAGATGATGACAGGAAAATCCCATCTGCATATGGACAGCCATTGACGGAGTATGGTAGTGTATACGAGATGATGAAAGAATTTATCGAGAAACTGGCACAAAAGCTGAACGAGGAGGTAACAAAAGCATGATAGCAATCGGATGTGATCACGGTGGATATGAATTGAAACTGGAGATTATCAAATATTTAGAGGAAAAAGGTCTGGAGTACAAAGATTTTGGATGTGACGGGGAATCTGTGGATTATCCAATTTATGCCAAAAAAGTAGGACAGGCAATTATAGACGGAGAATGTGAGAAGGGGATTCTGATCTGCGGAACAGGAATTGGAATTTCCATCGCAGCAAACAAAATGAAAGGGATCCGCTGTGCGCTCTGTTCAGACTGCTTTTCAGCAGAGGCGACAAGATTACACAATGATACGAATATTGTCGCTTTAGGAGGACGTGTGGTAGGACCGGGACTTGGTGTGAAGATTGTCGATACATTTTTAAACACACCGTTTTCCGAAGATGAAAGACATAAGAGACGTATTGCATTAATTGAAGAATAGGAGAAAAACAATGGGAAAAGTACTGGTAATGGAACATCCGCTGATCCAGCATAAAGTAGGAATTATCCGAAGAAAAGAAGTCGGATCAAAAGATTTCAGAGAGATCATCAGCGAGATTGCAATGTATATGTGCTATGAGGCGACAAGAGATCTGAAATTACAGGATGTCGAGATTGAGACACCAATCTGTAGGACAACTGTTAAGGAACTGGCAGGAAAGAAACTGGCTGTTGTGCCAATCTTAAGAGCTGGTCTTGGAATGGTAGAAGGTATGCTTACGATGATTCCGGCGGCAAAGGTAGGTCATATCGGACTTTACCGTGATCCGGACACATTGGAACCGGTAGAATATTACTGTAAGCTTCCGGCAGACTGCGGGGAGAGAGAAGTATTTGTCGTAGATCCGATGCTTGCGACAGGAGGATCCTGCGTTGCAGCGATTCAGATGCTGAAGGATAAAGGTGTGAAAAATATTCGTTTTATGTGTATCATTGCGGCACCGGAAGGTGTGAAGAAGCTTCAGGAAGCACATCCGGACGTGGATGTCTATATTGGGGCTTTAGATGAGAAATTAAATGATCATGGATATATCGTTCCGGGACTCGGGGATGCGGGAGATCGTATTTTCGGAACAAAATAGGAACAAGAGCCAAAAAATAAAGAGAGCATAAACTCCCAGACAAGTCCATATATATGAGATAAGAACAACTGGAGAAGGAAAAGATGGATGAAAATCGTTCAAGCATCGTTGTAAATTTTATTGTCCGGGCAGTCGTTGGTCTGGGAGTTATTTTCTTTACAAATGAAATCCTCGCATCCAGAGGAATTTCAGTGGCGGTGGGGCTGAATGGCCTTTCCCTTTTGACATCGGGAACCCTTGGATTGCCGGGGGTCTGCTTACTTTACGGGATTCTTTTCTACCAAAACTTGTGAGTATTTCACAAAAAGCGTCAAATCTAAAAATGCATATAGACAAAAGGAAAAGATGTCGATATAATACAACATACAAACAGAACATTTCTAAATGAAATATCATTCTATGGTTAAGGGACCATTACATATCAAAAGAGGCTGGCAGTAAGTACAGCCAGATTCCATTACAAATTCAAAAGGAAAAATCCAAAACACAAAAATTCAAAAAGGAAACTTTAAAATACATAAACAGAAATGGAAGTGATGCATTGAAAGGAAAAATACTTGCAATCTGTACACAAGAGCCAGAGTATGCAAGAGGTCTGTCGGAGTACATTTTGGGAAGAAGAGAACTGTTGTTTCAAGTGATGGTCTTTTTAGATCTGGAGAAATTAAGACAGTTTATAAATGAACATAGAGTAGACCTACTGCTTCTGGATGATATTTATGCTGATACAGAAACGATGGATGTTAAACAGGTATTTATGTTGTGTGATGATCGGAATTGTAAAGAAACAGATTGCTATCATCCAATTTATAAATATCAAAGTGGAGAGAAGATTATTGCAGAAATTCTAAGCTGCTGTGCAGAGGAGGAGGGAAGTGAGACAATTCTGAGGATACAGAAGGCAGATGTGGAGGTGATCGGTGTTTACTCGCCGATACATCGAATCGGAAAGACACAGTATGCACTGCAGCTTGCAAAAGAATTTGCAAAGAAAGGGAATACACTTTATCTGAACTTGGAGGCATATGCCGGCAGACAGGAGGGAGAAGAGGAGACAGGAGGGCTTACAGAAATTTTGTATTATCTCAGGCAGGGCTGTAAAAATATGGGGATCCGGCTGGAGACATTGGTGAAGCATGAGGAGGCAGTTGACTATCTGGTACCGATAGAAATGTATCAGGATTTGAAATCGGTCACAGAAGAAGAGTGGAAGCAACTTTTGATCGAGATTGCTGAGAAAAGTATTTATGAGACAGTAGTGCTTGATATCGGGGATGCAATTCGGGGAACGTATAGAATATTAGAATTGTGTTCATGCATTTATACACCAGTTGTGCAAGAGGAAACGGCACAGAGAAAACTGGAGCAATATCGGCACAATCTGACTGTAATGGGTTTGGATTGTGTGCTTGAGAGAACAATTTTTGTGGAGGTGAGGGAATTGTTATGAGAGATACAGAGCATTTATATCAGAAAATCATGGAGGAGTTGGATCTGTCCAGAGAGATAGAAGACGAAGCGCTGATGGAGTTGATCTATACCGTATTATCGGAAGAACGAAGAGAACACTATATGTCACTTCAGGAGATGAATATGCTTGGGAAGGAGTTGTTTAATGCATTCCGAAAGCTGGACATCCTTCAGGATTTGATCGAGGATGAGGAAATCACGGAGATTATGATCAATGGTGCGCAGCATATCTTTATGGAAAAAGCAGGAGTTGTGACAAGACTGGAGAAGCGGTTTGCATCGAGACAAAAGTTGGAAGATGTTGTGCAGCAGATTGTTGCAGGATCCAATCGAATTGTGAATGAGGCAAATCCGATTGTGGATGCAAGGCTTCCAGATGGTTCCCGTGTCAATGTCGTACTTGCTCCGATCGCGCTGAACGGACCGATTGTGACGATCAGAAAGTTTCCGAAAGAGGCAATGACGATGGAACGTTTGAGGAAGTTTGAGGCAATCTCAGAGGAGGCGGCTGATTTTCTGGAGCAGGCAGTGAAAGCAAGATATAACATCTTTATCAGTGGAGGAACCGGATCAGGAAAGACGTCCATGCTAAATGCGCTTGCACAGCATATACCTGCTGGGGAGCGTGTCATCACAATTGAGGATAATGCCGAACTTCAGATTCGGGGAATTGAAAATCTTGTAAGGCTTGAGGCTCGTAATGCAAATGTGGAGGGAACTGGTGAAATCTCAATCCGGGATCTGATCAAGTCAGCGCTTCGCATGCGACCTGACCGGATTGTTGTCGGGGAGGTCCGGGGAAGTGAGGCGATTGACATGCTGCAGGCGATGAACACCGGGCACGACGGCTCACTCAGCACGGGACATGCCAACAGTACAAAGGATATGTTCAGTAGACTGGAAACAATGGTGCTTATGGGTGTGGATCTTCCATTGAGCGCAGTACAGAGACAGATTGCTTCCGCAATTGATCTTGTCGTCCATCTGGGAAGACTGCGCGATAAGAGCAGGAAGGTGTTGGAAATCTCAGAGGTGCTTGCTTATGAAGAGGGGGAGATAAAGGTACAGAGTCTGTATCGATTTGAAGAGACTGGAAGAAAAGATGGGAAGGTGCAAGGGAGGCTAAAATGGGTTCATGAATTACAAAAGAAAGAAAAGCTACTGGCAGCAGGATATTAAAAAGGCAGATTATGGAAAGGCAGCGTTCAAAGGATTAGCGTTGTTATCAGGGATTGCATATCTATTTTATGACTTCTTTTTAGGGGGTCTGATGTTCTCACCATTTCTGGTGATCTATCTTCGTATTTGGGAAAAACAATATATAAAGAAACAGCAGCAGGAATTTTGTGCTCAGTTTAAAATGAGTCTGCAGTCGATGTCCTCGGCGCTCAATGTCGGATATTCGGCAGAAAATGCACTGAAGGAGACGGCAAAGGATCTGTCATTGATCTATAAAAAAGATACACGGATTATGAGAGAATATACTTATATGATTCATCAGCTCAATATGAATGTACCTTTGGAGCAGATCTGGAAAGAGTTTGCAGACAGGGTAGGACAGGAGGATGTCTCGAATTTTGTATCTGTCTTTGTGGCAGCAAAGAGAGCAGGAGGGGACAGCATTGAGATGATCCGAAATGCGGTAAAGCAAATCTGTGAGAAAATTGAGGTGAAACGCGAGATTGAGATGACAATGTCAGCAAAAAAGTTAGAATTTCAAATAATGTCGGTGGTTCCCTTTGGAATTATTTTCTATATGAGGATAGCATTTCCGGATTTTGTAGAGGTACTTTATAGAAATTTTCTTGGGATTTTTGTGATGACTGTCTGTCTGGCTGTTTATGCAGGGGCATTTTATATGGGAAAAAAGATGATTGAAATCGAGGTGTGAGATGATTGTTTCGATAGGAATATTTATAGCATTGGCAATCGCCGTTATTTTGTATCAAAAGAAAAAGCTTCCGGAATGGTGTATGAGAAAGAACAGCAGAAATATTTTTCTGATGCTGCTCGGTGTGAATTCACTTGCCGCGTATCTGTTTTATGTGGATCAACAGGCGGAATTTATGGGAGAACATGCAAGACTGGAGCGAAATAACTGTGGGGAAGGAGTGCGAACAGAGAAGTTGATCGCAAAGACAGGTGGAAGAGAGATTCCGATTACGATAGAACTTCCTGAGAGGCAGTACAATGGAAAGGAGTTGGAGAAAGCATTTGAAACAGCGATGAAAGAGTTGGATGGTATTATTTTGGACAAAAATAAGACATTTGATGAGGTGCGGAAAGATTTGCATTTCCCATCCAGGATTCTGGATATGCCGATTACCGTTTCCTGGGAAGTAGACAACTATGAGGTGATCAATGTTCTCGGAGAGTTGCAGACAGAGGCGCTCAAAGAAGAGGGGACAATCGTTCAGATTGCAGGGAAACTGAAATATGGAGAAGAGGAGCGGATCTATATGAGAAGCGCCAACCTGTTTCCACCTAAATTAAAAGGCGATGAGAAGATCGTAGCTCAGCTTGCAGAGCAGGTTGCAGAGAAAGAAAAGGAACATCCGGAACAAAAACAGGTAGAATTACCAGAGACTTTAGAGGGAAAACCGGTCAGCTGGCGACGTCCGGAGGAAAACAGAGGATATGTCATTTTAGGACTTGGATTGGTTGGAAGTATTCTTCTGATTCTGCTGGAGAAAGAAACGCAGAAGGAAGAAATGAAAAAGAAGAAAAAGCAGATGATGATAGATTATCCGGAAATTCTAAACAAATTTGTGTTGTTTCTTGGAGCCGGAATGACAGTAAAAGCTGCATGGCAGAAAATCTCTTCTGATTATGAAAAAGGGAAAATAATGGGAAAGGAGCGGTTTGCATATGAGGAAATGGCATATACGCTTAGAGAAATGCAGGCAGGGGGTTCAGAGAAAGAATGTTATGAGCATTTTGGAAAACGGTGTGAGGCTGTGTGTTACATGCGCTTTGGAGCTTTGCTTTCCCAAAATCTGAAAAGAGGATCAAAAGGGTTAGCAGATCTTCTTAGGCTGGAAGCAGTCAATGCATTTGAGGAGCGAAAGCGTGCGGCAAAAAAAGCAGGGGAAGAAGTGGGGACAAAGCTTCTGGCACCGATGTTTTTCATGTTGACAGTGGTTCTGGTCATTGTAATCGTGCCGGCATTTTTGTCTATGCAGTTTTAAAAAAGAGAAAGAAAAGAGGAGAGTGGACGGGATGGAGCAGAGATATTTCGAGAAACATTTTGCGGGAAAGGGGGTGAAATTATGTGGCGGATCCGACAATTTTTTGCATGTTTGAAAGATGAAAAAGGAATTGGTGTTGTGGAAGTGATACTGATCCTTGTCGTGTTGATCGGACTTGTAATTATTTTTAAGTCACAGCTGACAAGTCTGGTAAACTCAATCTTTCAGAAGATCACGAGTGAAAGCTCAGGGATTTAAGGAGTGACAGAGAAGATGAAGAGAGGAGAAATGACAGCTTTTATCAGTCTGGTCTTTGTGTTGTTGGTTGGATTGATCGGGGCGGTGATCGAGAGTGCATCGGTACAGACTGCAAAGAACTATCGCAGAGCGGATATGGATCGAGCGCTGCAGTCAGTATTTGCAGAGTATCACAGAGAGCTTCTGTCAGAATATGATATTTTTGGCATAGCGGCCGGCTATGAGACCGGGACATTTTCTTTTGAAAATATTGTAAACCGGCTGGAATTTTATGAGGCAGCGGGAATGACGCAGGAACCAGAAAAGCTACAGCTTCTGACAGATGATCATGGACAACCTTTCAAGGAGCAGGCAGTCAGATATATGAAAAGTAGAATGGGTGTTGATCTTGTAGAGGAACTGACTGGAAACTGTGCGGTATGGGAAGAGCAGAGTCAGCAAAGTGGATCTTATGAAGAACAGGGGAGTGATATCTCACAAGAGTTGGATTCAAAACTTCAGGAAGGAGAAAGTGAACTTCCTTCGGAAAATAATCCGCTGGAAAACATTTCTAATATCAAAAAATCAAATCTTTTACAGATCGTTGTTTCAAATCCGGAACAGTTATCACAGAAACAAATATCGTTAGGGGGACTTCCGTCTCATCGTAACTTACAAAAAGGAATTGGAAGATTCCCGACAAAAAGTGATGCACAAGGTAAGATTTCTTCTCTCTTTTTCTGTCAGTATCTTCTGGAGCATTTTGGAAATGCAGTGGATCAGAAGAAGGAAAATACACTTTCTTATGAAATGGAATATATTTTGGAAGGAAAAGAGAGTGATCAGCAAAATTTAGAAGTGGTTGTGAAGAAGTTGCTGTTGATGAGAAGTGGTGCCAATTATCTGTATCTTCTGACCGATGCGGGAAAACAGGCAGAGGCAGAAACACTTGCAGTATCATTGTCTACTGCGATCGCGCTTCCAGTGTTAACCGGACTTGTCAAGCAGGCAATACTCGTTGCATGGGCATTTGGCGAAGCAGTGATGGATATCCGAGCGCTTCTAGATGGAAAACGAGTTGCTCTGATCAAGACTCATGACACGTGGCAGTTGCAGCTTTCAGGGCTTCTGAAGCTTGGGACAGCAGAAGATCAAAAAGAAGGAATGGATGCCGAAGGTGGACTTCGCTATAAGGAATATCTGATGTTTTTATTTTTCCTGAAATCAGAGCAAGTCTGTACGATGCGCGCCCTTGATCTGATTGAGATGGAGATGAAAAAGAAGCCGGGCGAAGAGACCTTTCAGGTGGATCATTGTGTGACAAAATTACAGGTAAAAAGTAAGTGCAAGATTCGAAGAGGAGTGAATTATCAGTTTTCAACTTACTTCGGATATGAGTAAGCAACAGATTGTGTAACAAAAGAAAAGAATATAATACTAGGAGGTGAATGCAAATGCCCTTTCCGTCAAAAAGGCTCACAAATTCAGAACGAATTTTTATTCAAAAGTACAGTATAAAATTAAGAAAGGAGAAAGACTCTTTCATATCCCATGCTCACCGGGACAGACTACAAATCTTGGAAAGGGCATTTTCATTCATCTCCCAAAAGGTGAAAAGCTTCTTTGTTCAGAAGGGAGATAGGTACAAGAAAAAAGAACGAAAACTGCATGCGGTGATTACCATTGAAGCTGCACTTACAATTCCTTTGTTTTTGTTGGCAGGAGTGATGCTGATCTATTTACTGGAAGTGCAGGCGACTAGGATCAGCGTAAAAATGGGAGCCGATACAGCGGCAAAAAAAGCGGCGGAGCGAATCTATCTTGCTCCGGTGCTCCTACCATCAAAAGTAGAGTCAGATATTGTAGGAGCAATTGGGCAGAGACGGTTAAGCCAAAGTATGATTGCTGGTAAATCCGGAGGGATTGACTGTCACAAGTCAAGAGTGTGGCCGGGATCAGGAATCATCGAAATTGTTGTGGAATATAAAATTCAGCCACCAGTTAGAATTTTTGGGATTCCTTTGATTTCACAGACAGAACGGGTCAGGATTAAGGGGTGGAATGGTTATCAACAGGGAAGTTATGCAGAAAAACAAGGGTATGTGTATATTACAGAAACGGGAACAGTCTACCATAAAAGTTATCAATGTACACATTTGAAATTAGCAATTCGGGCAGGAAACGTATCCGATGTTGCAGATCTCAGGAACGAATATCAAGGGAAATATTACCCATGTGAAAAATGCAAGGCAAAATCTGCATCCGGGATGATTTATTACACAGCATCCGGGGATCGTTATCATGCTTCCCTTGGGTGCAGTGGGCTAAAAAGAAATATCCGGGCAGTGAAGCTGTCAGAGGTCGGTGGAAGAGGAGCGTGTTCAAGATGCGGACGGTAGGAACAATCAGTATTTTTTTATTTTTAGTAGTCTGTGCGGCGATAGATTTGAAAAAGAGGAGTCTTCCGATGTGGCTGCTGTGGGCAGGAAGTCTCGGAGTTCTTTTGATTAGTTTGTGGAATACCAGGCTGAATCTATTTCCGCTATTTCAGGGGGCTGTTCCGGGAATAGTTCTGGGGATAATAAGCTGGATCACAAGAGAAGCTGTCGGCTATGGAGATGTATGGATCATCACTCTTTTGGGGATTTACCTTGGAATCTGGGATACCGCCACCTTGGTATGCATTGCGTTCTTTTTCAGCAGTATTGCCGCAGTGGGATGTCTGGTTTGGAAAAAATTCCGGAGGGATACGAGGATTCCGTTTGTTCCTTTTCTTACAGCAGCATATGTGGGGGTGGTTTTTTTATGAGGATGAAAGCAAGTGCGACCATTGAGGCGGCGGTTGCGTGTTCCGTATTTTTTCTTAGCTTTTTTTTAGTTATCAGAGGAGTGTTTTATTATCATGATAAAAATATTCTGATGGGAACTGCCTATGAGGCGGCAGTTGTGCATAGCCAGAAAAAAAGAAGTCCAGAAGCTTGTACTATTGCGGAGACAGAGCAGTCGTTTGAAATTGCGGCAAGGAAAAGGATGCTGTTATTTTCAGCAGTGAATCTGACGATTGAGGAGACCGATCAAAAGATTACTGTACAGGGGATTGCATGGAAAGGGAAAATGAAAATTTCTGTGAGCCAGAGTGCGGCTGTGACAGAGCCGGAGAAATTTATCAGAAATATGAGAAAGGCAGGAATACATGAAGACGGAGGTTAAAAGAAATCTTGACAAGACATACTTACTTATCGAAGAGGCGGGCATTTATGAAGAGGATTATCAAATGCATATGCTAAGGGAAAATAAAATCCCAGGTCTGCTTGAGGTACGTGGCAGAGGAGCCGGGGAGAACAGTCAGTACTATTACGATATCAGTTGTAAAGTTTCAATGAAAACAAAATATGAAAAGATTCCCATTGGGTATGAGGAATTGAAAGCATTTTTATATCAGCTTCTGACCGTTATGAAGGAAATGAAAAAGTATTTTTTAAGTGAAAACAAGGTGATCCTTAATCCAGAGTTTATTTATTATGAAAAGGGAGTGTTCTTTTTTTGTTTTTTGCCGCGTTATGCAAAAGAGACGACGAACGAGTTCCGGTATCTGGCAGAATATTTTGTCAGCCGGGCAGAATATCAAGAGAAAGAATGTGTATTTCTGGCATATGAGCTGCATAAGATTTCCATGCAGGAAAATTATTCAATGAAACAGATTCAAATGCTGATGGAAACAGACTGGAAAGAGCAGATGGAACAGCTGAGATCACAGCAGAAGGGGTATGTTACAGAGGAGGGAATATTGGATGAAACTGGTTGGGAAGCCGGAGAAAATATAGTGCTGCGGGAAAAGGATGGAGGGTTTGTGGAATGGAAGAAGCATACAAAAAAGATTTTTTCAAAAAAGAAAAAATGGGGAGAATGGGACGAATTGGAGATGTTTCGGGATGACGATACAGTCTAGGAGGAAGGAGATGCTTGTGAAATTTGGACAAAGAGAAGGGGTATTAAAAGCGGATGCTATTGCAAAATGGATATTTTTTGTTGAGAAATCATTCCTTAAGTGGTATTATGAAAATTAGAAAATAAGTTCTATGAAATGAAGGAGGGTTTAACTATGTTAAAAGTAATCAATACAGAAAAGGCTCCGGCAGCAATCGGACCATATTCTCAGGCAATGGTATTTGGAAATCTGATGATTTCTTCAGGACAGATTCCAATTGATCCTGCTACAGGTGAAATTGCAGGAACAACAATTCAAGAACAGGCAGAGCAGGTAATGAAAAATATCGGTGCTGTTCTGGAAGAGGCAGGAGCAAACTATACAGATGTTATGAAGACAACTTGTTTTCTTGCTGATATGTCTGATTTTGCAGCGTTTAATGAAGTTTACGGAAAATATTTCACAGGCAAACCGGCTCGTTCCTGTGTTGCAGTGAAGACACTTCCAAAGAATGTTCTCTGTGAAGTGGAAGTAATTGTTGCATTGGCATAATTTTAAGAATAGTTACAAGAGTGAGCAGTTTATGGTTGATGTGCTCACTCTTTTTGTACGCAAAATAAAAAAGAAACTGAATGTGGGGTGCTGTGATGGAGCCGCTGGAATATATGGTCCTTAGGAAAGAATCCGGAAAGGTTCTTGACACACACTTATTTTTGCTTAATACTAATAATTAATGTGACTTTATAAAATGAAATGGTGGTAAAGCGTGAAACAGGAAAAGAAAGCAGTCTGTACAATAGCAATGATCGTGATCAATATCACAATATTTCTTGTCCTTTCCTTTCAAGGAATGACAGAAGATGGAATTTTCATGTTTCATCACGGGGCAATGTATGTACCCAGCATGCTTGAGGATGGGGAATATTATCGCCTGTTTACAAGTATGTTTCTACACTTTGGATTTGAGCATTTGATGAACAATATGTTCATATTGGGTGTGATCGGATGGAATCTGGAATTAGAAATCGGAAAATGGAAATACCTGGCAGTCTATCTGTTAAGTGGACTTATAGGGAATCTGCTGTCTGCGTGGATGGACATACAGACAGGGGAATATGCTATTTCTGCAGGGGCATCAGGGGCAATCTTTGGGGTGATTGGGGCATTATTCTATGTAGCGCTTCGAAACAGAGGACGGATTGGAAACATCAGCAGCAGAGGACTTGCATTTATGGTTCTATGTAGTCTCTACTTAGGCTTTACAAGTAAAGGTGTGGATAATTCGGCTCATATTGGTGGAGTTATCAGCGGAATTTTGCTGGCAGCTATATTGTATCATAAGAAGAAATATCCAAATGGCAGGGACAGTCAGCTTAAAGAGGAAGCGAAACTGTAAAGGTAGCCCCCGATCCCGGCTTTGAGGAGACGGTCAGAGTACCGCGGTGGGAGTCAATGATCCGTTTGCAGATTGCGAGTCCAAGTCCGGTTCCATTTGTCTTATAGGAGGTAAATGGAGAAAAAATGGTAGGAATCTGTTCGGAAGTAAGACCGCATCCGTCATCCGTGATTTCGACAATCACGTGATGGTCATTGCAAAAGGCCTTTAGTCTTATAAGGCCATTTTCTGTGATGGCATCTTTGGCATTCTGAAGAAGATTTAAAAGTACTTCCTGAAGCTTTCGCTGGTCTCCGATCAGATCCGGAAGATTGTCTGCGATTTCAGAACAAAATTGGATGTTCGTCTGTTCAAGAGAAAGTGCAAAGGACAGTGCGATGTGTCTGAGAAATACCGAAAATGGAAAGACAGACAGGTTCAAATGTTCGCCGTGATTATAGGAGGAAAGTTCGTCCAAGAGTCCACAGATATATTTGACATCCTCAAGTGTATCTGACCAGTGCTGGATTTTTGTAAGTTGTGGATGTTGCGCCTCCATTAATTGAAGAGAACTGTACACAAGTGTCAGTGGGTTACGGATTTCGTGCGACATTTTGGAAAGGATAAACTCATATTCTTTCATGAGTTTTTCAATCAAGATCTGTATTTCAGGATTTTGTTTTGCAAGAACCTTTAGCTTTTGTGAATCTGTTGTATTAAGCATACAAATCACCTCTCTGAGACGAGTGTAACATTGTAGTCACATGGATTCAACTATATTCCGACGACAAAGTTCGACAGAAAGAGGTCGGAAAAGTCAGACAGGAATGACATAGAAAAAACGAAAGAAGGAAAAATAATGAGAGATGAAAAATGTATTTTTTGTAAAATAGCAAATGGAGAGATTCCATCGGCAACACTTTATGAAGATGAGGACTTCAGGGTTATTTTAGACCTTGGACCGGCATCTAAAGGACATGCTTTGATTTTGCCAAAGGAGCATTATAAAGATTTGTATCATCTTGATGATGAGATCGCGGCCAAGGCGCTCGTTCTTGCAAAAAGAATGATCACAAAGCTGACAGAAGTACTTGGATGTGAGGGATATAATATTGTGCAGAATAATGGAGAATTGGCAGGACAAACTGTTTTTCATTTTCATATGCATCTGATTCCAAGATATAAAAACGACAATGTCGGGCTGGGATGGAATGTCGGAACACTTACAGAGGAAGATAAATTGGAAATTTTATCAAAGTTGAATGAACAGTAAGATAGAACGGGGTACCTGAGTGAGTCAGAAATTAAGTGAGAATATAGATTTTAATACGGCATATGACAAGTATGTAAATCTCGTTTTCAAAACAGCGTTGAATTACTCCGGAGATCACTATGTGGCAGAAGAAGCTTCTCAATATACATTTATGCAGTTATATATTCAGTTTGAACAAATAAAAAGAGGAAATATAAAGTCCTGGCTGATTACAACTGCAAAAAATTATGTGTTGAACTATAAGGAGAAGGTAAAATGGGAGCTTACAGACGAGAATATCGTAGAATTATGTGATATGAGGGAAGCTGCCCGCAGTACAGAAGAGAATGTGTTTATAAAAACAAAAGAAGAAAAGCATACATTGTTACGGAAAGAAATTTTTACTCAGCTATATCAGAAAAATCCGAGATGGTGGCAGGCAGTGGTGCTGGCGTATATTTATGAAGTACCGCAGGAAGACATTGCAGTGAAAATGAGAATAGAGCTAAATGCTCTGTATCAGATGCTTTACCGAGCAAGAAAGTGGATTACAAAGAATTATAGAGAGGAATTTGAAAAGCTGATCTAAAAAGAGACTGTCACGAAAATATTTTGTGACAGCCCCTGACGTTTTAGAAAGCATCCGACTATTTGCACACGGATTCAATCAGTTCAATAATTGTGTCAATGGAATTTTGTTGATTGGATTGCTGCATCGCTTTGATATAAGATTTCTTGTCGCGGAACAATGTCTGCAAAGAATCAAGTAAGGTGGATTTATTTAATTCCTCTTCCTCGAGAACTTTGCTGAATCCTTGCCGTTCAAAAGAGCGAGCGTTCAAAATCTGGTCTCCGCGACTTGCATTTGCAGAAAGTGGAATCAGGAGATTCGGTTTATGCAGAGCGAGCAGTTCACAGATGGCATTGGCGCCCGCACGAGAAATCACTACATCAGCCAGGGCAAACAAATCTTTCAATTCGGATTTAATATATTCAAACTGAACATATCCTTCCAAGGACTTGAGAGAATCGTCTACCTTGCCTTTTCCACAGAGGTGGATCACATGAAAATCTTTGAGAAGATCAGGCAAAATCTCGCGGACTGCATTGTTGACGACAACGGAGCCGAGGCTTCCTCCAATGATTAGAATGACTGGTTTCCCTGCGGAAAGGCCACAGAATTTTAATGCGGCATCAGCATTTCCCGTGAGAAGTTCCTGTCGGATCGGAGAGCCGGTGAAGACCGCTTTTTCTTTTGGCAGGTGTTCTAATGTCTCCGGAAAGTTACAGCAGATTTTTGTGGCGGCAGGAATCGAAATTTTATTTGCAAGTCCCGGGGTCATATCAGATTCATGAATGATCGTTGGGACTTTACATTTTTTCCCAGCCATTACAACCGGAACGGTTACAAAGCCGCCTTTGGAAAAAATGACATCTGGCTGTAGTTCTTTGATCAGTTTTTTTGCTTCGCCAAATCCTTTTAATACACGGAATGGGTCTGTAAAGTTCTGCAAACTGAAATATCTGCGGAGCTTTCCTGATGAAATTCCATGATATGGGATGCCAAGCGGTTCGATCAGCCCTTTTTCCATACCATTATAAGAGCCGATGTATTGAATATCATACCCGAGTTCCTTTAAACGGGGAAGAAGGGCAATATTAGGTGTTACATGTCCGGCAGTTCCTCCGCCGGTAAGAATAATACGTTTCATGATGTTCCTCCGAATCTTTTCTATATCTAAGAATCATATTAAACAGATTTGAGAAAATGTCAAGAAAAAACAAAATAGTGAAGGTTGAGAAAAGAGGAGTGCATGTAAAAAATTCTATTGCCGTATATAAATGAGATAAAAAAATAAAATTCCTTTTGAGAGAAAGAGAGGTGGCAGATGGAAGAAAAATTCAAGCAGTTTTTGAAGAAGCAGATGGAAAAAGAGGCGGAACAAATAGAAAAGGAAGTTCTTTCAAATGAATCTTTAAAAGAAGTTCAGGCGCCAGACACATTGCGGGAAGCATTGGCAAAAAGTATAAAAGAATATGAAAAGAATCGGACAGATGCTCCTAGTGAAGAGCCAGAAGAGATTGGAATCAGTATGGAAGAGTTTTGTGAGAAACTTTCTAAAGAAGATCGGGAATCTTACTTCAGGTGGAGAGCGGCCGAGGAAAAGAAGAAAGCAAAGAAAGCGAGAAAAAGATTCCATTTTCCAAGAAAAAAAAGGGCAGTGTTTGTTGTTGCCGCAACGATGGTTTTGGTATTGGGGATTGGCATGACAAGTCTTGGTGGCAGACCATACTGGTTGAAAGTTGCGGATCTGGTGCTTGGGAATGAGAATACAGTGACCGTTGATACAGAAGGTGAAGATAGAATTCTGACAACAGATGTGAGCGAGAAAGAAGCATACGAACAGATTAAAGAAGAATTAGGAATTGAGCCTGTGCAGTTACAGTATATGCCTGCGGGGATGGAGTTTGATAAATATATTGTAGAAAAAGAGCTAGGAACGGCGAAAATATATTATTTGTATAAAGAGCAGGTTATTCAATACGAAATGTATTTGCAGAATGCGGATAATGCATATAGTGTTGCTCAGGAGGATAAAAGTAAATTAAGTTACAAAATTGAAAATGGAGATATGCAAATTACTGTAAAGGAATTAGAAATTGTAGGAGGGACTCAAAGTGAATTTTTAGCAATGTTTCAAGACAGAAAAATAATGTATCGGTTAATTGGGATTATAGAAAAGGAAGAATTTGAAAAAATTTTAAAAAATTTATACTTTTTTTAAAAAAATGCGTAAGTTTTTCGCAACTCAACTGTTTACTTAAGTAGAAGGGAGAGAGTTGATATGAAAAATTTCAAAAAAATGTTATCGGCAATATTAATTTTGACATGTGGATTTGTCAGTTTTAATATTAATGCCAATGCTCAAAATGAAAAAATGGAGTCCATTTTGACAGAAGGAGATAAGGCTGAAGGAATTTTAGAGTTTCAGACAAAAGGGCAGTATCTTCAAGAAGGACAGACAATTATTGGTAATGCTGGGAAAGGAAAAGTAAATGCTGGGGGAAATACAACAGCACAGAAAGTAGTGGATGAGGTAAAGATTGCGGTGATTATAGAGCAGTACAATAATGGCTCATGGTCTCAGGTTTATACATGGCGAGAAGTTGCATATAACGATTATGTGGTAAGCACTAGTAAAACATTAGAAGTACCGCGAGGCTATTATTACCGTGCCAGAGGAATCCATTCCGCCAACACAGATGTAGGAAATTCTTTCACAAATGGAATTTGGATGGGCTAATTTGTAACTAGTATGTGATTTATGGATTTACGTATCCATAATGGAATTACAAACTTGTCATAAGAAAACTGAATAGAGTTAAGGCAAAGGGACTATCTCAGTCTCTGCATCCGGTATGTTTGGGGAATGATTTTCATACCTGCAAAAACCTGTCATTTTCCAATAGAAAACGCCACACTAAAAAACCAAAATAATAAGGTAAATACTACATATTGGGATGCAGAGACTGAGATGGTCCCTTTGTAAAATGAGTAAAAGTAGAAAGAGACAAACTGCATGAAGACTTGAAAGATTGTATGTTTGTCTCTGTTGTTTTTTATTTTCCAGTAGCTTCTTTTAATGCTTGTGCAAGCTGGTCTGGACAGGATGTAGATTTTGCGCCGCAACGGATTCCTTCCATGCGTGCGATGGCATCGTCTACCTTCATACCTTCTACGAGACGGGCAACTCCCTGTGTATTGCCAGAGCAGCCTCCAACAAATTCTACGGATTTGACAGTATCTCCGTCTAAGTCAAATTTAATTTCTCTGGCACAGACACCGTGTGTTTTGTATTCCATAATAGCACCTCACTTTCATTTAGATTCAATATTTCTTTTTTATTATAGCAAAAGGGGAAAAAAAATACCAGTCTGTTGAAGGATTTGCGCCAGATAACATGCCCATCTGAAAATAAATGTGCCAGGACACTAGGTATTGGAGCAAATCTTTGCTATAATTGAGAAACAAAATGATACAAACAGGAGGAAAAGAGATGATCATAGGAATTATCGGTGCGATGGAAAAGGAAGTAGCAATTCTGAAAGAGCAGATGGAGATTAGTGAAGTGGTGGAGAAGGCTTCTATGACTTTCTGCAAAGGAATGCTTTGCGGCAAGGAAGTTGTTGTTGTGCGGAGTGGAATCGGGAAGGTAAATGCAGCAATCTGTGCACAGATTCTTGTAGATAGATTTGGAGTAGATCTTTTGATCAATACGGGAATTGCAGGATCTTTAAATGCAGCCATTGATATTGGTGATATTGTGATTTCCAAAGATGCGGTACAACATGATGTGGATGCATCCACATTTGGGGATCCGGTTGGTCAGGTTCCAAACATGGATGTTCTGGCATTTCCGGCAGATGAAAGACTTGCAAAGCTTGCGAAAGAAGCAAATGAAGAGGCAAATCCAGATATTCATACATTTACAGGGCGAATCGCCAGTGGAGATCAGTTTATCGCAGAATCGGAAGTAAAGCAGAGGATTACTGAGCGATTTGGCGCAGATTGTGTGGAAATGGAAGGTGCGTCCATCGCGCATGCGGCATATTTGAACAAAATTCCGTGTGTCATTCTTCGAGCAATTTCGGACAAAGCCGACAACAGTGCGGAGATGGACTATCCTGCATTTGAGCAGAAGGCAATCGAGCATTCTGTAAGGCTTGTACAGAATCTGCTTCCACGTTTATAAGAAAAAAGCAAAAGACAGAATGAGAAAAGAAAAACGATTCTGTCGAATTTTGATGAACGATTCAAGAGTCGCTCCTCTTTTTCTTCGGACATTCCTGGTCTATAATGAACGCAGAATCAGTAATGAGAAGAAAGAAGAAGGAGGGACTCTTTTATGTTCAAGACAATGTTAGACACACAGATGATTTTTTATCTAATGGGGGTGATTGGAGGAATTGGGATACTCAGTAAACTGGTTTCGGAAGGGACACTTCGGAGTTTGGTGAAGGCTGCAGAAAATATGTCAAAGAGCAGTCATCGTTTTATGAAGCTTGTTCGTGCAAAATTTGAACATGCATGTATGGTCAGTGACAAGGTGGACAATGTAGGTGCATTTGTAGAAAAATTTATTCATGAATATCGGTCTGTAGGTTTGCGGCTGCATACATGGCAGCAGCTGGAGCGGCAGTCGATGAGATTTGTCGGGATTTTGGGGCTGATTGGGGCATTGCTTAGTTACAGTATTTATGGAATGGGAGAGCAGGCATTTCGGTATGGTGCGTTTGGAGCGATTGAAATGGTACTTCTGTTTTTGATTTGTCAGGCAACGGATGAAAAATATAAAGTGGAAATGCTTCATGTCTACATGGTGGATTATCTTCAAAATGTATGTGCACACCGGTATCAAAAAGCAGCGAGGCAGGAAATGCGGGGAGACAAGGAAGAAGTGCAGTCCGCTCAGCAGGTAGACGGTAACCCATCGGAGGAGTGGAATCGGCAGGAGAATCTGGCGCAGGCAAAGACTGAAGAACAGACTGTGGATCAAGCTCAAATGGAAATGCGGGAGAACAGAGGTGGAAAAGAGAAAGAATTATTTGCGGAAGCACAGCAGGAAGAGAGAAAATCTGAGGAAGTTATGGATAAAATGGAAAATGACCTGAAACGGGAGGCAATGATCCGGGATATCTTAGAGGAGTTTTTGGCTTGATAAACAGAGGACCATTTGATAAAATAAATATGATTATGAGGCATATTTAGAAGGAGAGGATAACGATGGCAAATAAAGTAAGATTTGACTATTCAAAAGCAAGCAAATTTATCAATGCGCATGAAGTAGAGTATATGAGTGAACTGGCAGTAGCTGCAAGAGAAAAATTAGTGTCCAAATCAGGGGCAGGAAATGATTTTCTTGGCTGGATCGATCTTCCGGTAGATTATGATAAAGAAGAATTTGCGCGCATTCAGAAGGCGGCAGCAAAGATTCAGAGCGATTCAGAAGTGCTTCTTGTGATCGGAATCGGTGGTTCTTACCTTGGAGCAAGAGCTGCAAATGAATTTTTAGGGCACAGCTTTTATAATGTGATTTCCAAGGAAATGCGCAAAACACCTGAGATTTATTATGTCGGAAACAGCATCAGCAGTACTTATATCAGACATCTGATCGATGTGATCGGAGACAGAGATTTTTCGATCAATATGATTTCAAAATCAGGAACAACGACAGAGCCGGCAATCGCATTTAGAGTATTCAAGGAATTACTTGAGAAGAAATACGGAAAAGAAGAGGCAGGAAAGAGAATCTATGCAACTACAGATAAGGCGAGAGGAGCCTTAAAGAACCTTGCAACAGAAGAAGGATATGAGACATTTGTTGTTCCGGATGATGTTGGAGGACGTTTCTCTGTTCTGACAGCAGTAGGTCTTCTTCCGATCGCAGTTAGTGGAGCTGATATTGAAAAGCTGATGGAAGGTGCACAGGCAGCAAGAAAAGAGGCTCTGGAAGCGGAGTTCTCAGAAAACAGTGCGTTACAGTATGCGGCAATCCGTAATATTTTACTTCGCAAAGGAAAAGCAGTTGAAATCGTAGCAAATTATGAGCCAAGCCTTCACTATGTTTCAGAGTGGTGGAAACAACTTTACGGGGAGAGCGAAGGAAAAGACCAAAAAGGAATTTTCCCGGCAGCAGTAGACCTGACAACAGACTTACATTCTATGGGACAGTTCATTCAGGATGGAAGCCGAATTTTATTTGAGACCGTTTTAGATGTGGAAACTGCAAAAGAAGAGATTCTGATCAACGAAGAGCCGGTGGATCTTGACGGATTAAATTATTTGGCAGGAAAGTCTGTGGACTTTATCAATAAGAGTGCGATGAATGGAACAATTCTTGCTCATACAGATGGAAATGTTCCAAACTTGATGGTACATATTCCGGAGCAGAATGAATTTTATCTCGGACAGTTATTCTATTTCTTTGAATTTGCCTGCGGTGTGAGCGGATATTTATTAGGAGTGAATCCATTTGACCAACCGGGCGTAGAAAGCTATAAGAAAAACATGTTTGCGCTTCTTGGAAAACCTGGGTTTGAAAAAGAACGTGAAGAATTATTAAAGAGATTATAATTAGGAAACGACAGAGGAAGTGGCAAGTTGTTATCAAGACAGATATTACAGAGAACGATCAATGAGATGAAAGAAATTGTGGCAGCAGAAATATCTTTATGGAATGCAGAAGGAATGATTGCTGTGAAAACGTCAGGGGCAGATGAGAGCGCCAAGGAGCAAGTTAAAATCTATCTTTCCAAATGGAAAGAGCAGATGGAGGAAGACGCGGAAGAACTCTCAGAGGCGGTTGAGGAGAAGGCAGCATTTTTTCCAATCTTGAACCATATGAATGAATTGGAATATGTTCTGATGATCCATGGAGTTTGGGATGACATAAAGGTGATCGGCCGGTTGTGTGTAAGTCAGATCAGAAATTTGATCATGGCTTACCATGAACGGATGGATAAGAATAATTTTCTGCAAAATCTTCTTCTTGACAATTTTCTTCTGGTAGATATTTATAATAGGGCAAAAAAGCTCGGAATCGCAATTGAAGCACGGAGAGTTGTTTTTCTGATTGAGCCTAAAAAAGAAGGAGACAGCATTGTTATGGAGACAATGCGCGGGCTCTATGCGACGGGAACAAAGGATTTCATTACGGCGGTGGATGAAGGGCATATTATTTTTATCAAACATCTCGAGGTGACAGACGGGTATAAGGAAATCAATGATATTGCAAAGACAATCACTGATACATTGAGCGCTGAGGCGATGATGAAAGTGCGTGTTGCCTATGGAACTGTGGTGGAAGAGTTAAAAGATGTTTCTAAGTCTTATAAAGAGGCTGCGATGGCGCTGGATGTGGGAAGAATTTTTTACAGTGAACGGACGATACTGGCATACAATGAGCTTGGAATTGGGAGGCTGATCCACCAGCTTCCGGTCTCACTGTGCGAGATGTTTCTGCAGGAAGTATTTAACGGAGACGCTTTTGAGCAGTTTGATGAGGAGACTTTGGTTACCGTGTATAAGTTCTTTGATAATAATCTGAACGTATCGGAGACAGCAAGGCAATTATATATTCACAGAAATACACTTGTGTACCGTTTGGAAAAGATTCAGAAATCGACAGGGCTGGATGTGCGTGTGTTTGATGATGCACTTACATTTAAGATTGCGATGATGGTTGCAAGTCATATTAAAAAATAAAAAAGATATTCCGAATAATTTGGAAGGGTAGAACAGAAAGCTGCGTTTCTAAATGTTTGGAATATTTTTTTGCATGCCAGCATATAGAGGAAGTAAAAATGAATAGAAGGATATTTTCAAACAACTCTAGTCAATGCTCTTCCCATTTGTTATAATACTTATATTGTAAAAATAATGGAGGGATTTTATTATGGCACATCAGAATCATGAATATCACGAATACATCGTGGAACAGACTGAGAAAGTGATCGGGATTGACAGCCCGACAGGTTATCATTACAATGTACAAAAATATCTTGTAGATACAATACAGGCGATGGGGTTTGAAGTTCGTACGCTGAGAAAAGGCGGTATAATTGCAAATCTTGGCGGAGAGGGGAATCCGTTGATGATGCTTGCACATGTAGATACGTTAGGCGCATTTGTACATTATATTAAAGGGAATGGACGTCTTGCAATTTCCAATGGGACATTGAACCCAAATAATATTGAGACAGAAAATGTGCGTGTCATTACAAGAAGTGGTGCGGTGTATGAGGGAACAATCCAGCTTGAGAATGCTTCTGTGCATGTAAATCCAGATGTCAACGCAGAGCGTAAATTTACAAATCTGGAAGTAGTTCTTGATGAAGATGTCACTTCCAAGGAAGACGTAGAGAAATTGGGCATTTGTGCCGGAGATTTTCTTGCGGTAGAACCAAGATTTCAAGTGACAGAAAAAGGATATATTAAGAGCCGTTTTCTGGATGATAAGGCTTCTTCGGGAGTTCTTCTTGGAATCGCAAAATATGTGAGCGAGCATCCGGGATGTCTGAAGAGAAATGTACAGCTGTTCTTTACGACATTTGAAGAGATTGGACATGGGGCGTCAGCAGGAATCCCAGAGGAGATTGAAGATCTTCTGGCAGTGGATATGGGATGTGTCGGGGATCATCTGGCATGTACGGAAAAACAAGTATCCATCTGTGCAAAAGACAGTTCCGGAGCATATCATTTTGAAATGACAAATGAGCTGATCGAAGTGGCAAAGGAACATGGAATCGATTATGCAGTTGATATTTATCCATCTTATGGATCCGACGCAGGAGCAGCGCTTAGATCTGGTAAGGATGTAAGATATGCATTGATCGGACAAGGAGTATATGCTTCACATGGATATGAGAGAACACACAAAGACGGCATGAAACAGACATTCGAACTTGCTTTGAATTATGTTCTGAAATAAGGTAAGGCAGGGAAATGAATGATGCAAAAGAAACATGAGTCTGATCTGACAAGGAAAGAGAAGTGGCAGTTAGAGAGGGAAAAAGTAGCTTCGATGAGCTGGAAGAAGCGAATCGAATATTTCTTCACTTATTACAAATGGGTACTTGTGGTGGCAGTGGCAGTGATTGCACTCGGAGTGTTTGGGGTAAACTGGTACAAGAACTTGCAGAAAGAAGAGCTATTAAATGTGGTAATCGTCAATTCTTCTGTGCCGAGTACAGAAAATTTAAATCAAGATTTGCGGAAAGCACTGAAAATCAAAGACAAGAATCAGATTATCACGATCGATACTTCCGTCTATACCGGAGAAGGAAATCAGACGACATATAACAGTACGATGAAGCTATCTGTTGTAATGGGGGCAAGAACCGCGGATATTTTTGTTTGTGATAAAGAAACATTTGCAACATACGATCAGGAGGGTGTTTTTTTAAGTGTAGAAGAGTTAATGGGAAGTGAATTTTGCGAAGAACATGCAGAGGAGGTTGGAGAAAATTATATGCTTGCCAACCAAAGTAAACTCGCAGAGGAATATGGAATCGTTGGGTATGAAGATACGTATATCGGAGTATTTTCTTACACGGAACATCGAGAACATGCGAAAGCATTTGTAGAATTTCTATTCGAGTAAATTGCTTGCTTAGCGGCGATGTGATTCAGGAAAAGAGTGAAAAGACAGTCAGGATTTCAAAAGTCTGTAGATCAGATTTTTGAAAAACTGGCTGTCTTTTTATTCGATAGAAATTCATTGGAAACTCCCAATTTTTACAGTGGATTTGGCACTTGTTTCTGTAATTTATTCTACCATAAGAAAGATGGGAAACAAAGACAATTCCAGGATGAATCTGGAAAAGACAGCGGTAGTACTTAAAAGTATTTTGGCAGGAGAGTATTTTGGAGTGGAGATTTGACCGGGGATTATGGAAAAAGAGAAGAAAATTGTTAAAATGTAAGGATATAGCAATATTTATAATATTGTAAACAAGATTTGCGTAGATTTGCTTATGAGAAGAAGTTATACTAGATTTAGAAAAATGCGAATTTTTTAGAAAAGGAGAAACATTATGGGTAATGAAAACACAAGAGGAAGGGTAACGATCCCGACAGATGTTGATGTTGTACCAGAGACACTGGAATTACTGGAGCGCTGGGGAGCAGATGCGATCCGTGACTGTGATGGAACAGACTATCCGGAAGGATTAAGAGATGTAGATGCAAAAGTGTATTCTACTTACTATACAACAAGAAAAGATAATGAGTGGGCAAAGGCGAACCCGGATGAGATTCAGCAGATGTATATTATGACTTCTTTCCATACAGCAGTGGAGGAAGAGCTTTCGATTCATTTGATGGATCATTTATATCCGGATATGCTGAAGGTAAATTCTCATGACGACATTAAGCGCTGGTGGGAAGTAATCGACCGTACTACAGGGGAAGTTGTTCCGACAGATAGTTGGTCTTACAGTGAAGAGACTGGTGATGTGACGATTCATGGAGCAAAGGCATTCCATGATTACACAGTAAGCTTCCTTGCATACATTATGTGGGATCCGGTACATATGTACAACGCAGTTGTCAATGACTGGAAAGGTGTGGAGAAGCAGATCACTTTTGATGTGCGTCAGCCTAAGACAAAAGAATTTTCCATGAAACGTCTCCGCAAGTTTATCGAGGACAATCCACATGTAGATGTCATTCGATATACAACATTCTTCCATCAGTTCACACTGATCTTCGATGAACTGGCAAGAGAAAAATATGTAGACTGGTACGGATATTCTGCATCTGTCAGCCCGTATATTTTAGAGCAGTTCGAGAAGGAAGTGGGATACAAATTCAGACCAGAGTATATTATTGATCAGGGATATATGAACAATCAGTACCGGATTCCGTCAAAAGAATTCAAGGATTTCCAGGCATTTCAGAGAAGAGAAGTTGCAAAACTTGCCAAAGAGATGGTAGATATCACGCACGAGATGGGAAAAGAAGCAATGATGTTCTTAGGAGACCACTGGATCGGTATGGAGCCGTTTATGGACGAATTCAAATCCATCGGACTGGATGCAGTTGTAGGAAGTGTTGGAAATGGTTCTACGCTCCGTCTGATCAGCGATATTCCAAATGTGAAATATACTGAGGGACGTTTCCTCCCATATTTCTTCCCAGATACTTTCCACGAAGGTGGAGATCCGGTCAAAGAGGCGAAGGTGAACTGGGTAACAGCAAGACGTGCAATCCTTAGAAAACCGATCGATCGAATAGGATACGGCGGTTACTTAAAGCTTGCACTGGAATTTCCGGAATTTATCGATTATGTAGAAAGTGTATGTAAAGAATTCCGTACATTATATGAGAATATCAAAGGAACAACACCATATTGCGTGAAGACTGTTGCAGTACTCAACAGCTGGGGTAAGATGAGAGCATGGGGAAATCACATGGTACATCATGCTTTATATCAGAAGCAGAACTACTCTTACGCAGGAATTGTGGAGACGCTTTCCGGAGCGCCGTTTGATGTGCGTTTTATCAGCTTTGATGATATTAAGACGAATCCGGCAATCCTTGACGATATCGATGTTATCATTAATGTCGGAGGAGCTTACACTGCACACAGTGGTGGAGCTGCATGGGCGGATGAAGAGATCGTGACAGCAGTGAAGAGATTTATCTACAATGGCGGTGGATTTATCGGTGTTGGTGAGCCGACAGCTTATCAGTGGGAAGGACGTTACTTCCAGCTTGCAAGCGCACTCGGTGTAGAAAAAGAAAATGGATTTAACTTAAATACAGATAAATACAATTGGGAAGAACATGACCACTTCATCAAAGAAGACTGCACAAAGGACATCGACTTTGGGGAAGGTCAGAAAAATATTTTTGCACTAGACGGAACAACAGTATTAAGACAGATTGACAAAGAAGTGCAGATGGCAGTCAATGACTTTGGAGCAGGACGTTGTGTTTATATCAGTGGGCTTCCATACAGTTTCGAGAACAGCCGTCTTCTGTATCGTTCTATCCTTTGGTCTGCACATGACGAAGGAAACCTTCACAAATGGTTCAGCACAAACTTCAACGTGGAAGTGCACGCATATGTGAAGAATGGAAAATACTGTGTAGTAAATAATACTTATGAGCCACAGGATACAACAGTATACAGAGGAGATGGAAGCAGTTTCGATCTTCATCTGGATGCAAATGAAATTATCTGGTACGAAATCTAGTAAAATCTTTAATAGAAAAAACCTCCGGGGGAAAGCATATGACAGCTGACCTGCGGAGGTTCTTTTCTATATAAGAAGTTTTGTGATTTTTACTAAGTTTTACTCAAAGCCTCATGCTTAGACTTCTGAAAGTGCTTTGATAGACGAGACATATTCGGACGGTGTCATGCCGGTGATTTTCTTGAACTGCCTTGAAAAATAGTGGATGGAAGAATAGCCCAGTTTCTCGGCAATCTGTGTGAAATTCATTAAATCTGTACGCATCATTTGCTTTGCGGCATCGATTTTCATATTGGAAAAATATTCAATTACACCAAGTCCGGTTTTCTGTTGGAAAATCTTTTGCAGCTGCGAGCGGCCAATCATATTGTCGCGGCAGATCTGCTCAATCGTCAGGTGCAGACAGAGATTTTTTTCCATATAAGCAAGCACACGGTTAAACACTTCGGAATTGCCTTTGGAGGCGATCACTTTTGGAGTCGAAGAAGGACTGTCCTGTTTGCGACGAAGCAGATGGAGCAAAAAATGCTCCAGATGAATCCGGATAAATTGTTCTGCACCAAACGGAGGCTGCTCGCATTTTGTCATTTCGGTAAGGTAAGGGTCATCCAGCCGACAGTTGAACAGTGTCTTCGCCTCTTTGACGATCTCACCGAGCAGAATTTTTTCGGTTTCATCGAGAGAGAAGATCTTCCCTTCAAAAAACTGCATCACTGCATCACTGCATTCGAAAGAGATAACGACAAGGTTCGGGGCAGAGCTTCCGGTCGCCTGTAATCTGTGAAATTCATTTGGTTTGTGAAAGGCGACCTCCCCTTTTTTTAAACGTGCATGGATACTTTCCATATAAATATCAATCTCACCTTTGTCGACGAAGACAAACTCCCAGAAATTGTGGGACTCTCCGGCGAAAGAGAAATCACTCATATATTCAAAATAATGGATGGTGAATACTTCGTGGATGGATATGGTGTCCGTCAGAAGTGTTCCTTTGTACATCATACTAAACCTCCTGCCTCATTTTGTGAGTCCATACTCTTGCGGTATTTGTTCGGAGAAAGCCCGGTTTCTTTTCGAAATACCTGCGAAAAGTAGGATTGAGAGGAAAAACCGACGACGGAAGCAATCTTTGCAATTGGGAAATTGGTAGTGCCAAGCAGATGTTTTGCCTCAGAAATCCGCTTCTCAATCAGGTAGTTGATCGGGGAAACTCCTTTATAATTTTTAAATGCATGTACCAGATAATATTTGTTCAGATACGTCAGGTCACTGAGTGTCTGAAGTGTGATATCTTCTTTGAAATGTTCATCCAGATACTGTTCGATGAACCGACATTCCTTTGTGATCTTCTTAGTCGGAGCAACGGACAGTGTTGTCTGTGTCTGACGAGTGATATTCCAGATGATCAGCTCCAGAAGATTCTGGCAGATGGATTCAAAATTTTCTTCTTTTTTCCGCACCTCTTTGAGCAGCATTTTCAGGTAAAAATGGAGCTCCTCGCGGTAGTGAAAGAAATTATGAATCGTATAATTAGTAAATTCGTCCTTGTCTGTAAATTGCAGTCCGTTGATCCCAAGGACAATGTATTCAAGAGGAGTGCCGGTTCCGCCTGATTCTGTGTGGGAAACATTCGGATTGACAATGATCAGATCATTTTCTTTGACCGGGAAACACTCGTTCTCAATTGTAAATTTTCCGGTTCCGTGGGTAATAAAAAACAATTCGGTAAAATGATGCGTATGTGCAAGGCTGTGCCAGTCCTGCTCATATTTTGCTTCTGTGATATAGAGCAGATGGACATCGATTTTTTTGGAATTTTTCTCTTCCAGGCGATAATTTTGATTACTCATAATAGGTCTCCTTTGGGTTTATTATATAGATGTTTGTTGAAAAAAGCAATAAACGAATCGGTGTCATTTACAAGCTTGCTGTCAGATAGTATAATCCGTGTAATGAGGAGGAGAAAACATTATGAACTATCTTTCATTTTTAGTAAAACCTGCATCATCCCTATGCAATTTGAAGTGTCCGTACTGCTTCTACGAGGACATCAGTAATAGGAGAGAACGTCCATGCAGTGGGAAAATGAAGCCGGAAATCATGCGGAAATTGATTGACCGTGCCATTGCAGAAACGGAGGAAGATGCACAGATTACATTCGCATTTCAAGGTGGGGAGCCCACCCTTGCCGGGCTGGAGTATTATAGACAATTTACAGAGTATGTCCGTGAAAAAAAGGGGGCACGCACAGTACGATATGCCATTCAGACAAATGGTACGCAGATGGATGAGTCGTGGGCACGGTTCTTTCGAGAAGAAGACTTTCTCGTGGGTGTTTCGTTGGATGGGTATGAGTCTAACACAAACCGTTTTCGGGTAGATCAAGAGGGAAAGGGAATGTATGCGCAGATCATGCAGGGAATCCGGCTGCTGGAACAATATGAAGTGGCATATAATATTCTTACTGTACTGACACCACGGCTTGCGGCGCATCCGGAAGCATATTATCATTTCTTGAAAGATCAGGGATTTTCTTATGTGCAGTGTATTCCGTGTCTTGGAGAATTTCCAGAACAGCAACAGAGCGCAGTGACTGGAAATGATCAGGAACTAAAGCCAGAACAGTACGCCGAATTTTATAAGCGGTTCTATCGGCTCTGGCTGGATGATTATGTGCATGGAGATTACATGAGTGTGACTCTGTTTGATAATTTGCTGTTGATGTTGTCTGATCGCCCTCCGCAACAGTGTGGAATGCTTGGATTCTGTACAGCGCAGCTTGTGGTGGAGGCAGACGGCAGTGTATATCCGTGTGATTTTTATGTGTTGGATCAGTATTGCTGCGGAAATCTGCAAGATCAGACACTTCAGGAACTTTTATATAGTGAAGCGATGAAAAACTTTATTCAGGAAGAAAGACAGATAAAAAAAATCTGTGAGACATGTCCATTCTGGAAAATCTGCCGCGGTGGCTGCAAGAGACAGAATGGAACCTATCTCACAGAAGAGTGGTGTGGTCACAGAGAATTTCTGATGGAGGCATATCCGACATTGTTCAGGATTGCACAGACACTTTGAAAGACTCTGTGATTATTTTTTAAAAGTAGCAGAACACAGCTGGAAATCAAGATTTCCAGCTGAATTCTTATAGAATATGAGATAAATTTGCGACCGGTGTACAGCCGCTTTGGAGTGAGACTCCGTCGCTGTATCCCTCTTCGCGGCCATCGAGTTCTTGAATCAGAAGAGCGCGAAGATAGGCGATCCGAGCCTGATATGCTTCATCGGTGATTGCATTGTGTTCTTCCCGCGGATCTTTTCTCAGATCAAAGTACTGTTCAGTATTTTTCTCGCTGTACCAAATATATTTATCAGTCTCCGTCACGATAAAATGACTGGACAGACCGGAGTGGAAGCTGTGTTCTCCGTGCAGATACTCGCGGTTGTTTTGTTCTTCTTTCGGCTTTCCGACAATCTCTGGCATCAGAGAGAAGCCGTCCACACCCTCTGGAACCGGGATACCTGCAAAATCGAGGAGTGTTGGAAGGATATCGCGCAGTTCTGTGATCGTATTGCTGCGAATCGGTTTGGAAGAGCATACATTTTTGCCGACGTGGAACAGAAGTGGGATATGTGTGCTTCCTTCGTAGGCAAATACTTTTCGGTACAGGTGATGATCAAAGAGTAGTTCCCCGTGATCGGACAAGAAGAGAATCACAGTGTTGTCATATTCTCCGCTTTCCATCAGTGCAGAGAGAAGCCGTCCGATCTGGTGGTCGACATGTGTGATGCAGGCATAGTATCCCGCCATTGCATTGTGTTGCTGTTCGGCATCGTTGCAGCCGTAGATAGAGTCTTTCCTATATCCGAACTGTTCGGTACTTGCGGTGTCATCCCAGTCGCCGCAGGCAGGTGCCCTAAGTTCTTTGTCTTTGTACAGATCGAAGTAGGATGCCGGCGCATCAAAAGGCTGGTGCGGACGGACATAGGAGCTCATCAGGAAAAATGGTCTGGTGCGATCACGTGTTTCTAAGAAGCGGATACTTTCTTCCGTCACCCAGTTTGTCGGATGCAGCCGTTCTTCATAGATCCACGGGTGGGTCACCCAGGAGTTGCATTCCGGTCCGCTGGCATTGAAATCCGCATGGGATCCGAGAGCGTTTTTTAAATCATAAAGATAGTCATCAGTCACCGTCTGGTGCTGAAAATGCGGAATGGAGGCATCCCGGTAATATCCAAGATAGCCATCGTGCAGACGCAGTCCTTGGAACCCGCAATGTTTTCTCACCGGATGTACATGCATCTTTCCAACACACTGTGTCTGGTATCCGTGTGTACTGAACTCTTCTGCGAGCATGTGATCGTAGTTCCAGTCGATACCATCCTCATATCCGACACGTCCGTGGTGCTCTTGACTTTTCCCGGTAAAAAGCGCAGCTCTTGCAGGGATACAGCTTGGACAGGAGGAATAGGCGCGGTCAAAAAAGGCACCATCAGAAGCGAGCGTGTCAAGGTAAGGTGTCTTGACGTCCGGATGTCCGGCATAGGAAAGACAGTCTCCACGAAACTGGTCACACATAAGAAGTAAAATGTTTGGTTGTTTCATCATTTTTTCCTTTCATATTATTACATATTTTTCGGTTACCAATGCAGGCAGCTTTTGATACAATCATAAACACTGGGAAAAAGAAAAGCAAGGAAGAGTTTTTTATTAATTTCATATTTTTAGCTTTGAGAGCAATATACATAAAAATGAGAACAACATTAATATAGAAAAAATGACGGATGTAGTGTAGAATATAGTGTATAAAGTGAACGAAATAAACAAAAGGAGGAGTTCGGTTATGAAAATGAAAAAAGTAACAGCGCTTTTACTTACAGTTGCAATGGCTGCTACTATGCTTGCAGGATGCGGAAGTAAAGAGGAAAAAGCAGAAGGCAAGAAAGAAGATGGAAAGACAGTCCTGAAATTTGCTGCATTTGAAGGTGGAAATGGAGCTGAGATCTGGAAAAATATCGAAAAAGCATTTGAGGAAGAACACAAAGATGTAGACGTAGAATTACACCTTTCTTCTGAGCTTGATAAAGATTTGCAGAAAGACTTTAAGAACGGAAATGTTCCAGATGTTGTATATTACAACTTAGGTCAGGAGAGCGGATTCGTAGAGACCATGTTAAAAGAAAAAGCAATCGCTGACATCTCAGACGTATTTGATGATGAGTTAAAAGGTAAATTAGTAGGTGGTATTACAGAGAATGCTGCGGCACAGCCATACGGTGACGGAAAAGTTTACCTTGCTCCGATCATTTATACACCAACAGGATTATGGTATAATAAAGACTTATTTGAAGGAGCAAATAAGAAATACGACCTTCCGACAACATGGGATGAGTTCTTTGCACTTGGAGACAAAGCAAAAGCTGACGGAATTTCTTTATTTACATATCCACAATCAGGATACTTCGACGCAACAATGTATCAGATGTTAGCACAGGCAGGTGGAATTGATTTCTACAACAAAGCTGTAAACTACGATGAAAAGACATGGACATCTGAAGAAGGAAAGAAAGTTGTTGATACAATCGCAAAACTTGCTTCACCAGATTATATCCAGGCAGATACAGTTGCAAATGCAAACTCAGACGGTGGATTCAAGATCAATCAGCAGAACGTGATCGACGGAAAAGCATTATTTATGCCAAATGGTAACTGGGTAATCGGGGAGATGGCAAACTCTACTCCGGAAGGATTCAACTGGGGAATGATGGCACCTCCGAAGTTCAATGCAGATGAAGATAACTACATCTACACATTCACAGAGCAGATGTGGATTCCTGCGGATGCAGAAAATATGGATCTTGCAAAAGAATTTGTAAAATTCATGTACTCTGATACAGTTGTTGATTTAATGCTCAACAACAAAGTAGTGAACAAAGAGACAAATGAAGAATCAGCAGCTCCAATCGTATCACCGGTTCTTGGTGCATCAGACAAGCTGGAAGATGGAACAATCAAAGATACTTATACACTGGCATCTTCTGACGGATACGAAGCAGTTGCAGGTACATGGGCTACAACAAAACCAATTGATGGATTTGATATGAAAGCAACAGTTTATGGTGCGATCGATGCTCTGAATACAGGAGAGATGACAGCAGATCAGTACCAGAAACAACTGGTAGATGCATGGGAGAAATTATTAGAAAACGTAGAATAATTATCCAGATAAGTTATAGTTAATCAGAACGGTGAGTTATCAGGGCTCACCGTTTTTTAAGGAGAAAGATAAGCTTATGAACAGAAAACGATCAGAAAGAAGATTTGTCTTTGCATGTCTGGCACCGGCAGTAATCTTGATGGTTCTCTTTATTTTCATTCCTACAATCAATGTATTTCGGATGTCCTTATACCGCATGGGAGGAATTACGAACAAACAGACATTCATAGGACTGGAGAACTTTAAAACACTGCTGGGGGATAAGAATTTCCTTCAGGCAATGCAGAATACAATATTGATTATTGTGTTAGTAATGATCTGTACGATCATTCTTGCTGTATTATTTGCAGCATTGTTAAACAGAGGAACTTTTAAGGGAAAGAACTTTTTCCGTGTTATTTTTTACATTCCGAATATTTTATCCATCGTTGTTATTGCGGGTATCTTTGGAGCTATTTATAACCCGAGTACAGGTCTTCTCAATACATTCCTGAAAGCGATTCATCTTGATGGACTGGCACGTCAGTGGATGGCAGAGCCTAATATTGTGATCTATTCTGTAATCTTTGCGCTGATCTGGCAGGCAATTGGATACTACATGGTAATGTATATGGCAAGTATGGCAGCGATTCCACCGGATTATTATGAGGCGGCATCTCTGGATGGAGCGACAGAGATCCAGATGTTTTTCAAGATTACATTCCCTCTGATCTGGAGCAATATTCGTACTACATTGACATTCTACATCATCAGTACGATCAACTTAAGCTTCCTGTTTGTCCAAATTATGACAAACGGAGGACCGAATGGAAATACAGAAGTGGCGCTGAACTATATGTATAAGCAGGCATACACAAACGGTTCTTATGGATATGGTATGGCGATCGGTGTTGTGATCTTCCTGTTCTCATTTATTCTGGCAGGAATTGTAAATAAGATCACAGACAGAGAAGTTTATGAATTTTAGGAAAGGAGAGCAGATATGGAAAAAATTAATAAACATAAAAAACCAAGCAGTTATATTTATAAGCTGTTCATCTATGTAGCTCTTCTTGCACTGGCAATTTCTATCATTATTCCGGTAGCATGGGTATTCATGGCAAGTTTGAAGAAGAACTCAGAGTTTATCGGGGGAGATGTAAGTCCGTGGGCACTTCCGAAAGAATTTTTTGTACAGAACTTTGTTGTGGCATTCCGCGATGCGAACATGGGAACGTTTTTCTTAAATTCTGTGATCGTTACTGCAACAGCATTGATCCTCCTGTTACTTCTTGCACTTCCGGCATCTTATGCACTGTCAAGATTTAACTTCAGAGGGAAAAAGATTCTGAACATTGCATTTATGGCAGGACTTTTCGTCAACATCAGTTACATTGTAGTACCGATCTTCCTGATGCTCAGTGATGCAAATAAATTGCTCGGGGTAGATTTCTTCCTGAATAACAGGTTTATCCTGGCGCTTGTCTATGCATCGAGTGCACTGCCATTTACAGTGTATCTTTTGAGCGGATATTTCCGGACATTGCCGAAAGGATTTGAGGAAGCGGCATATATTGACGGATGCGGATACTTTAAGACGATGACAAAGATCATGGTGCCGATGGCAAAACCAAGTATCATCACAGTAATTTTATTTAACTTCTTATCATTCTGGAATGAGTATATCATTGCCTATACATTGATGGATGGAAATGATACGCTGGCGATGGGACTGAAAAATCTGATGGCAGTAGAAAAGACAGCTACCAACTACGGTATTATGTATGCCGGACTTGTGATTGTTATGCTGCCGACATTGATCTTATACATCATGGTACAGAAACGTCTGACAGAGGGTATGACTCTCGGCGGACTGAAAGGTTAGGAGGGACTGGCAATGAATAGTAGTACAGTAAGAAATATTATCATGTGTGTTGCATTTGTTATTTTCCTTGCTATGATCATCGTTGGTCAGAGACATATTTCTGTATCCGGACTTGCGATGGAGGTCATCGGATTGATCGGACTTCTGACACTTTTGTTCGTATATAACCACAGATACAAATAGAAGAGAATATGCTGGAATCTAAGAACGGATTCCGGCATATTTTTTTTGGAGGAACTGCATTCCTTTTTTTAAAAATATGAGTTATATTAATGTAAGAAGATTATATAAAAGGAAAGAAAGGCATAGACCTTGAAAGGAGACGATTGTGCAAACATAGAAAGAAATTGACTAAAGATTTTTTAAAAAACATCAGGTAGAATAGTAGATAATACAAAACAGAAGTGATAGATGAACAGGAGGTAGTTCAAAATGAAAAAACCAGTATTAGTAATTATGGCAGCCGGAATGGGAAGTCGTTACGGCGGATTAAAACAGATTGACCCAGTAGATGAGCAGGGACATATTATTATGGATTTCTCTATCTTCGATGCAAAGAGAGCAGGATTTGAGAAAGTCGTATTTATCATCAAAAAAGAAAATGAGGCAGATTTTAAAGAAGCAGTCGGAAAACGTATGGAAGAAGTGATGGATGTTGCTTATGTATTCCAGGATCTTCACAACATTCCGGAAGGATTTGAAGTGCCGGAAGGACGTGTGAAACCTTGGGGAACTGCACATGCCGTATTAAGCTGTATCGATGAAGTGGACGGACCATTTGCGGTAATCAATGCAGATGACTACTATGGAAGAGATGCCTTCCAGAAAATCTATGACTTCCTTTCTACTCATGAGGACGATGACAAGTTCCGTTATACAATGGTCGGATATCAGCTGGAAAATACATTGACAGAGAACGGACATGTAGCCCGCGGGGTATGTACGACAAATGAGGCAGGCGAGCTTGTAAAAGTAGAAGAGCGGACAAGAATCGAGAAAAAAGGTGACGGTGCTGCCTATACAGAAGATGAGGGAGCAACCTGGACAGATCTTCCGAAGGGAAGCATTGTGTCTATGAATATGTGGGGATTCACAGCAAGCATTCTGCAGGAGATCAAAAATGGATTTGCTTCTTTCTTAGAGGAAGGATTAAAGACGAACCCTCTGAAATGTGAATACTTCCTTCCGACAGTTGTCAGCAATCTGCTGGAAGAAGACCGCGCAACTGTATCCGTACTGACATCTGCAGATAAATGGTATGGAGTAACTTATAAAGAAGATAAGCCAGTCGTAGTAGCTGCGATCAAACAGATGAAAGAAAATGGATTATATCCGGAAAAATTGTGGGGAGAAGAGTAAGATCATGGGAATGGTATCAAACAGACAAAAAGACGAAGCAATTGCAAATTTTAGATTTGAAGGGGTTCTGATTGATGAGCGTCCATATGGAAGTGGACATATCAATGATACATTCCTTCTGACATTCGATATCTCAGGTATGGGACTTCTGCGTGTAATCTTACAGCGCATGAACAAAGAAATCTTTACACAGCCGGAAGAATTGATGGAGAACGTACTCGGTGTTACTTCTTACCTTCGTAAGAAGATTATTGAAAACGGTGGAGATCCGGAGAGAGAGACATTAAATATCATTCGCACAGTTGCAAACAGACCGTACTATGTGGATTCTCAAGGGGACTATTGGAGATGCTACAAATTCATCGATGGAGCTACCAGCTATGACCAGGTAGAAAAACCAGATGATTTCTATCAGAGCGCAGTATCTTTCGGTAACTTCCAGAGATTGCTTGCAGACTATCCGGCAGAGACTCTTCACGAGACGATCAAAGGATTCCATGATACAAAGGCACGTTTTGAAGTGTTCAAAAAAGCAGTGGAAGCAGATGTGTGCGGACGTGCAGCTTCTGTTCAGAAAGAGATTGATTTTGTTCTGGCACATGAAGATGTAGCTAACGTATTTGGAGATATGCTTGCGGCAGGAGAACTTCCACTTCGTGTGACACACAATGATACAAAATTAAATAACATTATGATCGACGATAAGACTGGAAAAGGAATCTGTGTGATCGACCTTGATACAGTTATGCCGGGACTTGCAATGAATGACTTTGGGGATTCTATCCGTTTTGGAGCAAGTACAGGAGCAGAAGATGAAATCGATTTGAGCAAAGTGTCCTGCGATATGGAATTATTTGATCTGTATGCGAAAGGATACATCGAAGGATGTGGCGGAAAACTTACAAAGAAAGAGATCGAGTTGATGCCAATGGGAGCAAAGGTTATGACATTTGAATGTGGTATGCGTTTCTTAACAGATTATCTTGAAGGAGATCATTACTTTAAGATCCACAGAGAACATCACAATCTTGACCGCTGCCGTACACAGTTTAAGCTTGTGGAAGATATGGAAGCAAAATGGGATATCATGCAGGAGATCATCAGGAAATATAACGTTTAAGTAAGAATGTTTCTTGAGAGTGTGTGGGAAATCCGTAGATAAGATTTGAAAGAATTTGTGAGAAATAAGTTTAAAACAGAAAAAATGTTTTAAAACAAAAAATATAAAAAATAGTTGTACTGCCCGCAGTACGGTATTATAATAGAAGAAGAGAGAGATTTCTCATGTTACCCTACAAATCGTAAAAAACAGGAGGATACGAACATGGCAATTTTAGTAACAGGCGGAGCCGGATATATCGGAAGCCATACATGCATCGAATTAGTGAATGCAGGATATGACGTTGTTGTATTAGATAACTTATGTAATTCCAGCAAGGAATCTTTAAAACGTGTTGAGAAGATCGTCGGAAAACCAATCCCATTTTATGAGGCAGATATCCGCGATGCAGAGGCGTTAAAGAATATATTTGAGAAAGAAGACATCGATGCAGTCATTCATTTCGCAGGATTAAAAGCAGTTGGAGAATCTGTTGTAAAACCATTAGAGTATTATGACAACAACATTGCAGGAACACTGGTACTCTGCGATGCAATGAGAAATGCGGGAGTGAAGAACATTATCTTCAGTTCTTCTGCAACAGTATATGGAGATCCGGCATTTGTACCGATCACAGAAGAATGCCCGAAAGGACAGTGTACAAACCCATACGGCTGGTCGAAGTCAATGTTAGAGCAGATCCTCACAGATTTACATACAGCAGATCCGGAATGGAATGTCGTATTACTCCGTTACTTTAATCCGGTAGGAGCACATAAGAGCGGAACAATCGGAGAGAACCCGAAAGGAATCCCGAACAACTTAATGCCTTACATTACACAGGTGGCAGTTGGAAAGTTAGAGTGTCTCGGAGTATTCGGAGATGACTATGATACACATGACGGAACAGGTGTGCGTGACTATATCCATGTCGTAGACCTTGCACTTGGTCATGTGAAAGCATTGAAGAAGATTGAAGAGAAAGCCGGTGTATGCATCTACAACCTTGGAACAGGAAATGGATATTCTGTTCTGGATATGGTAAAAGCATTCAGCAAAGCATGCGGAAAAGAGATCAAATATGAGATCAAACCTCGTAGAGCCGGAGATATTGCAACTTGCTACGCAGACCCTGCAAAAGCAAAAGAAGAACTTGGATGGGAAGCTGAGAGAGGACTCGATGAGATGTGCGAAGACTCATGGAGATGGCAGTCAAACAATCCAAACGGATATGAAGCATAAAAAGATATGAGAATCTCATAGAGAGAAAGAGAGAAGACAAGCTCTGGTTACAGAGGGATTGGATTCTCTCTTTTTTTTGGGTTCGAGCATTTTAGGAAGCAGATTGTCTGTCCAAGGATTGGTACTTCCATATCGGGGGGAAAAGTGGTATAATTTAACGGTAACTTTAGTTCTATTGAGGGTTAAAATATGAAGAAGGATATTCGATTAAAAGGACAGCTCCGCTTTTACATGCAGTGGCCGATCTTTATGCTGATCCTGCTCGTGGCGATGACCATCTGGATCTTTTTTACGAGCAGTCAGGCAGGAATCATGATGGCAATCATTGTGACAGTGTATGGAATCGGAGTAGGTGTGCTCTATATGTACAGTAAGTCGCTGATCATGGCAGACCTGGTACAGTTCGCAGCACAGTATGGTGTTGTTCAGAATACACTGCTGAAGGAACTTTCCATTCCGTATGCACTTCTGATGGATGATGGGCAGATTATATGGATGAATGACAGTTTCAAAGTAGTGACAGGGCAGGGCGACAAGGCAGAGAAGTATATTAATAAGGTCATCCCGGAACTGAACCGGGGCGTATTTCCAAAAGCGGAATCTGAGCAGGTGCAGCTGAATGTTATTTACAAGGAGAAGGAATATTCAGTAGCTATGCACAAAGTATCTGTGGAAGGATTTAGTGAGACAGAGGAACTTTTGCAGCTTCCCAAGGAGAAGGAATACTTTATTGCAATCTACCTGAAGGATGTCACAGAACTGAATAAGTACATTCGCGAAAATGATGCACAGAAGATGGTAGCAGGTCTGATCTACATTGATAACTTTGATGAAGTCATCGAGAGTGTTGAAGAAGTCAGACAGTCACTTCTGGTAGCGTTGATCGACCGGAAGATTAATCAGTATATTGCAAAGATTGACGGGATCGTCAAGAAAATGGAGAAGGATAAATACTTTATCGTGATTAAGAAAAAGTATTTCCAACAGTTGAAAGAAGATAAGTTTGCATTGTTAGAGGAGGTCAAGGGCATTAGCATTGGAAATGAGATGCCGGCAACACTCAGTATCGGTCTTGGGATGAGTACCGACACTTATGCACAGAGTTACAACTATGCCCGGGTGGCAATCGATCTTGCACTTGCAAGAGGGGGTGACCAGGCGGTTGTAAAGGATGCGAACAATATTACGTATTTTGGCGGAAAGCGCGAACAGGTGGCAAAGAATACGCGTGTGAAGGCGCGAGTCAAGGCAGAGGCTCTGCGGGAGTTTATTGCCGCGAAGGACAAAGTCATTGTCATGGGACATAAGATTGGGGATGTAGATTCTTTTGGAGCGGCAATCGGTATTTATCGTGCGGCTACAATTATGGAGAAGAAAGTACATATCGTGATCAACGATATCACAAGTTCTGTCAGACCGCTGTATGAGCGTATCCGGGATAATGCGGCATACGATGAAGATCTGTTTCTTACTTCCTCTCAGGTGGAGGATGTGGTAACGGAAAATACGATGGTTGTTGTAGTCGACACAAATAAGCCGGAACTGACAGAGTGTGAGGAACTGCTTGGCATGACAAAGACGATCGTCGTGCTCGATCATCACCGGCAGGGAAGCAACAGCATTGATAATGCAGTATTATCTTATATTGAACCGTATGCATCTTCCACCTGTGAGATGGTCGCAGAAGTACTGCAGTACATTGCGGATGATATCCGGATCAAGGCGGTGGAAGCAGACTGTATGTATGCGGGAATCATGATCGATACAAATAACTTTGTGAGCCGGACCGGTGTCAGAACCTTTGAGGCGGCAGCATTTTTGAGGCGCTGTGGTGCAGATATCACCCGGGTGAGAAAGATGTTCCGGGATGATATGGATTCGTATCGTGCAAAGGCGGAGACGGTGCGCAGAGCAGAGGTATACAGAGGTGAATTTGCTATTGCGGAGTGTCCGGGCAAAGGAATTGAAAGTCCGACGATCGTCGGAGCCCAGGCGGCGAATGAGCTGCTCAACATTGCGGGGATCCGTGCATCGTTTGTATTGACAGCATACAATGGGAAGGTGTATTTGAGCGCCCGCGCCATTGATGAGGTAAATGTTCAGGTGATCGCAGAACGTCTCGGCGGAGGCGGCCATATCAACGTAGCAGGAGCACAGTTTTCCGATATGGAAGTCGAGGAAGTCATTGGGATGATCAAAGGCACACTGGACGAGATGATAGAAGGAGGAGATATATAATGAAAGTAATTTTATTAGAAGATGTAAAGGCACTTGGGAAAAAGGGAGAGATCGTAAACGTCAATGACGGGTACGCAAGAAACTTTATCTTGCCGAAGAAATTAGGTCTCGAAGCAACTGGAAAGAATTTAAATGACCTGAAGCTTCAGAAAGCGAACGAAGAAAAGATTGCGCAGGAGCAGTTAGAGGCTGCCAAAGCACTCGCAGAGAAGATTGCAGCAGGAAAAGTGACACTGCAGATCAAAGTTGGAGAAGGCGGCAGAACTTTCGGATCTGTTTCTTCCAAAGAAGTGGCACATGCAGTCAAAGAGCAAATGGGATATGATATTGACAAGAAGAAAATTCAGTTAAAAGAAGCAATCAAGACATTGGGAACACATATCGTTCAGGTGAAACTTCACACAAAGGTGACAGCAGATCTGAAAGTCGTTGTCACAGAAGCGTAGGTGGAACTCATGGAAGAGGCATTGATCAAGAGAGTTCTTCCGCACAGCCTCGAGGCGGAGCAATCCGTTGTCGGCGCAATGCTGATGGACAAGGATGCGATCATGACAGCGGCAGAAATCGTCAGCCGGGAAGATTTTTACCAGACGGCATATGGCATTCTGTTTGAGGCTATGGTGGAACTTTTCAATGAAGGGAAGCCGGTCGATCTGATCACCCTTCAGGAGCGTCTGAAAGAAAAGGATGTTCCGCCGGAAATCACCAGCCTTGAATTTGCAAGAGATCTTCTGACAGCAGTTCCGACTTCTGCGAATGTAAAATATTATGCAGAGATCGTCATGGAAAAATCGATGCTGCGGAAACTGATCAAGCTGAATGAGGAGATTGAGAACATGTGTTATCTCGGTCGGGATTCGCTGGAGGCGGTGCTTGAGACGACGGAGAAGAGAGTATTTGAGCTTGTACAGAAGAGAAATACCGGAGACTATGTTCCAATCAAGCAGGTCGTGTTAAATGCGTTAGATAAGATCGAGAAGTCTTCCAAGACGAAGGGAACTGTCACCGGAATTCCGACAGGGTTCATTGATCTTGATTATAAAACATCCGGCCTGCAGCCGTCTGATCTGATCCTCGTGGCAGCGAGACCGTCTATGGGAAAGACAGCGTTCGTGCTTAATATCGCACAGCATGTGGCATTTCGCAGCAATAAGACGGTGGCAATCTTCAGTCTTGAGATGTCCAAGGAACAGTTGGTGAACCGTCTGTTTTCTTTGGAGTCTCAGGTAGATGCACAGCTGCTCCGTACCGGTAATCTGAAGGATTCCGATTGGGAGAAGCTGATTGAAGGAGCTGGAGTGATTGGAAAGTCTAAGATGATCATTGATGATACGCCGGGAATCTCTATTTCAGAACTCCGCTCTAAGTGCAGAAAGTTTAAGTTGGAGCAAGGGTTAGACCTGATCATCATCGACTATTTGCAGTTGATGACCGGACGTGTAGGCGGACGTGCAGAATCCAGACAGCAGGAGATCTCGGATATTTCCAGATCATTGAAAGGACTTGCCAGAGAGCTGAATGTACCGGTTATTGCACTTTCTCAGCTGAGCCGTGCCGTAGAGCAGAGGCCAGATCATCGTCCGATGATGTCAGACCTTCGAGAATCTGGTGCAATCGAGCAGGATGCCGACGTGGTGATGTTTATTTACCGTGATGATTATTATAACAAAGATACAGATATGAAGAACATTGCAGAGATCATCATTGCGAAACAGAGAAACGGTCCGATCGGAACTGTGAATCTTGCATGGCTTCCAAATTATACGAAGTTTGCCAATGCGACGAGAAAGCAGGAATAATGGCGAAACTTGCGATGGAAAGAGCAAAAGAACAGACCTTCAATATGTTATAATCTTTATAGGTTATTACATATTGGAGGTTATTTTTATGGGCGAAGTTCACTATATGATTTCAGAAGCTGCAAAGAGAGTCGGGGTGGAGGCACATGTGCTGAGATACTGGGAGGAAGAACTTGACCTTCCGATCGGCAGGACAGAGATGGGGCACCGTTACTATACAGAAGATGACATCCGTTTATTTCACTGCATTAAGGATCTCAAAGAGCAGAGCATGCAGTTGAGAGAGTTAAAGACCGTCATACCAGAATTAAAGAAAGCGCGGGAACAGAAGAAGAAAAAGCTGGCAGAGATGGAGGAAAGGGAGAACAGCAGAATGAGTCAGACAGAAGGACAGCTTGTCAAGGCACAGCCGGAAGTGGTGGATACGGACAAGTTTTTGCAAGTTCAGAGCTTTATCGGGGAGGCACTTCAGAAAGTTATCGTGGAGAATAATACGAAGCTTGCGCAGGAAGTCAGTCATACAGTTACAAAGAATGTACTTGGCGAGATGGAAACGTTGTTTCATCTGAAAGAGCAGAAAGAAGAAGAACATTACCGCAAGCTGGACAGCCTGATCAGACAGCAGCAGCAGATCAGACGCGAGAGTGTGAAAGTATCACCGGTTGGAAAGTTGAGAAAATTGCTGGAAGGATAGCATGAAGTGAACAAAATATGGAGTATAACATGATTTTTTAGGACAAGTTTATGCTGCAAAAAAGGGGACGGATCAGACATTACATCTGATCCGTCCCACTTTTTTGCCTATATACTTACTGGGCTATGTTGGCTGCCAGGCAGCCATATCTGAATTATTCAGCAGAGATAGCTCCTGTTGGACATTGTGCAGCACAAGCTCCACAGTCTACGCAAGCATCAGCATTGATTTCGTAGTGATCTGCTCCCTGAGAGATTGCTCCAACTGGACATTCAGCTTCGCAAGCTCCACAGCTTACACATTCATCGCTAATTACGTGTGCCATAGTATGTATCCTCCTTTTCTGTGGCAGAATGAACTCTGCCTATTTGTGTTTATTTTAATACAAATGAGCCAAATATACAAGTCTATTTTGTGCTCTGAATTTAATACAAAGAAAAAGAGTTTCAATCAGAGCACAAAAAGACTAGAAGACAACAGAACAGGGACCGGAACAATTTGTCTTAAAGTTCTTCCGACAGTTTGTTCAGACGCTGCTTTTCATGCTTATATGCAGCGAGAACAACACGTTTGGCAGCCTCTGCATCTTCTTTACTTGGTTCTGGAGTATCCTTTAACGGATAATCCATATGAAGGTTATCATATTTTGCCTTTCCCATAGAGTGGTAAGGAAGAATATCAAGCGCTTTGACATTGTTCAGTGTTCCGAGAAATGTGCCAAGTTGTTCCAGATATTCTTGATAGAAAGTGATGCCGGGAACAATCACATGGCGTACCCAGATCGGAATGTTTTGCTCATCGAGATAGCGTGCAAATGCCAGGATACGCTCATTGGAGTGTGCAGTCAGTTTCTTGTGTTCTTCTCCGTTGATATGTTTGATGTCAAGCATGATCAGGTCTGTGACCTGAAGGAGCTTTTCCAGCTTTTCCATAAATACTGCATTGGATGGCTGAAACATAATCCCAGAAGTATCGATACAGGTGTGGATATGATCTTTCTTCAGCTTTGTAAAGAGCTCGATCAGAAAATCCATCTGCATCATTGGTTCACCGCCTGTCACAGTCACACCGCCATGGCGGTAAAATGGGAGATTAGAGTAGAAGCCTTCGAGTACTTCCTCTACACTTTGTTGTTCTCCGATGTTTGGCTCCCATGTATCTGGATTGTGACAGTACAGACAGCGCATCGGGCAGCCCTGAAGAAAGATTACGTAGCGCAGTCCCGGGCCATCTACGGTTCCACAGCTTTCAATCGAATGTATATATCCTTTTGTCATAAAAGACACCTGCCTTTCAGTATGATAAAGTTCGGTATGAAAAAAGGCTGTCGCAGAATGGAAAGATCAGAAACCATTTCGGCGGCAGCCCCTTGAAGTCATTATTGCAATTCGATACGGAGAACAGAACGTCCGATGACATAGACGATATGTCATCAGACGGCTCTCTCTGCCGTTACATTACATTCCTTCGTGGAATGTACGGGAAATAACGTCGTCCTGCTGTTCTTTTGTAAGTTTGATAAAGTTTACAGCGTATCCTGAAACACGAACAGTTAACTGTGGGTAGTTTTCTGGGTGTTTCTGAGCGTCTAATAATGTTTCTCTTGTAAATACGTTTACATTTAAGTGGTGTCCACCCTGCTCTACGTATCCGTCTAACATATTTACTAAGTTATCTACCTGCTGCTGATTTACTGCCATAGTGTTATCCTCCTTGATTTTGGTTTTTCTTTATCTGATTTTTGTATTGTCGGACAGATTATTCGTTGTCGATGCTGTCCATGATGTTTGGAATGTTGCAAGCCTGGTTTCCACATTCTTCGATTCTGTCAAGGTCAAGGTCACCTGCAAAGATCTTATCTTCTTTTCCAAGTGCTCCCGGAATGATAGAGAATGTGTTGGAAATTCCGTCCTGAGCATGTCTGAATGGAATCTTAGCTACAGATGCAAGGGAAGCTAATGCTCCGTGAGAATCACGTCCGTGCATTGGGTTTGCTCCTGGTGCTAAAGGTTCTCCAAGCTTTCTTCCGTCTGGTGTGTTACCTGTCTTCTTACCATATACAACGTTAGATGTGATAGTAAGGATAGAAGTTGTAGGAACACCGTGACGGTATGTGTGATGTTTTCTGATCTTGTCCATGAAAGAACGTACAACAGTTACTGCGATCTCATCTACATCATCATCGTTGTTACCGTATTTCGGGAAATCTCCCTCTACTTCGTAGTCTACTACTAATCCATCTTCGTCTCTGATCGGTTTTACTTTTGCATATTTGATTGCACTTAAAGAGTCAGCTACAACAGAAAGTCCTGCGATACCTGTTGCAAAGTAACGTTTTACTTCACGGTCATGAAGAGCCATCTGGATTTTTTCGTAGCAATATTTGTCATGCATGTAGTGGATGATATTTAATGTGTTTACATATAATTCAGCAAGCCATTCCATCATGTCGTCGAATTTAGCCATAACATCATCGTAGTCAAGGTATTCACCTTCTACCGGACGGTATTTTGGTCCTACCTGTACTTTGGATTTCTCATCCACACCACCGTTGATTGCGTATAATAAACATTTTGCAAGGTTTGCACGAGCTCCGAAGAACTGCATTTCCTTACCGATTCTCATAGAAGATACACAGCATGCGATTGCGTAGTCATCTCCGTGAGTCGGACGCATTAAATCATCGTTTTCATACTGGATAGAAGATGATTTGATAGACATCTTCGCACAGTATTCTTTAAATGCTTTTGGAAGACGAGTAGACCAGAGAACTGTTAAGTTCGGTTCTGGAGCTGTTCCAAGGTTGTCTAATGTGTGAAGGTAACGGAAAGATGTCTTTGTTACGAGCGGACGTCCGTCAACACCAACACCACCGATAGACTCTGTTACCCATGTCGGGTCACCGGAGAATAATGCATTGTATTCTGGTGTACGTGCAAATTTTACAAGACGAAGCTTCATGATGAAGTGGTCAATGTATTCCTGAGCCTGTTCCTCTGTGATCAGTCCTCTTTCTAAGTCACGCTGGATATAGATATCAAGGAATGTAGAAGTACGTCCAAGACTCATTGCTGCACCGTTTTGTTCTTTAACAGCTGCAAGGTATCCAAAGTATAACCACTGGATAGCTTCTTTTGCATTGGAAGCTGGTTTTGTAATATCGTATCCGTAGATTTCTCCTAATTTTGCTAATTCGCCAAGTGCGCGGATCTGCTCAGATAATTCTTCACGAAGACGGATGTTATCTCCTGTCATTCTCACTAAAGAAGTAGCAAGCTGTTCTTTCTTGTCTGCGATCAGCCAGTCTGTTCCGTATAAAGCAACACGGCGGTAGTCACCGATGATACGTCCACGTCCGTATGCATCCGGAAGTCCTGTGATGATACCAGATTTTCTTGCTGCTCTCATCTCTGGTGTGTAAGCATCAAATACACCCTGATTGTGTGTTTTTCTGTATTCTGTAAAGATTTTTACGATTTCAGGGTCAACTTCATATCCATTTTCATGGCAGGCGTTCTGAGCCATACGGATACCACCGTAAGGTTGTAAAGAGCGTTTGAATGGTTTATCTGTCTGGAAACCAACGATCTGTTCTAAGTCTTTGTTTAAGTAACCTGCAGCATGGGAAGTGATGCTTGATACAATTTTTGTATCCATGTCAAGAACTCCGCCTGCTTCGCGTTCCTGCTTTGAAAGATCCATTACCTGAGCCCAAAGAGTCTTTGTAGCTTCTGTAGGACCTGCTAAGAAAGAATCGTCCCCCTCATATGGTGTGTAGTTTGACTGAATGAAGTCACGTACGTTTACTGATGTACGGTTCCAACGTCCTGGCTTGAATCCGTCCCAACTAGAGTTCCAGTTTTTTTCCATTATATTTCCTCCTAAATCGTTGTAAAAAAGTTAGTAGTTTGTAAAATGTTTGTTAAATAATTCACTTAGATTATATCAATTTGCTATAAGAAAAGTCAATAGGTTGGATTGTACTAAATTGCATACAGTATACAAATTGTGAACACTGTATAAAACCTTATAAAAATTTAAGAAAAAATTTCTTCTATTTTTTGTAATTTAGTGTATAGTAGATAGGTAATAACCTAGAGGGTGGACGGAAGTTGATTTTTTTCTTTTAAAATTGTGAGAAGTCATTGTCGGTGCCCGAAGATTTTACGTATATTTACAAGTGTGTGACATAGGATTTGAAATATACGTTCAGAATGAAAAAATGGAGTGTGTAAAAAATGCAGAGAAGAAGGAAGAGCATCATAGGGCTGGCATGTCTGATGAGTGCAATGCTTCTATTTTCTTCTTGTGGGAAGGAAGCAGAGGAAGAGAAGCAAGATACACAGACACAGGCAGATACAGAAAAAGAGGAGCCGAAAGAGAAAGAAGGACAGGGCAATTTAAATATTATTTCTCCGCAGGCGTATAGCAATGTGGACGGTCTTACCCTGGAACCGGGAACATACATTTCCCTGATCGGGAAGGAAGCCGGAACCGAATATTGGAAAATGGTAGAAAAAGGCGCCAAGCAAGCAGTATCGGAATTGAACAGTGCACTGGGTTACAAAGGGGAAGATAAGATCAAGTTAAATTACAGCGGTCCGAGCGAGAGTGAGAGCGTGGACGAGCAGATTAATATTTTAGATGAAGAACTGGCCCGCTATCCAAATGCAGTTGGGATTGCGATCATTGACTCCAATGCTTGTTCGGTGCAGTTTGATCTTGCTACAGAGAATGGAATTCCAATTGTTGCCTTTGATTCCGGAAGTGATTACCAGGGACTGCAGTCACTCTGCTCTACCAATAATACAGAAGCAGCACAGACTGCGGCAGTGAATCTGGCTACGGCATTAGATAACAAGGGAAAGGTAATCGTATTTGTCCACGATTCTAATTCTACTACTGCGAGAGAGCGTCAGAGTGGTTTTGCGGATACACTCGCAAAAGATTATCCGGAAGTTGAGATCGCGGAAGTTGTCTACCTGGATAATCTGGAAGACGTGAAAGGACTTTTGGCAGAGAAGAAGAACCGGGAAGCGAAAATCAATCCAGAAGATGAGAAGGCAGCGCAGAAGGAAGACTTTACTGATGAGCAGGCAATCCAGTATATTCTGGAGCAGCACCCGGATGTGACGGGCTGTTTTACAACCAATGTGGATGCGACACAGAAAGTACTGTCGATTGTCAATGAGATGAAGCAGTCAAAAGATACTAAGCAGGCAGAGGCTGCCAAGAATCTCAAGATAATCGGATTCGACGGAGGAGAGAAACAGATGGAGGCGCTGGAGAATGGAGAACTGGAAGGTCTTGTTGTTCAGAATCCGTATGGTATGGGATATGCGACTGTGATTGCCTGTGCGCGTTCCATCGCGAATCAAGGAAATGAGGCAGTTGTTGATACAGGATATGTGTGGGTGACAAAAGATAATATGGAAGATAAAAATATCAGCCGTATTTTGTATTAGTGAGGAAAGGAATATGAAATTCAAAAGCAGATAAAGCTGTAATCAATGCAGATACTAATACAAATCATCAAAAAAGAGAAACGACATTTCAGTGGAGGAAATGTGTTTCTCTTTTTTTGTATCGTTTCTTTTCGTGTAAGGAAGAAACTAATTTTCACTGCTTTTTGTGAGTGAGAAAATAAATTCTGTGCCGACTCCTTCGGTGCTGATAACGTTGATATTTTCTCCATGTGCCTGAATGATTTCCTTGACGATTGCAAGTCCGAGCCCGGTTCCTTTCTTGTCTTTTCCACGGGAGAGGTCGCTCTTATAGAAACGCTCCCACACTTTTGTGAGACTTTTTTTCGGAATCCCGATTCCGGAGTCTTTGACGGAGACGAATACTTTTCCATTGCGTTCGGTCGTCTCGAGCACGATGGAAGAGTTCGGATTACTAAATTTGATCGCATTGTCCAGCAAGTTGTATAAGACTTGCTGAATCTTACCGCGGTCGGCAAAGACATTCTGGATGCGCGGGTCAAAGAGCAGTTCAATTGAAATTTTCTTGGAGGTACAAGTTCCTTCAAAAGAAGCGGCAGTGTGTTTGATCGTGTCGTGCAGATTGAAGTTGGTCTTGTCAAGCAGAAGATCTTTCGTGTCAAATTCATTTAATGTCAGCAGATCTTTTGTCAGATCCGTCAGGCGCTCCGTCTCAAACAGTATGATGTTCAAATATTTTCCCTGAAGTTCTTGTGGGATTGTTCCATCGACAATCGCTTCCACATATCCTTTGATGGATGTGAGCGGAGAGCGGAAGTCATGGGAGACATTGGCGATGAACTTCTTCTGATAGTCTTCCATATCTTTGAGCTGTGCTGCCATATAGTTGAGAGAGGCAGACAGATAGCCCATCTCGTCTTCTGTCCGCACCGGGATCTCATAAGTCAGATTGCCGGAGGCATACTGGGTGGCAGCCTCTGTGATCTTCCGCAGCGGCTGGTAAATGAAAAAGTGGAATGCCAGCAGTATGCAGAAAGATAAAATGTAGATGACAACAATGGTAATATAGACATTTCGCAATAAAGAAGAAGTCTGCTGTTCGAGATCTTCGTAAGGTTTGTGCAGCAGCAGATATCCCTTCGTCGTAAAGCCTTGTGTGACCGGTGCAATCACTGTGATGACTTTTTTATCAAAAAGATCATGGTAAGTTCCGAGCAGATATTTGGAACTGCCATTTTCCGCAGGATCAAAGTCTGGGATTTCGGATGGCGGAACCGGCATTTCATCTGCTCCCGCAGATAGAATCACCTGTCCAGTGCGGTCAATGAACCATGTTGATGCATGCAGATAGGTCGACATCCCATTTAACTGCGTGTGAATGTCGGAAAGTGTCAGATCGTCTGTAAAATATCCGGTCAGGTAATCATTGGCGAGCAGGGTGGCTTCTTTATAAAGGGTATCAGAAGTATCTTCTTCCAGCTCGGAGATTGTCAGCTCATGGGTGAGTGTGGCGACTGTGAACAAGCAGAGAAATCCGAAGATCAGATAAATGCTGATAAATTTTAAGTATAAAGTGCTGCGCATACTATTTCACCTCAAACTTGTACCCGATACCCCACACGGTGCCGAGACTCCATGTCGGATGGTCCTTGATTTTTTCGCGCAGACGCTTGATATGCACATCGACAGTTCTTGTATCTCCGATGTATTCGTAGCCCCAGATTTGGTCGAGGAGCTGTTCTCTTGTAAATACTTGATTTGGTGAGGATGCGAGGAAATAAAGCAGTTCCAGTTCCTTTGGAGGCATTTCGACTACTTTTCCGTCACAGACGACAGAGTAGTTCGTCAAGTTGATCTCAATGCCAGGGTAGGAAACGCATTTGCCTTTCTCTGCGGCAGCAGTTTCCTGTCTAGGTGCCTGGTAGCGGCGGAGCACTGCTTTGACTCTTGCGACAAGCTCTTTGGAATCAAAAGGCTTGATCATGTAGTCATCTGCACCAAGTTCGAGACCAAGTACTTTATCAAAGACTTCTCCCTTTGCGGAGAGCATAATGATCGGAGTATCTGATTTTGCCCGAATCTCGCGGCAGACCTGATAACCGTCAATGCCCGGCAGCATTAAGTCAAGCAGTACAAGATTTGGCGAATAGTTGTCAAATGCAGCTAACGCCTCCTCGCCGTCATGTACCATCATCGTGTCGAAGCATTCTTTCAAAAGATAGAGGGAGATCAGCTCTGCAATATTTTCATCGTCATCGACGATTAAGATTTTCTGTTTAGTTACCATGGGGTAGGAATCCCTCCTTTATTTCAAATCTACTACTTAAATTCCACGATCGTGACGCCGGCATCTCCTTCACCGAACGCACCGAGGCGGTAAGATTTTACATGTTTTTGTCGTTTTAAATAGTTATGGATACCGCTGCGGAGTGCACCGGTTCCTTTGCCGTGCACGATGCGGACGGGACTGATGTGCGACATGTACGCATCATCCAAATATTTGTCAAGTTCTGCGATTGCCTCGTCTACTGTCTTTCCGAGTAGGTTAATCTCTGGGCGGACAGACATGGTCTTTTTCATTTTCATCTTTCCGGAGGAAGTCTTCTGCAGATGTTTCCCCGTGATCACAGGTTCATCGATGATCTCCAGATCGGAGATATTTACCTGGGAGCGAAGGATTCCCATCTGTACGAAAAGATCTCCTTTCGCATTTGGAAGAGAACTTACGGTTCCGGTCAGATTGAGGCTGAGCACTTTTACGGCCTCGCCGAGTTTGAAATCACTTGGTTTATGCTGTTTTTTCGGTTTTTTCGTATCAAGCTTCACACCGGATCCGGTCTTTTTGATCTTCTGGCGGAGTCGTTCGCGCTCGCGTTCCATCTCTGCGGCAGAGATATTTTCTTTCCCAAACTTGCGGAAGTTCTTCATAGTCTCGTCAGCAACTTCTTTTGCCTCGCGGAGAATCGCGTTTGCTTTTTCGTTTGCTTCATTGATAATACGCTCTTTGCGCTCGTCAAGGCGTTCTTGTTTTTGCTCTAATTTCTGTTTCAGAGCTTCTACTTCGCGCTTGTAGGCAGCGATTTCCTGCTGTTCTTTCTCAATGGTACGTCTGCTGTTTTCGAGGTCTGCAAGGAGATCTTCAAAGGATTCATCCTGTTCGGACAGACGTTCTTTCGCATCTGCGATAATATAATCCGGCAGACCAAGTTTACTGGAAATCGCGAAGGCATTACTCTTTCCCGGGATACCAATCAGCAGATGGTAAGTTGGACGGAGTGTCTCTACGTCAAATTCACAGCAGGCATTTTCTACACCTGGAGTGGAAAGTGCATAGACTTTCAGCTCACTGTAATGAGTCGTTGCCATCGTGCGGATTTTCCGCTCGTGCAGGTAGGACAGAATGGAAGTTGCAAGTGCAGCTCCTTCGGTTGGATCGGTTCCGGCGCCGAGCTCATCGAACAGCACAAGAGAGTGCTCATCCACGTGCTGCAGGAAGGAAACGATATTGGTCATATGAGAAGAGAAGGTACTGAGACTCTGCTCGATACTTTGCTCATCGCCGATATCCGCATACACTTCGTGGAACAGCGCCAATTCTGAGCGATCCAGTGCAGGAATATGAAGTCCTGCCTGCCCCATCAGCGTGAAAAGACCGACTGTTTTTAGCGATACGGTTTTTCCGCCGGTGTTCGGACCAGTTACAATCAGAAGATCAAAGGCATCTCCCAGTGTGACCGTGATCGGGACTACCTTTTTCTTATCGAGAAGCGGATGGCGTCCTTCACGGATATGGATATAGCCATGGTCGTTAAAAATCGGTTTGCTTGCATTTAAGGAGAGGGCAAAGGAACCCTTTGCGAAGATAAAGTCCAGTTCTGTAAGCAGCTTATAGTTTCTGCGAATCTCCGTCACATAGCCGGCGGCATCTGCGCTGAGATTGGCAAGGATCACCTGGATCTCTTCCTGCTCCTTTCCGTAAAGTTCTTTTAGATCATTATTTAACTTTACGACAGCCATTGGTTCAATAAAGAGTGTCGAACCGGTAGAAGACTGGTCGTGGATCATTCCCTGTACCTGGCTGCGGTATTCCGCTTTGACTGGAAGACAATATCTGTCTCCGCGCATCGTAATAATGGCATCCTGCAGATAAGTACGCAGAGAGCCGTTGACAAGCGAAAGAAGCGTAGAATGTACTTTGTCGTTTGTCTGGGAAATACTTCTTCGAATGTGCTTCAGGGTACTGCTCGCGTCATCGCTGATCTCATCTTCATCGATAATGCAGCGGCGGATCTCGCCGGCAAGGATCGACAGTGGTTCCAGCTGATCGAAATACACGTCGAGGCAGTCCTGCTCCTCGTCCACAGTCTCGTGCCGCCCATAAGCTTTGGCACGGTTTGTCACTTCCAGTAATTTGCAGATGCGGAGCAGTTCATTACAGCCGAGCGCTCCGCCAATCTCCAGACGCATCAGAGAATCTTCCACAGTGTATACACCGCTGAAAGAGAGACGTCCTTTTTTTACAATTCTTGTAAAAGCCGCCGCGGTCTGTTCTTGCGCGGTTGTGATTTCGGCCAGGGAGGTCATCGGAGCCAAATGGCTGCAGAGTATCTTTCCGCCCGGGGAAGAAGCCTGCTCTGCAAGTAATTCAGTTATTTTGTTGTATTCTAGTTTTTTTAAAGTCTTTTTATTCATAATCATTCACCTGTTTCCATTCTACCTTATATTTGTAATAAAGGAAAGCAGAAATATTCTATACTTATTGAACATTGACAAATGTTAGGGTATACTGTAAAGAGGATGAAAAAGGAGATACGTCATGTCTATGGAGAACAAGGAAGGACCAGAAAAATTTTCTTTTTTGCAGGAGGTAATCAAGGAGAAGCCTCTGAATCGAAAAAAGCTCATGCATAAGGCAGCCGGGCTGGCGGCGGCAGGAATTCTATTCGGTGCGTTTGCCAGTATTAGTTTTTGTGTGTTCCAACCATGGGTTGATGAACAGCTGAATGCAGAAGAAGAGATTACCATTCCAAAGGACGAGGAACCTGAAGAACATCCACAGGAAGCAAAGGCAGAGGAAGAAGAAAGAGAGCCGGAGCTTACCCTTGAAAATTTTGAAGAGCTGGAACGTGCGATGTACCAGGTCGCTGCGGAGGCGAACAAAAGTATTGTCTCAGTGACTTCTGCCGGAGAAGATGATAACTGGACAGAGGAAGAGCGAAAAGAAGGAACCGGTGCATGTGGCGTGATCATGCCGTCCAACAGCAGAGAATATCTGATCCTGACGATGGGAAGTGCCATCAAGGATGCAGAGCAGATTCAGGTGACATTTGGAGATGGCGCATCCTGTGATGCTGCAGTCAGAAAGAAGGATGCGGTGTTGGGGATTGCCGTGCTTGCGGTTGATCGGAATCAGGTCAGTGACAGCACAAAGAGTCAGATCCAGGAGGCTGTCCTTGGCAATTCTAACATGACTTACAAAGGAGATGTAGTGATTGCACTGGGAAGTCTGTTTGGTTACTCCAAAGGGATGGGATATGGCATTATCAGTTCCAATAAAAATACAGTCAGTGTAGCAGACCGAGTATACCGGCTGTTGGACACAGACATACCTGCCTCCAGACAAGGGAGCGGTGTGTTATTTAATATCGACGGTGAAGTCATCGGATTTACATTTGCTGCCGAACAGGTGACGGATGAAAGCAGTACACTGCGTGTCCTTGCAGTTTCGGATGTGAAAGAAGAACTGGAAAAGCTGCTAAATGGCAACAGTGTTCCATATATCGGTATCGTCGGAACGAATGTGACGGATGAAATTGCAGAGGCACAGAAACTTCCGAAAGGAATCTATATTAAAGAGATTGAGGCAGATTCTCCGGGAATGGCTGCAGGAGTTCAGTGTGGAGATATTATCACTGCAATGGACGGCGATCCGGTGGTGACCGTGAAAGCACTGCATAACAAACTGCTGACATTTCAGCCGGGAGATGAAGTGAAGTTGTCGGCAAAAAGACTTGGTTCCGAAGGATATGTGGAGATTAGTTATACCGTTGTCATCGGAGGAGCCGAGAAGAAATAGAAGAATTAAAATGAGAATATTATAATAGAAAGAGGACAGAAATGAGATATATTAATACATTACATGAGGGAGAGACCATCCGCTGTATTTATTTGTGCAAAGGAAAGCGCTCTGCAGAAACGAGAAATGGAAAGGCATATGACAATCTGATTTTACAGGATAAAACGGGAACTTTAGACGGAAAAGTGTGGGATCCAAATTCTAATGGAATTGCAGATTATGATGAGATGGATTTTATCGAAGTATTCGGAGATGTCATTTGCTATAATGGAAATCTTCAGCTGAATATCAAGCAGATCCGCAAGGCATTTGAAGATGAGTATGTGGCGGCAGACTACATGCCGACAAGTGAGAAGAGTGTCGAGGGAATGTATCAGGAGTTGATGAAATATGTTGCACAGATTGATAATGAATATTTGAGAAGAGCAGTGGAGTATTATTTCAAAGACGATGCGGCATTTATTAAGCGGTTTCAGGCACACTCTGCGGCAAAGAGTGTACATCACGGATTTGCAGGAGGTCTTTTGGAGCACACGCTCAGTATTGTCAAAATGTGTGAATACTATGTAGGGGCGTATCCAATCCTGAATAAAGATCTTCTGTATGCGGCGGCGATGTACCATGATATCGGGAAGACAAAAGAACTTTCCGCATTTCCGGAAAATGATTATACGGATGATGGACAGCTGCTCGGACATATCATTATCGGAGTCGAGATGGCAAACGATGCGATTCGATCTATTCCGGGATTTCCGGAAAAGCTGGCAAGTGAGTTGAAGCACTGCATTATTGCACATCACGGAGAGTTAGAATACGGTTCTCCGAAAAAGCCTGCGCTGGCAGAAGCGCTGGCACTTAATTTCGCGGACAGCACAGATGCCAAGTTACAGACTTTGACAGAGATTTTCAAAGAAAAAGATACGACAGACTGGCTTGGATATAACAGACTGTTCGAGAGTAATTTAAGAAAGACAAGTATTTAGAAATAGAAACAGAGAGATGAAAAAGGGTGCTGCAAAACAGAGAATTTCAACAAGATATAGATTGCATCGAATCAGAGATGAACTATACCATGTCTAAGAAATTGATTTTGCGGCACCCGCTTTCTTTGTTACATAGGAAATTCTTATGTAAAAAACACGCTTCACGCGCGAGCAGTGATGAAAATGCCAAAAAGGCAAAGAGAAGTTGGAAACGGATACAATTTTATGGTAGGAGGAAGATCATGAAGAAAAATGATACAGCGGTCGTGAAGATCGAAGATATCGGGATCAATGGAGAGGGAATCGGAAAGGCAGACGGATATACACTGTTTATCAAGGATACCGTGATGGGAGATCTTGTGGAAGTGAAAGTGATGAAGGCGAAAAAGAACTATGGATATGCGAAGCTGCTTCGTGTCATTGAACCTTCAAAAAATCGTGTGGAAGCAAAATGTCCGGTCGCAAAACAGTGTGGAGGATGTCAGATCCAGGAGATGGATTATCAGGAACAGTTACAGTTCAAGCAGAAAAAAGTCATTGGAAATCTGGAACGGATCGGAGGATTTGCGCCGGAAGTATTAGAAAAGATCACGCAGCCGGTGTGTGGGATGGACGAGCCGTTTCATTACCGGAATAAAGCACAGTTCCCGGTTGGGACGGACAAGGACGGCAAGGCAGTCGCCGGATTCTATGCGGGAAGGACACATCAGATCATCCCGAATACAGATTGTGCGCTGGGGGTTTCTCAGAATCAGCAGATTTTAGAGGAGATTCTTTCGATCATGAATGAGAACCACATCCCGGCGTATAACGAGCAGGATTGCAGCGGACTAGTGCGCCACATTTTAATCCGTTATGGATTTACGACGAAAGAGATTATGGTTTGCTTTGTGATCAATGGGGATAACCTGCCATGTGCGGACAAATTTGTGGATAAGTTATCTCAAATCGAGGGCATGAGGAGTATAACTTTCAGCAAGAACAAAGAAAATACAAATGTCATTATGGGAAAAGAGATAGAAGTACTTTGGGGAGATGGTTACATTACCGATTATATTGGAAATGTAAAATATCAGATTTCTCCGCTGTCGTTCTATCAGGTGAATCCGGTACAGACCGAAAAGCTTTATAAATATGCATTAGAATATGCAGGGCTGACCGGAGAGGAAACCGTGTGGGATCTGTACTGCGGAATCGGAACGATTTCTCTTTTCCTGGCACAAAAGGCAAAGCAGGTGTACGGTGTTGAGATTGTACCGCAGGCGATTGAAGATGCCAAACAAAATGCAGAATTAAATGATATGAAAAATGCAGAATTTTTTGTCGGGAAAGCAGAAGAAATACTTCCGGCATATTATGAAAATTATGCGAAAGAACATCCGGGGCAGCAGGCACATGCCGATGTGATTGTTGTCGATCCGCCGAGAAAAGGGTGCGAGGAAGCGCTGCTTGAAACAATGGTAAAAATGCAGCCAGACAGAATTGTCTATGTCAGCTGCGATTCTGCTACATTGGCAAGAGATTTAAAATATCTATGCGGGGAAGGGTATGCGTTGGAAAAAGTACAGGTAGTTGACCAGTTCCCGAATACCGTTCACACAGAATGCGTGACATTATTGCAGAGGAGTAGAGGGAAGAAATAATTGAGAAGAGATTAAAATAATAAGGAATATAAGAGCTATGGGATGCAGTGAGGTGAAGCATAGCTCTTATTTTTATGTTTTGAAAATAGATTTCTTTTTTGTCTCCAATAGGACAAAGTCACATCCAGTGCTATAATAAAATAATAGCTGAAACATATGGAAGGGAAGGAAAAACTTATGAAAAAAATAAAAAAACTTGTGGCAATCCAGCCGGTTTCTATTCTGGAAGAGAGTAAAGAAAAATTGAAGGAATTTTGTGAGGAAATCATTTTCTTTGATTCGCAGCCAGAGAGTGCAGAGGAGATTGTAGAAAGAATCGGAGATGCAGATGCGGTCTTTGTCAGTTATACACATGCAATCGGGGAGGAAATCTTAGCAAAGTGTCCGAATCTTGTATACATTGGGATGTGCTGCAGTCTGTATTCAGAGGAAAGTTCTAATGTGGATATTGCTTATGCAAGAGAACATGGAATCACAGTGACAGGAATCCGGGATTACGGTGATGAAGGCGTAGCAGAGTATGTGCTGATGAACTTGATCGGACGGCTTCACGGGGCAGATGGGAATCCGCCGCTTTTAGGAGAAAGTTCGGAGATTTCCGGTGCGAGGATCGGATTACTTGGGCTTGGGGCAAGCGCGCAGGCAGTCGCAAGAGCATTAGGCGCAATGGGAGCACAGATCAGTTATTACAGCCGGACGAGAAAACCGAAACTGGAAGAGCGGGAGGGGTATCGTTACTGTGAACTTTCAGAGTTATTAAAAGAAAGTGATGTCGTTTGTAGTTGCCTGAGTAAAAATGTGACGTTGTTATACGAGGAAGAGTTTGAGGCACTCGGAGAAAATACGATTTTATTTAACACGGCGCTGAGTCCTTGTTTTGAGCAGCATGCGATTGAGAAATGGCTGGACCGGAACAATACCTGGTATTTTTGTGACACCCTGATGGGACTTGGAGAAGAATCGCTTCTTGTGCGGGAAAATGTCAGATGTCAGAAGCGTTCATCTGGAATGACAAGGCAGGCCGTAATTCGGCTGAATAAGAAAGTACTTGAAAATCTGGAGAGATACTGTAGTGAGAATATTTTTTAGTTGATCGGGTATACTTTCACCAAAAGAAAGAGAAAGGTGGAAACAAAAATGGTAGAACCGGATACAATTAAATTATTAAGAGAATGTGATGCAGGGATTAAAATGGGAATTTCTTCGATTGAGGAAGTGTTGGAATATGTACACGAGAAGAAATTGTACCAATGCCTGTCTGACTGTATGGAAAAACATGAGAAGCTGGAAAAAGAAATCCAGGAAATATTGAAGGAATATCAGGATGAGGGAAAAGAGCCTGGAATGATGGCGAAGGGAATGTCGTGGGTGAAGACTAATGTCAGGCTTGTATGGAATGAGTCTGATGCAACAATCGCAGATCTGATCACAGATGGCTGTAATATGGGAGTGAAGTCTCTTGGGAGATATTTGAATGAGTATCCTGAAGCGGAATGGAAAGTGAAGGAGATTGCCAGAAAACTGATTCGCCTGGAGGAAAAACTTGCAGAGGATCTCCGAATTTATTTGTAATCTGAAAATTATTTTAAGGATATTCGTAAGAAGCTATCAATTATTTTTTTCGCAGAATAAGTGAGAACAAGCAGGAAAAAATCTTGCGAAGCACTATATATTGTGGTAATATCAAGAAAGCAATACAATAAATAGTGTGAGGCGATATAAGAAATGAATATAAATCAAGAAGGAAAAAACTACGATTTTCCGGAAACAGAAGGACTTCAGGAAGTATTTTCAGACATCAGCAGGGAATTTCTGGATCCGGTATATAGCTTGGAAAAGCTGGAAGAAAAATACCATACATTCTATAAAACAGGATTCTCAGGAGAGGAACAAATGAAGATGCTCCTCAAAGCGGCAGTGGAATTGACGACGCAGGAGGCACCGAAATGGGAGATGATCGCAGCGCGGATTCGCCTGGTAACATTTCGAAATGAGTTGAAAGAACAGATGAAACAGCGGAACGTGAATTCTTTTTATGAGAAAATATGTTATCTGACAAAAGAGAATCTGTACGGTGCTTATATTTTAGAAAATTATACGGAGGAAGAAATCACAGCATTTGAGAAATTGATGCGGGAGGAACGGGATCATCTTTTTAATTATTCGGGGCTGGAACTGCTTCTGAATCGTTATGTGATCCGAGATCAGAAGGGCGTTCTGTTAGAAAGTCCGCAGGAGATGTTTCTCGGGATTGCGATGCATCTGGCGATGAAGGAACCGTGTGATCGGTCTGTATGGGTGGAGAAGTTTTATAATATGTTAAGCGAGCTGCAGGTGACGGTGGCGACACCGACACTTGCCAATGCGAGAAAGCCGCACCACCAGCTTTCCTCCTGCTTTATCGATACAGTGCCGGACAGTCTGGATGGAATTTATAAGAGCATTGATAATTTTGCGAAAGTCAGCAAACTTGGCGGCGGAATGGGAATGTACTTTGGAAAAGTGCGTGCAAGCGGAAGCCCGATCCGTGGATTTGAGGGAGCAGCAGGAGGTGTGATCCGCTGGATACGTCTGGTCAATGACACGGCAGTCGCGGTCGATCAGCTTGGGGTTCGTCAGGGAGCAGCAGCGGTCTATCTTGATGTGTGGCATCGGGATCTTCCAGAATTTCTCAACTTGCGGACAAATAACGGAGATGACCGAATGAAGGCGCATGATATTTTCCCGGGAGTATGCTATCCGGATTATTTCTGGGAACAGGCGAGAGACAATCTTGAGGGAGAATGGTATTTGATGTGTCCGCATGAGATCTTGAAGAAAAAAGGATATGCACTGGAAGATTCTTTTGGAGAAGAATGGAAGAAAAAATATCTCGATTGTGTGGCTGATCCGGAGATCCAAAAGAGAGTCATTCCGATCAAGGATGTGATTCGGATGATCATTAAAAGCGTTGTGGAGACAGGGACGCCATTCGCATTTAACAGAGATCATGTCAACCGGGCAAATCCAAACAGCCATAAGGGAATCATTTATTGCAGCAATCTCTGTACAGAGATTGCCCAGAATATGAGTGAGATGGAAGTGACAGAGGAGAAGATTACAGAGATTGACGGGGAGCAGGTTGTTGTGACAGTCACAAAGCCGGGAGAATTTGTTGTATGTAATCTTGCAAGTCTCTCTCTTGGAAGGATCGATGTCAATAACAGGGAAGAGTTGTCAGAGATCACGAAGACGGCAGTGCGCGCGCTGGACAATGTCATCGATCTGAACTTTTTTCCGGTACCATACGCGAAGATTAACAATGAGAAATATCGCCCAATCGGGCTTGGGGTAAGTGGTTACCATCATATGCTGGCGAAAAATGAGATTCCATGGGAGAGCGAAGAACATCTGGCATTCGCAGAGCGTGTATTTGCAGAGATCCATTATGCAGCGGTGGAAGCAAGTGCAGAACTTGCCAGGGAGAAAGGGTGCTACACCTATTTTGAAGGAAGTAAATGGCAGACCGGAGAATATTTTGCAGAGAGACATCTGACCGAAGACCGCTGGAAAAAGCTGGCAAAAAAGGTCAGGGAAAATGGAATGCGAAATGGGTATCTGATGGCGATCGCGCCGACGGGAAGTACAAGTATGATTGCCGGAACGACAGCGGGGATTGACCCGGTCATGAGCAGGTATTTTCTTGAGGAAAAGAAAAGCGGAATTCTTCCGCGTGTGGCGCCGGAGCTTACAATGGATACGTTCTGGTATTACAAGAACGCACACCATATCGATCAGACTTGGTCTGTCCGTGCCTGTGGAGTAAGGCAACGCTACATTGACCAGGCGCAAAGTATGAATCTTTATATTACAAATGAGTATACGTTCCGAAAAGTATTGCATCTATATTTGCTTGCGTGGGAAGAGGGAGTCAAAACGATCTACTATATCCGTTCTAAGAGTCTGGAAGTGGAAGAGTGTGAAGTGTGCTCTGCGTAGAAGAGTGTGCCTGGGAGAAAAGAGAAAAGGAGAGAACGAATCAAATGGCAGAGTTAAAGAAAAAACCGCTGTTTAATCCGGCAGGGGATACGGAAGTACGCTTGCGCCGGATTGTCGGGGGAAATACGACAAACTTAAATGATTTCAATAATATGAAATATAGCTGGGTGAGTGACTGGTACCGGCAGGCAATGAATAATTTCTGGATTCCGGAGGAGATTAATCTTGGTGCGGATGTCAGGGATTATCGCACGCTTCCGGCACCGGAACGGCGAGCATACGATAAGATTTTATCATTTCTTGTATTTCTGGACAGTATTCAGACTGCGAATCTGCCGAACATCAGCGAATATATTACAGCAAATGAAGTAAATCTGTGCCTGTCGATTCAGGCATTTCAGGAGGCAGTACACAGTCAAAGTTATAGTTATATGCTGGATACGATCTGTGAGCCGCAGGAGAGAAATAAAGTGCTGTATCAGTGGAAAGATGATCCGCATCTGCTGAGTCGGAATGAATTTATCGGAAATCTGTACAATGAATTTCAGAGAGAGAAAAGTCTGGAAGCATTCGTGCGGACGATGATTGCAAACTATATTTTGGAGGGAATTTATTTTTACAGTGGGTTCATGTTTTTCTATAATCTTGGGCGAAATCAGAAGATGACAGGTTCCGTGCAGGAAATTCGTTACATCAATCGGGATGAGAACACACATTTATGGTTATTTACCAATATTTTAAGAGAACTCAGAAAAGAACTTCCAGAATTATTCAGCGAGGAGAAGGAAAAAGAATATCGTCAGATGATCCGAGAAGGCTGTGAGCAGGAGATTGCATGGGGGCATTATGTGATCGGCGATGCAGTGAGTGGACTGAGCTGTGACATGATCACAGATTATGTGAAATATCTGGGCAATCTGCGCTGCAAAAATCTTGGGCTTGCGCCAATTTATGAAGGGCATGAAAAAGAGCCGGAGAGTATGGGATGGGTCAGTCAGTTTTCCAACGCAAATATGATCAAAACAGATTTCTTTGAGGCAAAAAGCACCGCTTACGCAAAGAGCAGTGCGTTGGTCGATGACTTGTAAAATAGTGTAGAGAAAAAGAAAAAAATAAGAACTGCGTTGGGGACGCAGTTCTTGGAGAAAAGTTATGAAAAAGATGTTATTAGTAATAGTATTATGAATGTTGCTTCAGTAATATTTATTACAATAATAACTATACTGGAAAAATGTGTTGATTGTGTGTGCAAAAAATAAAAGGATTGTGAATAAAATAAGAAGAAAAAATGAAGGACTGTTCACAAAGAGAACTATTCGACCTACTCAGACACAACACCGAGAACTTTTCCCAGACATTTGAAATCACTCATCGGATGGATATGGATTGGCGTTGCATTGACATGGAATGGAATCAGTTTAATCGTATTTCCCATATGATATAATTTCAGAATGCACATCTTATGCTGAAGGGAGAATACTCCGATTTCATTGTGATGAACCGGACAGTTTTTCACGGCAAGGATATCGTTGGAGTGAAAAATAGGCTCTAGAATATCCGTATCCGGAATTCTGATGCAGTAATCAGTCTCGCTTGTGATATGGTTAGGCAGGATACTGACTTCCTTTGAGAAACAGTCATCAAGATGGAATGTCCAGGCATTGTGAAGGGTTGGAAACAGGCATGGGAAGGAGACACGTTTTTTCCGGAGAAGACCTTCCAGCATACGGGCATATTCCTCGTCAATGATCAGTTTGGCTACATGTTTTCCATGGTCATTGAGCTGACGGTATTTTTCGATGAGATCTTGTTCGTTTTTTGTAATATTAAAGTCTGTCTGGAGATTGGCAGGCAGATAATCCTGGTATAGATAATTGGCGTCACATTCTAATGATTGAAAAAGGCTGACTAATATTTCAAATTTCGGAGTGCTGATTCCATTTTCGTAGTTGGCCAGGGCTTGTGGAGTAATGTATGTAATCTCGCTTAATTTTTTTCGACTTAAATTCAGCATAACGCGTCGTTCTTTCAGTCTATCTCCTAAACTCATTGTAAAATCTCCCTAAAATGATATAATATTTTGTTAAACAAACCCATAATATTACAAGATTCTTTTAAAGTCAACAAAAAGATTGACTATTTTAGACAAATACGATAGGGTAAAGGGCAGGTGCTTTCTAAGGATTTACCAGTTTGTCGAAAGGAGTAGAGTGATGAGAGAACGGGTACAGGAAATTTTAATGGAGATTGGGATACCAGCGAATTTGAAAGGATTCAAGTATATTCTGGACATCATGGAACTATTTGAAGAAGACGAGGCATGGAGAAATGCGAAGATGATGATTGTATACGAAAAGGTAGCGCGTATGAATAAGACAAATTATTGCAGGGTAGAAAAGTCTATTCGTTATGCATTTTCCAACGCAGTTACTTATGGAGACTTGGCGCTGGTAGAGAAATATCTGTCAGTAGTCAATGTGACAAATGGAAATTTACTTCACACACTTTATGCTAGGGTATCAGAAGAACAAAGAGAAGAAAAGAAAGCAAATCTGCCGGAAAGAGACCGGGTAAAACAAAATACATATGAGAAAGAAGTCAATACATTTTTTATCAAGATTATGTGCGAACTGATGGATTTTCGGAATAAATGTATTGGAGAAGAAGATCATTTGTATGAGTCGATGAAAGAGACGTTTGGAAAAGTTGCCGGCTTCTAAAAAATACGAGGAGAAAATTTGTTTGAAAGAAGGACAAATGAAAAAGCTGCTCCCGAAAGGGAACAGCCGGCAAAATGAAGTGGAAAGCTTCTATCTGAGAAATTGATCAATGACGAACAGAACCCCGTCTTCGTCATTGGACTTTGTAATATAATCTGCTTTTTCACGGACGAGCGGCTGGGCATTTGCCATGGCAACACCAAGTCCGGCGCTTTCCAGCATGGTAATATCATTATAACCATCGCCGCAGCAGATCATTTGGTCTGCGGTCAGGCCGATTGCAGATAATAACTTCTGGAGGGTATATGCTTTATCAATATTTTGTGGCATGATTTCCAGAAAGAAAGGCTCTGAGCGGTAAATATTGAGAAGCTTGCGGAAATGGGATTTCAATTTGATTTCCAGTTCGGCAGTGAGCGACTCTTCACCTGAGATCAACAGTTTATTTGTGGGAAAATTTATATATGCAGGGAAATTTTCTACACGGCGGATCGGAAGACTGTTGATTCGGGCTTCCAATTTTGTATAGGAATTCGGGCAGATTCCGGAGATGATCGCATCATCGGAATATGCAAGAATATCCACATCATAATCTTTTGCCAGTTCATAGGCAGGGCGTATCACTTCAGAAGGAATCGTCTTATTGTATAAGACCTCTCCGGTACTGCAGTTGATGATCTTTGCGCCATTAAAAGAAAGAACATATCCCCCATATTTTTCTAATTCCAATTCGTGGGCAAGCGGCAAGATGCCGGGGGTCGGCCGGCCGGATGCAAGCACGACGATTTTTCCTTTTTGCTGAATGTCAAGCAGCGCTTCTTTTGTTGGTTCTGTAATCTTTTTTTCAGAGTTGGTGAGTGTACCGTCAAGATCAAGAACTAATACTTCATAATTCATGTCAATTCTCCTGAGTGTTTTTTAAAATGTTAAGTGACAGAGGGCGTGGACGATCTCTTCAAAAGCCATTCCATGGGAAGCTTTTACAAGAATTGTATCGTGCTCCTTTATAATAGAAGAAACAGCATTTAAAAAGTCGTTTTTTGTCTCAAAATAGCAAATTTTTGTATCGTTTTGTGCAGAAAATTCGGATGCACCATCTGCCATTGCTTTGGATAATGTCCCAATGCAGCAGAGGAGATCCAGTTTCTTTTCGGCTGCATAGGTACCGACTTCTCTGTGAAGGAGAAGTTCCTTCGTTCCAAGTTCAAACATATCTCCGAGAATTGCAACCTTTCTTGTAAGTGCGGTGGAGAGGACATCCAGAGAGGCCTTCATGGAAACTGGATTTGCGTTGTAGCAGTCATCAAGGATTGTCAGATGTTCTGTCTCAATCATGTGGTTTCTTCCGGCAACTGGCTGTAATGCTTCGATTCCGGTCTTGATCTCATCGAGTGTCAGTCCAAGTTCAATGCCGACTGCGGTTCCGGCAAGGGCATTGTATACCATGTGTGCACCTGGGATGGAAATGATCACTGTAAAATCACCTGCTGGAGTGTGAATCTTGCAGGAAGTTCCTTTGAGTCCGAGACTTTGAATTTCATCGGCATAGAAAGCATTGTGCGGATCTTTTCCAAAGAAGATAGGAGTCGTATCCCCGGATTTGCCGACAGCGGATGCGGCAGAAGTCTCATCGTGAGTCGAATCAGAATAAGGAACGACAGTTGTACCGTCTTGTTTGGAGAAAGAAGCGGCATGCACGGTTGCAATTTCAGACAGTTTGTCATCATCTCCGTTCAGGATGATCGAAGCGCCCGGACGTCTGTGGGCGAACATCTCTGTCTTCGCTTTCCGCACACCGTCGCGGTCTCCTAAATTTTCCAGATGACATTGTCCGATATTGGTCAACACACAGATGTCTGGCTGTGCAACTTTGGCTAGGCGGTTCATTTCCTGAAAGTCGCTGATACCCATCTCAAGAACAGCAACCTCATGTTCTTTTTGAATCTGGAAAACGGTCAGTGGGAGACCGATTTCATTGTTGAAGTTGCCGGCAGTTTTCAAAACAGAATATTTCTGTTCCAAAATGGAAGCGATCATTTCTTTTGTACTTGTCTTTCCGACACTTCCACTGATCCCGACTACTTTAATTCCGAGTGCCCTGCGATAATGTTCGGCAATATCTTTGAGCGCCTGGGCGCAGGAACTCACAAGGATATATGGGAAACTGTCAGAAAGCGGGTACTCGGAGAGGGTGCAGAGTGCCCCTTGTTCCATCACCTGCGGAATGAAAGAATGTCCGTCTACTCTGGCTCCTTTGATCGGGACAAATAAAAAATCCTTTCCGGCTTTCCGGCTGTCGATGGTGACACCGGATACTTCTCTTGTAAGCAGTGACGGTTCCCCGTAATAGGTTCCGCCACAGGCTGTTGTAATTTCCTGTAATGACATATGTTCCATAATCAGTTTCTCCTATTCTTGAATACTCATCTGATCTAACAGTTCTTTTTTGACATCATACAATTTCTTTGAGAGGTCAATATACACTTTATGCGGATTGAACAGACGTGTCACTTCATCCCAGAGTGTTTCTTTCTCTTTGCGGCAGTAATCAGCGATTTCCATGACGGTCGGTGATTGGTAGACACAGTTCCCGTTTAAGAAGACTGGTTTTAACAGTTCGCGCATCGTGTAAGTACCACCTTTTAGTTTTGTCTTCTTCCAGGTTTCTACTGGATCAAAGAGTAGGAGATCCTTACTTTCGTCGAAGACTTCATCGACAAAACAGATCAGGTCAGCAAGAAGCTTTCCGGTTTCTTTGTCATAGATTCGGTGAACGGTTTTATTTCCTGGGTTCGTAATCTTTTCCGTATTTTCTGAGAGTTTGATCTTCGGAATAAATTCACCGTCGGCATTCTGAATGGCAGCGAGTTTGTAGACACCGCCGAATGCCGGACAGTCTTTGGATGTGATCATACTTGTACCAACCCCCCAGGAAGTGATTGCGGCACCTTGATTCTTCAAGTCGAGAATGAGGTATTCATCAAGGTCATTGGAGGCCGAGATGAATGCATCCGAGAAGCCAGCGGCATCTAGCATCTTTCTTGCTTTTTTTGATAAATAAGCAAGGTCACCGCTGTCCAGACGAATCCCATAATTTTTCAGTTCGATTCCTTCTTCGCGCATTTCCCGGAAGACACGGATCGCATTTGGAACACCGGATTTTAAGGTGTCGTAAGTATCTACAAGCAGGCAGCATGCGGAAGGGTATAGCTTGGCATAAGTTTTAAAAGCAGTGTACTCATCCGGGAAACTCATGATCCAGCTGTGTGCATGGGTTCCTTTTACCGGTACATCAAACATTCGTCCGGCAAGCACGTTGGAAGTACCGATACATCCGCCGATCATGGCGGCTCTTGCGCCGTAGAGTCCGGCATCCGGTCCTTGTGCCCGGCGAAGTCCAAATTCCATCACACCGTCTCCGTCAGCGGCATAGACGACGCGGGAAGCTTTTGTGGCGATCAGTGACTGGTGATTGATAATGTTTAACAGTGCAGTCTCCACAAGCTGCGCTTCCATCACCGGAGCAATCACCTTCAGGAGTGGTTCTCTAGGGAAGATCACAGTTCCTTCCGGGATCGCATAGATACTTCCGCTGAAATGAAATCCGCTTAAATACTGAAGAAAAGTTTCATCAAATAGATTCAGGCTGCGAAGATAGTCGACATCTTCGTAAGAAAAATTCAAATTTTTGATATATTCAATTACCTGTTCCAGTCCTGCTGCGATGGAATACCCGCCGCCGGATGGATTACTGCGGAAAAAGATGTCAAAGACGACAGGAGTATTTTCCTCTTTGCTGTGAAAATATCCCTGCATCATCGTCAGTTCATAAAAATCGGTCAATAATGTTAAATTTTGTGTTGTCATGGTTCTTAGCCCCTTTCGTGCACGCTTTCGAGCAGTGCAGCGTTTTTATTGATAGTTTCCTGAATGATATTCTGGCAGTAGGCACCAAGGTGCTTGCGTTCTTCCCGATCAAGTGTGTGTGGATAGATTGGCTTGCCATACTCAATAATCACATGCGTCTTCCGGATTTTTGGAAATCCCTTTGTACCTTTCTTTGGCAGATGGTTTTCGAAAATTTCGGCAGTATTGTTCATCGAGATCGGAACGATTGCACATCCGGTCTTGTCGGCGATCTTGAGTGCGCCGTCTTTAAACGGGAGCATACTTAATTCCTCGCCGGTATTTCTTGTCCCTTCCGGGAAAATACAGATGGAAATTCCCTGCTTGATATAATCGATCCCGGTCAGAATTGTCTTGAGTCCTTCTTTTAAATTATCTCGGTCGAGGAACAGGCAGTAGAGATTACGCATCCAGTTGTTCAAAAGAGGGAAGCGTTCCATCTCCTTTTTAGCCACATAGCCGGTTAGACGCTTGCAGCGGGAGTAAGTAAGCAGAATGTCAAAATAACTTCTGTGGTTCCCGACAAATAAGACCGGTTCATCTGGTACTTGTTCCTCGCCGATCACGGTCGTTTCTACTCCGGTGATCCATAAAATACAACGAAATCCCCACTGGACAATGCGAAGACAGCTGTAATCTTTTGCCTTCCGGTTGAACTTCCCGATGATGGCTTCTACAAGCAATACTGGGATGGAAAGAATTAAAAAGGATATTAAAAATATCACTAAAAATGTAAAACGCAGCATAGTTAAAGTCTCCTTCATTATTTTGATTTATTGAAAATATTATACTAGAGAGGGAATGAAAAGACAAGAAAGATAATAAGATGTAGAGAGAATCATGCAGGAGCGGAAGTGATTGTTTCCAGGTGAAAAAGTATATTGGCAGGAAAATAGTTCTTCTTCTTGTTGCCTGTCTGATGTTGACGGTGGGCGGCTGTGTGGAGAAGACAGAGCGGACCGGGAAACTTCGGGACATAGAATTTACGGTGACAGAGAAGCAGGACATTCCGGAAGAATTAGAGGAAATGATTGCAGAGCGAAAGGAAGAAGGATTTCAACTTTCTTATGCAGATCAGGGAGAACTGTACCTTGCAGTGGGGTATGGAACAAGACCGACAAGCGGTTACAGTATAAAAGTGAAAGCATTGTACGAGACAGAAAATGCAGTCTATATACAGACGGAGCTTTTAGGGCCGTCCAAGGAAGAGAAAATCACGGAAAAACAGACATATCCGTATGTTGTTGTGAAAATGGAATGGATTGATAAAAATATTATATTTGAGTAGGAGGATGTTTTATGGAGTTAAGAAAGAAAAATGTACATTGCAGTCAGATTGGAAAGCGGATGATCCATCAGTTTTTTGTAGATGACGATTACAATGTACCCGATGCAAAAAATGATGTACTCCGTGTTGTACAGGGGGAGGGGCATGTCAAGGTCGAAGGGATAGAACGGATGGAAAATTATCTCAGAGTATCCGGAAAACTATATTTTCAGGTGTTGTATGTGACTGATGAGGTGGAACCAAAACTGTCAGCAGTGGAAGGAAGACTTCCGTTTGAAGAGATGGTCTACATCGAAGAAGGGGAAGCACAGGTTACATACAGTGTAGGGGATTACCGAGTAGAGTTTGTGCCGACGCTGATCCATTCCCGGAAAATGAATTTGAAAGCGATGGTAGAGCTTCAGATTTGCCGGGAAGTGCTCCGGGAAGAGGAGACAACAACCGGAATTGAAGAGGAGGAGGAAATTTTCCAGAAAAAGCGCACTGCGAAAGTGCTGGAACTGCACACCGGGAAGAAAGATACTTACCGGATCAAGGAAGAGATTACATTGCCGGGCACAAAGGAGAATATTGGGACGATTCTTTGGACAGATATTGTAAACCGGAAGCTGGATTCGAAGCTGATTGACGATCAGCTTGTCGTCAAAGGAGAACTGCTTGTTTTTTGCTTATATCTGTCGGAGGAACAGAAAGAAGACTGGATAGAACAGACTGTTCCCTATGAGGGAACGGTGGAATGTTCTGGGGCAGAGGCACAGATGTATCATCATCTCTATGCAAATCTGGAGGATACTCTTGTGGACATCCGCATGGATGAAGATGGAGAAATGAGGGTACTGGGCGTTGAGGCAACACTGGATCTGAAGATCACGATCTATCAGGAAGAAGAATTGGAGATTCTTGAGGATGCATATTCTCTGAAAGAAAAATGTAATCTGGAAAAGAAGGAAGCAGCTTATGAGACATTGTTGCTTCAGAATCATTCAAAATGCAAAGTGACAGAGCAACTTGCGCTTCCGGAGTTAAAAGAAGAAATCCTTCAAATCTGTCATAGTAATGGAGACATTCAGGTAGAGCACACGGAAGTGACGGAAAACGGAATTCAAATGGAAGGAATCCTCCATGTCTCCTTTTTATATGTGAAAGCAAATGATGAGGTACCATTTGCAACGTGGCAGGGCATGGTGCCGTTTTCTTATCTGTTAGAGGCAGAAGGAATGAATGAGAAGACACAGTATGATATTTCAAATAATATTGAACAGCTTTCTATTTCCATGGCGGGAAGTGGAGAAATTGAGGTGAAGGCAGTTCTGGCATTTTGCAGTTTTATCAGACAGCCGGTGCAGACAGAGGTCATTGACAACATTACAATGGAGCCATATCAGACAGAGGAGCTGGAGCGCCGTCCGGGAATCGTCGGTTATATCGTAAAAGAAGGAGAGGAACTGTGGACACTGGCAAAGCGGTACTGTACCACAATTGACGGGATCTGTGCAGTCAATGGGCTGACGGAAGATCAGGTGAAACCGGGGGATAAGATATTGATTTTTAAAGAAAACATGAGTATACTATAAGAATAATGTATACAAGATACACGATTTCTTCTATCGGATGTAGAGGTTCTGATAGAAGAAAGCCGTGTGTTGTGGTCGAAAGGGGTAGGAAGATGAGATACTTAAAGTTAAAATCTCTGGCGAAAATTAACCTGGGACTAGATGTACTCGGAAGAAGAGAGAATGGTTATCACGATGTCAGGATGGTTATGCAGACCATCTATCTGTATGATGATGTGACACTGAGACGAACGGAGGAACCGGGCATACGGATTCAGACGAATTTGTTCTATCTTCCGGTCAATGAAAATAATATTGCGTACAAGGCGGCAAAGCTTCTGATCGATGAATTTGATATTCAGGACGGAGTGTCGATCACACTTGATAAGCATATACCGGTAGCGGCAGGTCTGGCAGGTGGAAGTTCCAATGCGGCGGCAGTTCTGTTTGGAATGAACAAGATGTTTGCCTTAGGACTCTCTGAGCAGGAATTGATGGACAGAGGGGTCAAGCTTGGAGCAGATGTACCGTACTGTCTGATGAGAGGGACAGTGCTGGCAGAGGGAATCGGGGAAGAATTGACAAGACTGCCGCAGATGCCGAACTGTTATGTGCTGATTGCGAAACCGCCGATCAGTGTATCCACGAAGATGGTGTATGAAAAATTAGATTCGGGGGAGATTACAGATCATCCGGATATTGATGGGATCCTGCAGGGACTTTCGGAGCAGAGCCTGGAAAAAGTGGCAGCTTCGATGGGCAATGTGCTGGAGAGAGTGACGATCGGGGAATATCCGGTGATCGAAGAGATTAAAAATGTGATGAAAGCGCACGGGGCTTTGAACGCGATGATGAGCGGAAGTGGGCCGACGGTATTTGGTCTGTTCCGAGACCGCAGAATGGCGCGCGAGGCACAGAAAGCAATCAGAGACAGAGAACTGGCAAAGCAGGTGTATATTACGAATATACACAATGCAAGGAGGAAATAAGAGCATGGAACCAAAATTTCAAGTAAGCATGGACGAGTATTTACCATTGAGAGATGTTGTATTCAATACACTGCGGCAGGCAATTCTGCGCGGAGAATTAAAGCCGGGAGAGCGCCTGATGGAGATACAGCTTGCCAATAAGCTGGGAGTCAGCCGCACTCCGATTCGGGAGGCGATCCGCAAGCTGGAGCTGGAGGGACTTGTGCTCATGATCCCAAGAAAAGGGGCGGAAGTGGCCGAAATCACAGAGAAAAGCTTAAAGGATGTGTTGGAAGTCAGACGTGCGTTAGAAGAACTCGCCGTAGAGATTGCCTGTGAGAAGATGACTGCACAGCAGATTGAGGAGTTGAAAGCAGCCGCGAAGGAGTTTGAAGTGACATTAAAGAGCAAAGACGTGACAAAATATGCGGAAGCCGATGTGAAATTTCATGATGTGATCTATATGGCGACCGACAACCAGCGTCTGATCCAACTGTTGAATAATCTCCGGGAGCAGATGTACCGTTTCCGCGTGGAATATTTGAAAAAGGACGAATCCCATGTGAAATTGTTAGAAGAGCATGATCAGATTATAGAAAATATTGAAAAGCGCAACAAGGAAGAAGCTGCAAAGATTGTATGTCGCCATATTGAGAATCAGGTAGAATCTGTGCTGCATACGATCCGCTCGAAAAAAGAATAGGAATAATGAATAAAAACTGCTCATCGGTACATACTCCTTATATCAAAAAGGGAGGTACATAGTGATGAGTGGGAGAGAACAAGCAGCAGAAACAGAAAAGACAGTTGTGTCGGGGATCACAAAGAAAGCGAAGTACAGGATTTTCATACTTGCAGTATTGATCGCAGGGGTATTGACCGGGGTGGTGACAACCAGGATGCATGCGGCAGCAAAGGAGAAGTTGTCCAATCTTCAGGAGCATATGGCGGGAGAGGTTTTGCGGTTCCATGTGTTGGCAAATAGTGACAGCGAAAAAGATCAAGCATTGAAGATGAAGGTCAAGGAAGCGGTTCTTGCCTATATGGAATATAAAATGCCGCAGCATACCGATCTTGCACAGACAAGAGAGTGGGTTGGGGAGCATCTCGGAGAGCTGGGGGATATTGCTCAGGCAGTAATCTGTGGGGAGTCCTATGACTATCCGGTTCACCTAGAACTGACTACAAGTTATTTCCCGGAGAAAACTTATGGGGACGTCACATTTCCGGCAGGGGAATATGAAGCGCTTCGCATTGAGATTGGAGAGGCGAAAGGGCATAACTGGTGGTGTGTCCTATATCCAAATCTCTGTTTTATTGATGCAGTTCATGCAGTCGTCCCGGAAGATGGAAAGAAAGAGCTTCAGGAAGTGTTGACAGAGGAAGAATATGATCTGGTAACTTCTGATGCAAAAGTAAAAGTGAGATGGTTCTTTTTCCCGGAGAAAGATGACAAATAGAAAACAGCAAAAGAAGAGAGGGATTTTATGACCGATTGGTTAGTAAAACGATTTGTAAAAGAATATGAAGAGACAGGAAACAACGTAGTCCGGACAAGATATGGGATGCTGGCGAGTGTCGTCGGCATCTTTTGTAATGTGTTATTATTCTTGATAAAAATAAGTATCGGGTTTGTTCTGCGAAGTATTTCGGTTATGGCAGATGCATTTAACAACCTGTCAGATGCGGGATCTTCTATCATAAGCTTTGTAGGAGTTCGGATCGCAAGTAAGCCCGCAGATAAAGATCACCCGTTTGGGCATGGAAGAATCGAGTATATTTCTGCACTGGTAGTATCTTTCCTTGTCATTGAGGTCGGTTTTACTTTTTTGAAAGATGCGATTCAGAAAATCATGCATCCGCAGGAGATGCACTTTCAGTTGATTTCTGTTATAATATTATTGCTTTCTGTCGGAATCAAGCTGTGGCTTGGAATGTTCAATAAGAAATTAGGAAAACGAATCCATTCCCAGGTGATGCTGGCGACAGCGGCCGACTCGATCGGAGATGTGATCACAACTTCAGCGACGATTCTTTCACTGATTGTTTTTGGAGTGACGGGAATTAATATCGATGGATTTGTAGGACTGGGAGTGTCACTTGTCGTGATGTGGGCAGGAATCAGCATTGCAAAAGACACACTGGAGCCATTGATCGGAGAAGCGGTTTCCCCGGAAGTCTATGTACAGATTACAAAATTTGTAGAGCAGTATGATGGGATTGTAGGGAGCCATGATTTGATCGTACATAATTACGGACCTGGGAAAAGTATGGCATCCATCCATGCAGAGGTTCCTAACGACACAGACATTGAGACGTCACACGAGGTGATCGACCGGATTGAGCGGGATGCGCTCAAGCAGCTTGGCATTTTTCTTGTCATTCATATGGATCCCGTTGAGACGAAAGATGAGACAGTACTTGCAGCGAGAAAGATGGCAGAAGAAGTGCTTCAGTCGCTGGACGCAGATGCAAGTATCCATGATTTCCGAATGGTAGACGGCAAAGACCAGATCAATCTGATCTTTGACATGGTAGTGCCACATGAATATGATCAGGCAAAGCAGAGGGAGCTGCATGACTTATTTGTCAGATGCATCCGGGAGAGGGATTCCAGATACCAGTGTGTGATCACCGTGGAGACAAGTTTTATCAATGAGAAAGAAAAGTAAAAGAGGCGCAGAGAAATGAAATATCAATGGAAACAACGGATCAGATACAGCGAAGTCGATGGGGAAAGGAAACTGACCATTCCAAATCTTGTTAATTATTTTCAAGACTGCAGTACCTTCCAGTCAGAAGAACTTGGAGTCGGATGTGAATATATGGAGGAGCATCAGAAAGCATGGGTATTGTCTTTCTGGCAGATTGTGATCGAGCGTCGGCCAAAACTTGGTGAGGAAGTTACAGTAGAGACGTTCGCGACCGGATTTGACGGATTGTATGGGACAAGAAATTTTGTGATGACCGATGCAAAAGGGAGTAAAATCGCCTATGCCTATTCCATATGGGTATTCATGGATCTGAAAAAAGGGCGTCCGGTAAGACCACAGCCTCAGGAAATTGCAGGGTATGGAACAGAGGAACCGCTTCCGATGGAATATGCAGGAAGAAAGATCCCTCTGCCAAAAGAACGAAAGCAGGGTGAGCCATTTCCAGTGAGAAGACATCAGATCGATACGAATCACCATGTGAACAATAGCCAGTATGTGCAGATGGCATTGGATGTCTGGGAAGAGATGGGAACGCCGTCTAAGATCAGGGAACTGAGGGTTGAGTACAAAAAATCAGCAGTGTACGGAGATATGATTTATCCGTCTATGATAGAGGAACAAGACAACACAACGATCGTGCTTGGAGATGAAAAGGAAAGACCATATGCGATCGTGCAAGTAAGAGGAGAAAATTAGGATGCAGTTAGGGAAAAAACAAGTATTGACAGTAGTAAAAATCGTGGATTTTGGAGTGTATTTGGGAAGTGATGAAGAAAGAGTGCTCCTTCCGAAAAAGCAGGTGCCGGAGGATATTGAAGTGGGAGATCCGATTGAGGTCTTTCTGTATAAGGATTCCAGCGACCGTCTGATCGCCACGACCAATGAGCCGGAATTGAAAGTCGGAGAATTGGCAGTGCTCGAAGTTGCAGATGTAGGAAAATTCGGGGCATTTCTGTCGTGGGGACTGGAAAAGGATCTGTTCCTTCCATTTAAAGAACAGACAGCAAAAGTGGAAAAAGGAGATAAATGTCTTGTAACACTTTACATTGACAAAAGTCAGAGACTTTGTGCGACAATGAAAGTATACGGTCTTCTTCGCACGGATTCTCCGTATAAGAAAGATGATATGGTACATGGGATTGTCTATGACACCAGTGATCGCTTTGGAGTCTTTGTTGCCGTAGATAATAAATATTCTGCGCTGATCCCAAGAAAAGAAGTTTTTAAAAATTTCCGTGTCGGAACAGAGGTGACTGGAAGAGTTACTGCGGTCAAAGAAGACGGAAAGCTGGATTTAAGCATCCGCGAGAAAATTCCAGCGCAGATGGATAAAGATGCAGAGTATGTGCTTGGTATCATGAAAAAATGCGATGGAAAGCTGCCATTTAACGATAAAGCAGACGCAGAAAAGATTAAAAAGGAACTCGGCATGAGCAAAAATGCATTCAAAAGAGCAGTGGGAAGGCTGCTTAAGGAGAGAAAGATTGAGATCAAAGAAGATTCCATTGTGATGAAATAGGCAGAAGAAATGCTTTGATATAGGTAAAATACTCCGAAATAAAAGGAACTGTTGTACTAAGAAAATAGTATTACAGTTCCTTTTTGAGTGTTTTCTTTTCTGTGCAAAGGAGATTTTTTGACCGTATTTAATCCGTAGTATTCCGGCGGATCAAAACAGGAGTAATCTGCTTATGAATCGGTTCGCTTAAAGGAACGGGCTGCCTTTTCTTCATCTCGTTCATTTGGAGGATCAGAAGTTCCATAGCTGTTTTGGAAATTTGATCGATCTGTTGTCCGATAGTGGAAATAGGGATGATTGACTCGTTTGCAATAGGGGAATTGTCAAATCCCATGATCTGATACTCTTCTGGTAATGTTCCATATTTTTGAAAAACTAGGTTTAGAAAAATATTTGCATAGGTATCATTGGCGAGAAAAACACCTTTTTTCTTTCCTGGATAAGCATTGTCAATTTTGACAAAGACTTTTTTGATTGCTTCGTAAGTTGTCTCATAAGTGGAACCAAAATCTTGCAGCATCAGTTCATAAGGAACATGGTGTTCGATGCAGGTATCTTCAAAACCACGGATACGATTGTAAGCGGGAACCTGCTTAGGAACCGGAACATTGACGTGAATGAGGATTTCACACTGATTCCGAATCAGGAGAGTGGCTGCCTGTACGGCTCCCATATAATTGTCAGTGTTGACGCTGCAGATATGTTCTGCTTCCCGCTCGATAGCAACGATCGGAATATGATAGGAGGCCAGTTTTTCTGAAGGAAACGTGTGGCTTAAGACAATCAATCCCTCAATCTTATATGCCATCAGCTCATCTAAATATTGTTGTTCCAGTTCTTTCTGGTCGCTGCTTACAAATACAAGAAATTTGTAACGGTAGTCTGTGTAGCTGGATAAAAGCTGATTCAACATCTCAGAATAATAGTGTAGATAAAGGTTCGGGATAATGATGCCGACAAATTCACTCTTTCCATTTGCGAGAACTTTTGCGAGTTTGTTTTCCTGATAATCAAGCTCGTCCAGTGCTTTTGCAATTTTTTCCTGATTTTCCAGAGTCAGGGAATCCGGGTCATTAAAATATCTGGAGATAGTTGTCTTGGAGAATCCGGTATATTTTGCAATGTCAGCAAAGGTGACTTTCTTTTTGCTCATAATAAAACGCCTCTTTCTATAAATTAACATTAGTATAGCAAGAACAACTGTAAAAAGCAATTTAAAAATAACTGGTAAAGTGACCGGTTATTTAGAGTGGGAGAAAAGAGAGTGATTTTTTGGAAAAAATGTTGACAGAGGAGCAATTTTATTGTAGTATCAAATCAAAAATAACCGGTTACTTTACCGGTTGCGGAACCGGTTTATAAAAGAGGAAAAGAAAATGGAGGAACAAAGCATGAGGACGTTTGCGAGAAAGAAAACAGTTTCTGCAAAGCAGACAATGAGGCAGAAGCTGGCGTATGTCAGAAAGAACTGGCAGTTGTATGTGATTTTTTTAATGCCAGCTCTTCTTTTGACGATTATTTTTAAGTATATCCCAATGAGTGGAGTACTGATCGCATTTGAGGATTACAATGTCATCGAAGGGATTTTTGGAAGTGAGTGGGTAGGTCTGGAGTATTTTAAGAGATTCCTGTCTTCACCAGATTTTATGAATTATTTGCTGAACACATTGAAACTGAGTGCATATGGGCTTTTATGGGGATTCCCGGTACCGATTATTTTAGCACTGTTGCTAAATCGGATTCGAAAGGTTGGACTGCGGAAGAATATTCAATTATTGATTTATGCACCAAATTTCATTTCAGTGATCGTTCTCTGTGGTATGGTTAGAATGTTTTTGTCACCGGTAGGTCCGATCAATCAGGTGCTTGGAATCAATACAAACTGGATGGCAATGCCGGAGGCATTTCGCACCATTTATATCGCCAGTGGAATCTGGCAGGGAGCTGGATGGGCTTCGATCATGTATACGGCAGCGCTTTCCAACGCAAGTAAGGATTTAGAAGAGGCGGCAATCGTAGATGGTGCAAATATTTTTCAGCAGATTCGTTATGTAGAACTTCCGGCCATCAAAAATATTATTGTCATTCAGTTTATTTTGCAGGCAGGAAATATTATGAGCATTGGATTTGAAAAGGCATACGCATTACAGACTTCGATGAATCTTCCGGCATCAGAAATTTTATCAACATATGTTTATCGAATTGGTCTGTTGAATGGCGATTACGGATATTCAACAGCGGTCGGTCTGTTCAACTCGGTTATCAATGTTATTTTATTGATTGCAGTAAATCTGATCGTGAAGAAGCTTAATGATGGAGAAGGATTATAGGAGGTGCAAAAATGAAGGCAACAGGAAGAAAAAGAAAACTGGGAATGTCAGATAGACTGATCTTGGGAGTTGGATATTTCGCGTTAGGTTTATTTGTACTTGCGATTATCATTCCGCTTGTATATGTTGTAGCAGCTTCTTTTATGGATCCAAATGTATTGAACAGTCAGGGAATCAGCTTTGATTTTAAGAAATGGACCTTAGATGCCTATCGGAGAGTACTGGAAAATGAGATGATCTGGAGAGGATTTTTCAATTCCTTTTTCTATTCCACAGCATTTACAGTCATTTCGGTGTTTATCACATTGTTAGCTGCGTATCCGATGTCAAAAAAAGATTTTGTCGGAAGAGGATTTTTTAATGTGATTTTCATCATTACCATGTTTTTTGGAGGAGGATTGATTCCGACTTTTATTTTGATCAATCAGTTACATCTGGTGAATACGATTTGGGCGATTTTGATTCCGGGGGCATTTAATGTTTGGAATATGATTCTTGCAAGAACTTACTATCAATCAATACCGAAAGAGTTGCGGGAAGCATCTGCGCTGGATGGGGCAAGCGAGCTTCAGCATTTCTTTAAAATCATGATTCCAGTCTGCAAGCCGATCATCGCTGTTTTGGCATTGTGGTCTTTTGTGGGAATGTGGAATAGCTATTTTGATGCATTGATTTACTTAAATGATGCGGATCTGCAGCCATTGCAGCTTGTGCTTCGGTCTATTTTAGTGCAGAATACGCCGCAGCCGGGAATGATCGCGGATATCCAAAGTACGGCAGAGATGGCGAAAGTGGCAGAATTATTGAAATATGCCACAATCGTTGTATCAAGTTTACCATTATTGATCATGTATCCATTTTTCCAAAAATATTTTGATCAGGGTATTATGGTTGGTTCAGTGAAAGGTTAGGAGGCAGCAGAATGAGAAGAAAGAAGAATACCGTAATTGCAGCAGGATTATCTTTGGTGCTTGCATGTTCTGTTGTGGGATGCGGAGACGGAAAGAAGATGGAAGCAGAGATCAATCCGGATACACCAGTGGAAGAAGTAGCATTTCCATTAAAAGAAAAAGCGGAACTGTCATTTATTACCAATGCGCCGGCAACTTCTACACAAGATCCAAATCAAAGAGAGATCTTCAAAAGACTGGAGAAACAGACGAACGTACATATTGACTGGACCTGTTTTGTGGCAGACCAGTTTGCAGATAAGAAAAATCTTGCGTTGGCTCAATTTGGAAATCTTCCGGACGGGCTTTTCAATGCGGGGATGAATGATTATGATCTTTTACGCTATGCAAAACAAGGGATCATTATTCCTCTGGAGGAGTTGATTGACAAATACATGCCTAATTTGCAGGCGGTATTTGAACAGTATCCGGAATACAGAACAATGTGCACAGCTCCGGATGGACATATTTATTCCTTTCCGTGGATTGAACAGCTTGGAGAGGGAAAAGAAGCGATTCAGGCAATTGGCAACATTCCTTATATCAATAAAAAGTGGCTGGATTTTTTAGGACTGGAAGTACCGGATACGACAAAAGAACTAGAACAGGTACTGATCGCTTTTCGGGATAATGCAGATCTTTTGGAAAGCGAATTTGAAATAGAGGGAGATGTTATCCCAATGTCTTTTATCATCAATAATGGAGATCAGGATCCAGGAATCTTAATCAATGGATTCGGAGAAGGCTATGGGGACACGGGGGATCATTTTGCGGTGACAGATGAAGGAAAAGTGATCTATACCACTGTGCAGGAAGGATATAAAGAAGGTATTCAATGGCTGCATGGGTTGGTAGAGCAGGATTTGGTCGATCCGGAAGCTTTCACACAAGAGTGGTCTACTTATGTAGCGAAAGGAAAGAGCCATCGTTATGGGCTTTGCTTCACATGGGATATTTCTAATATTGATAATTATGAAGACTATGTTATGCTGCCAGCGCTCGCAGGCCCAGAAGGACTGGTAAACATTACAAGACAGAATAACAGTGAAACGAGCGGGTTTGACAGAGGGCGCTGTGTACTGACAACAAGTTGCCGGAATACTGCACTGGCGGCTGCTTGGATCGATCAGATGTATGCTCCGTTACAGTCTCCGCAGAATAACTGGGGAACCTATGGGGAAAAAGATTCCTTTAATATTTTTGAGATGAGTGAGAATGCACAAGGCGAAAAAATGTTAAAGCATATGGACCTTGGAGAGCAGTCTCCGGTAGAAGTCCGAGAGGCACAGTCGGTCAATGGACCACTGGCAATATTAAATGAGTATTATGATACTTATGTGACACAGCCTACGGATGCAAAATGGCGTCTCGATAATATGCATGAAGTATACTTGGAGGACATGAACAGCAAGTATGTATACCCAAATGTATTTATGAGCATTGCAGATACGAATAAAGTATCTCAGTACGATACTGACATCAAGAAGTATGCAGAACAGAAAAAAGCAGACTGGATTTTAAATGGCGGAATTGAAGAAGAATGGGATAGTTATCTGAAAAAAATGGAGCAGTATGGACTATCCGATTATTTAAAAATCAAACAGAAATATTTTGATCAATACCAGGAATCCTTAAAGAATGAATAGAAAGACAGGTGAGCAAAGCGTGAGTGAAAAATTAGAAAAAGCGCGAGAATATGAAAAAAATAAACAGAAGGAGATTTCTTTCGAAGAAAAACCGGTGTTTCATATCACACCACCGATTGGCTGGATGAATGACCCAAATGGATTTTCATTTTATGATGGGAAAATTCATCTGTTTTATCAGTATCATCCTTATACACGAGAGTGGGGACCGATGCACTGGGGACACAGTGTCTCAGAGGATATGATTTCATGGGAAACTCTTCCTGTGGCGTTGGCTCCGGATGAAAATTATGATGCATTTGGATGTTTTTCAGGAAGCGCTCTGGAAGCAAATGGGAAACATGTGCTTCTCTACACTGGTGTGAGCAGACAAGTGCTGGAAGATGGAAGAGAAGAAGAGCGACAGAATCAATGCATTGCATATGGAGATGGAATTTCTTATGAGAAATCTTCCAAAAATCCGGTAGTGACTGGAGAACTGATGCCGGAGAACTGTAGCCGGATTGATTTCCGTGATCCTAAAGTATGGAAAAAAGGGGATACCTATTACCTCATCGTAGGGAATAAAAATGCAGAACAAAAAGGACAGGTTGTTCTTTTTTCCAGTAAAAATTTAGAAGAGTGGAAATTTGAGACCATACTGGCAGACAACAGTGACGGAAAAGTGGGGACCATGTGGGAATGTCCGGATTTCTTCGCATTGGATGAAAAATATTTTCTAATCTGTTCGCCGCAGAATATGAAAGCACAGAAATACGAATTTCATAATGGAAATAATTCTGTATATTTTGTGGGAGATTACGATGAAAACACACATACATTCCAAAAGGAGATGCCGAAAACATTGGATTATGGATTAGACTTTTATGCACCGCAGACGACAGAACTGCCGGATGGAAGAAGAATCCTGATTGCGTGGATGAAATCCTGGGATGCCTGCGTAATTCCGGAAGAACAAAAATGGCAGGGAATGATGACACTTCCAAGAGAATTACATTATGTAAATGGAAAGTTATATCAGAAACCGGTAGAAGAATTGAAAAACTACCGAAAAAATTCCTGTCGTTTAGAGAATCAGGAAGTATCTGGTACGGTGCAATTTGATGAAGTGAAAGGGCGGATTTTGGATCTGACAGTGGAAATCTGCGAAGGAGTCTTCGATGAATTTTGCATCGAACTGGCACACAATCAAGAATATACGACCAGTTATACTTATTATAGAAAAAAACAGATAATGGAAGTGAACCGAACATACTGCGGTGTGACAAGGGACATCGTATGTCAGCGTGCGTGGAAACTTCCAGAACAAAAAGAACCTTTAAAACTTCGTTTTATTATGGACAGACAGTCTATTGAATTATTTATTAACGATGGGGAGCAAGTGTCTACCACAGCAATCTGTACGCCGATGGAAGCAGAAGAGATTGTATTTTGTTGTGATGGAACAGTAAAAATCAACGTGGAAAAACATGAACTGATTTAAAGAGCAGGAGGAAGGCAATGGATGTAGTAGCATTAGGAGAACTTCTGGTAGATTTTACCAGTGCAGGAATCAGCGGTCAGGGTAATCAGATTTATGAGGCAAATCCTGGAGGAGCGCCATGCAATGTACTTGCAATGCTTCAGAAACTGGGGAGAAATACCGCATTTATTGGAAAAGTAGGGAAAGACTCTTTTGGAGAAATGTTGGTGTCGGTAGTAAAAGAACAGGGAATTTCCGCAGAGGGAATCTGCTATGATGAGAAAATCCCAACGACATTGGCTTTTGTACATAATGCAGCAGATGGAGAGCGTACGTTTTCCTTTTATCGGAATCCCGGTGCGGATATGATGCTTCGAAAAGAAGAAGTTGAGGAAGCACTTTTAAAAGAGACAAAACTTTTTCATTTTGGAAGTCTTTCTATGACATCGTCTGAGGCAGAAGAAGCGACAAAATATGCCATTTGGACAGCAAAACAAAATGGTGCGATAATCTCTTTTGATCCTAATTTGCGTCCGGCACTTTGGAATCATTTAGATGAGGCAAAAGAAAAGATTGCATTTGGGATGAGTCAGTGCGATGTGTTAAAAATCTCTGACAATGAGATCACATTTATGACAGGAGAAACAGACATTGATCGCGGAGTACAGAAACTGATAGAGAAATATCAGATTCCTTTTGTCTGTGCAACGATGGGAAATCAGGGAAGCAAAGCATTTTTTGGCAGTGAGATTGTAGAAGCAGAAGCCTTTTTGATGGAGGACACAATCGATACAACTGGAGCGGGAGATACATTTTGCGCTTGCCTTCTGGACTACATATTAAGATATGGTATACAGAAGCAAGACAAAGAAAGGGTAAGGGAAATGCTACAGTTTGCCAATGCAGCAGCTGCATTGATCACGACGAAAAAAGGCGCTCTGCGAGTGATGCCGGAACGAGAAGAAATTGAAAAGGTTTTGGGAGGAAAGGGGCTATCGGGAAATAGATAGTTCCAAACAGGGGCAGATTTGACTCGTATAAGTCAAATCTGCCCCTGAAACTTTTCCGTAAAAAGAGAAAAAGATGGCTAACGACAACCATCTCCTCTCCGTTCCATGTTATAATGGAACTATGCTAAAACAAGATTATTATAACGAATTTTTTGAATTAGGGCAACAGAAAATTAACTTCAGTTTCTTCGAATTGTGTTTACCTGACGACGATCCAGTCTATACCCTGAAAAAAGTGATGGAGGATTTAGATTTTTCTGGCTTGTTAGCCAATTGTTCAAATAAGGGGAGAACCGGGTTTAATCCAATTATGATGTATGCTGTCGTTACTTACGCAAACATGCGAGGAGTTAGAGCTGTTGACCGTATTGTGGAGTTATGTGAAAGAGACCTTGCGTTTATCTGGCTTACCAAAGGACAGAAACCAAAAAGAGATGCATTCTATGAATTTAAGAATAAAAAACTAACGGCTGATGTATTAGATGAATTAAACTATCAGTTTCTCCGCCGTCTGCAAAAAGAAGGACTGATTACCCTAAAGTCGCTTTTTATTGATGGGACTAAAATAGAAGCAAATGCAAACCGCTATACGTTTGTCTGGAGAGGAACGCTCAATTATCATCTTGCAGGATTGCTGGATACCATTGATTCGTTGTATCAGAAATATAACGTTCTGATCGACGAAAATGAGTATAGTATCAAATATGACATTCCTCATGCTCATATGTTTGTAATTGAAGGAATAGAGAAAGTAAAAGATGTCATTGAAAAGAACCGGAAACGAAAACTGACAAAACATAAAAAGTTATCCAATAATACCATCATCGAAATTGACAATTGTTCTCCGTTGGAGATTGTGAAACTCCAGAAAAATCTTCTTCAGATTGTAGAGCTGGAACAGGTCGAGTTTGTTTATGGAAAAGGAAAGAAAAAACCGGAAATCCAGCAATTATATGAGGAACTGGGAGCCTGCGGTGAACGCCTGATGGGATACAAAGAATGCTTTGAGATCATGGGAAGAGACAGGAACAGTTATTCCAAGACAGATTTAGAAGCTACCTTTATGAGAATGAAAGAAGACCATATGCTAAATGGACAACTAAAAGCAGCATATAACATTCAGATAGCAGTAGAGAATTATTTCATTGTTCAGGTATATGTAAGTAATGACCGGACAGATTATAATACATTGATTCCTGTGTTAGAAAAGCACAAAAATGCATTTGGAGAAATTTTGGAAGAAGTAACTGCCGACAGTGGTTATTGCAGTGAAAAGAATCTTCTGTACTTAAAGGATCATAAAATCACCAGTTATATCAAACTGCAGGATCATGAAAAACGGAAAACACGTGCGTACACAGAAGATATTGGGAAGTATTACAACATGAAAACGCAGATCTTTGAGGATGAACTTTATTACGTCTGTCATGATGGAAGAGAACTTCATCATATCAGGACTGAGAAAAAAGAACAGTCTGGTTATACACAAACATTTGAGGTGTATGGATGTGCAGATTGTAGTGGCTGTGGATATAAAGCAAAATGTCTCTATAAATATAATGTCGAAAAAGATGCAGAGAAAAATAAAGTCATGAAGATCAATGAACAATGGGAAGTTTTAAAAGAAGAATCCCATGCAAATATCCAGAGCGAGAAGGGGATTTTGAACCGGCAGATCCGTTCCATTCAGACGGAAGGACATTTTGGAGACATCAAAGAAAATGACGGTTTTCGCCGTTTTAATTACCGGACAGCAGAAAAAGTATACAAAGAATTCATGCTGTATGCGATTGGAAGAAATATAAATAAATACCATCGTTTTCTTCATGATGAGATCAAGAAATTTGAAGGAAAAACCGAAGAAAAGACTGCTTAGAAAAAGGGTGCTTTCAAAAATGCAGTCAAGGGGTTTTTGCGTCCTAAAATACATAAAGAAAAGAAAAAAATACGAATCTCCTAAAGAAGTTCAAGTATTAAAAATACTGATTTCTATGGGAGATTCGTATTTTAAGATTTAGAGCCTAAAAATCGGTATTAACCGATAGCCCCTTTTCTATTAGAAAAGGAATGACGGCGAGTTTCAATGATGATATACTGGATTCGTAGATTTTAGAATCATTGTAATAAATATTTGAGTAATAAAAATCTGTCGGACCGATTCAGAAGGAAATGGTACTTTCACTGTTTCGGATATTGACAGGAAGAGAAGAAAAGGAGGAAATCAGCAACATCTATGAGTTTTGCACATTTGCATGTCCATACAGAGTATAGTCTTCTGGATGGATCAAATAAAATCAAAGAGTACGTTGCCAGGGTAAAAGAGCTGGGGATGAACAGTGCTGCGATCACCGATCATGGTGTCATGTTCGGTGTGATTGATTTTTACCGGGCGGCTAAGGCTGCAGGCATCAATCCCATTCTTGGCTGTGAGGTGTATGTGGCTCCCGGGTCACGTTTTGACCATGAGATCAATGGCGGGGAGGACCGCTATTACCATCTGGTATTGTTGGCAGAAAATAATCAGGGATATCAGAATCTGATGAAGATTGTTTCCAAAGGGTTTGTGGAAGGATATTATTACAAGCCAAGAATTGATATCGAATTGTTAGAAGAGTACCATGAAGGAATCATTGCACTGAGTGCTTGTCTTGCAGGGGAAGTACAGAAAAATCTTCTTCGGGGAATGTTCGAGGAAGCGAAACAGGCAGCACTGAGATATGAATCTATTTTCGGAAAGGGGAATTTCTTTCTGGAGCTTCAGGATCATGGGCTGACCGAGCAGGCAGATGTCAATCAGCGTCTGATTCGGCTGGCGGCAGAGACCGGGATCGAGCTTGTGGCGACCAATGACGTCCACTATACTTATGCGGAGGATGAGAAACCGCATGACATTCTGCTGTGTATTCAAACCGGGAAAAAGCTGACAGATGAAAACCGGATGCGCTATGCAGGCGGACAGTATTATGTCAAGTCAGAGCAGGAGATGATCGAATTATTCCCATATGCAAGGCAGGCGCTGGAAAATACGCAGAAGATTGCAGATAGATGTCATGTGGAGATTGAATTTGGGGTGACGAAACTTCCAAAATACGATGTGCCAGGGGGAATGACTTCATGGGAATATCTGAATCAACTCTGTTTTGAAGGGTTAGAACGCCGGTATCCAAATCCGGGAGAAGAATTAAAAGAACGTCTTTTCTATGAATTGAGTACGATCAAAAATATGGGATATGTGGATTACTTCCTGATCGTATGGGATTTCATCAAATATGCGAGGGACAATGATATCAGTGTAGGGCCGGGGCGAGGTTCGGCGGCGGGAAGTATTGTCTCGTACTGTCTTGGGATCACGAATATTGATCCGATCCGCTATCAGCTTCTGTTTGAACGTTTCTTAAATCCTGAGCGTGTGTCCATGCCGGATATCGATATTGATTTCTGTTTTGAACGGCGTCAGGAAGTCATCGATTATGTTGTGAGAAAATATGGGAAAGACCGCGTTGTGCAGATCGTAACATTCGGTACAATGGCGGCAAGAGGTGTGATCCGCGATGTAGGACGTGTGATGGATCTGCCGTATGCATTTGTCGATACGATCGCAAAGATGATTCCGACAGAGCTAAATATCACGATTGATAAAGCATTGAAAATGAATCCGGAATTCCGGAAAATGTATGAGACAGACGAACAAGTAAAATATTTGATCGACATGTCCAAACGTCTCGAAGGGCTTCCACGGCATACGTCGATGCATGCTGCCGGAGTCGTGATCAGTCAGAAGTCGGTAGACGAATATGTGCCGCTTTCCAGAGCATCGGACGGTTCGATCACGACACAGTTTACGATGACGACACTGGAAGAACTTGGTCTTTTGAAAATGGATTTCCTGGGCTTGAGAACTCTGACCGTAATTCAGAATGCCGTCAACCTGGTGGAGCAGGCGACTGGAGTCAAGTTGGATATGGGGGAGATTGACTACAACGACAAACTGGTATTGGATTCCATCGGAACCGGGAAGACTGACGGTGTATTTCAGTTGGAGAGCGCCGGAATGAAAAACTTTATGAAAGAGTTAAAGCCGCAGAGTCTGGAAGATATCATTGCCGGTATTTCGCTGTACCGACCGGGGCCGATGGATTTCATTCCACAGTACATCAAAGGAAAGAATGACAAAGGATCTATCACCTATGATTGCCCACAGCTGGAGCCAATCCTTGCACCGACATATGGATGTATCGTTTACCAGGAACAGGTTATGCAGATTGTGCGTGATCTTGCCGGATATACACTTGGACGAAGTGACCTTTTGCGAAGGGCGATGTCAAAGAAAAAGGCGGATGTCATGGAGAGGGAGCGCCAGAGTTTTGTTTATGGCAATATTGATGAAGGAGTTCCGGGATGTCTGAACAATGGAATTGATGAAAAGACAGCGAATAAGATTTATGATGAAATGATTGATTTTGCAAAATATGCGTTCAATAAATCTCATGCCGCAGCATATGCAGTTGTTTCTTATCAGACAGCCTATTTGAAATATTACTATCCCATTGAGTTTATGGCAGCGCTGATGACATCTGTGATTGAAAATCCGACAAAGGTATCAGAATATATTTATGCGGCAAGGCAGATGGGCATCAAAATCCTTCCGCCGGATATCAACCGCGGAGTCAGTGGATTCTCGGTAGATGAGGGAAATATCCGCTATGGACTGGCGGCGATCAAAAGTATCGGGAAGCCGGTCATTGAAGCAATTGTAAGTGAACGGGAAGAAAATGGATTGTACCGGGGACTGAAAGATTTTATTGAACGTATTTCCTTAAAAGAAATGTTAAATAAAAGAAGTATTGAAAACTTTATCAAAGCAGGGGCGCTAGACAATCTTGGCGGGACAAGAAAGCAGTTTATGATGATCTATATTCAGATTGTAGACAATGTCAATCAGGAAAAGAAATTTTCGATGAGCGGGCAGATGTCACTGTTTGATTTTGTCGACGAAGATCAGAAGAAAGAATTTGAGATCCAGCTCCCAGATGTTGGGGAATATGAAAAAGAGACGCTTCTTGCATTTGAGAAGGAGGTGCTTGGTGTTTATATCAGCGGGCATCCATTAGATGCATATGAAGAGCAGTGGAAGAAAAGTGTGTCGGCAACTACACTGGACTTTCAGCTTGATGAGGAGACAAACCGGACAAAAGTGCATGACGGTGCGAAAGAAATCATCGGGGGCATGATCGTTGGGAAGACGATCAAGCATACGAAGACAAATCAAATGATGGCATTTATTACCGTGGAAGATCTGCTCGGAACGGTGGAAGTTGTCGTGTTCCCGAGAGATTATGAGGCGAACAGACAATACTTGGAAGAAGATAAGAAGGTGTTTGTCAAAGGAAGAGTTTCTGAGGAAGATGACCGTCCTAGCAAACTGATTTGTGAGAAAATCATCCCATTTCATCAAGTAAAGAGAGAACTTTGGATTCAGTTTGCAGACAAAAATAGTTATCTTGCGGAAGAAAAGCTTTTGATGGGCATGCTCCAGGATTCTGAAGGAGATGACACAGTTGTAATTTATTGTAAGGCAGAGAAAGCGGTAAAACGTCTTCCGCGTAACTGGAACATTGGGATTGAACCGAATATTTTGAGCAGACTGACAAATTATTATGGGGAAGAACGTGTGAAAGTTGTCGAAAAATGCATTGAAAACAAATTTTAAGTATGTTAAAATAATCACAAAATATATAAATAATAATATTTAGGTATAGGTAAATGGAGGTAATATCATGGCAAAGCGTATACGTACAATCGGTGTCCTGACAAGTGGTGGAGATGCTCCGGGAATGAATGCGGCAATCCGTTCCGTAGTCAGAACAGCTTTGGGGAAAGGACTTAGAGTAAGAGGGATCAGAAGAGGATATCAGGGACTGATGGAAGAGGAGATCATCGATCTTTCAGCAAGAGACGTATCTGATACAATTCAGCGCGGAGGTACGATTCTCCAGACTGCCAGATGTAAGGAAATGCGTACAGAAGAAGGACAGCAGAAGGCTGCTGCAATCTGTAAGAAATACGGAATTGAAGGGCTTGTTGTCATTGGTGGAGACGGTTCTTTTGCCGGAGCACAGAAGCTTGCAAAGCTCGGAATCAATACAATCGGAATCCCGGGAACAATCGATTTGGATATTGATTGTACAGAGTATACGATCGGTTTTGATACAGCGGTGAATACCGCAATGGAAGCAATTGATAAAGTGCGTGATACTTCGACTTCTCATCAGCGCTGCAGTATTGTAGAGGTTATGGGAAGAGATGCAGGGTATCTGGCATTGTGGTGTGGAATCGCCAACGGTGCAGAGGAGATCCTTCTTCCAGAAGAGCACAATTACGATGAGTCAGAAATTATCAAGAGAATTATTGATAACAGAGACCGTGGAAAGAAACATTATATTATCATCAATGCAGAAGGTGTCGGAGATTCCATCAACATGGCAAAGAGAATCGAAGAAGCAACTGGAATGGAGACAAGAGCGACGATCCTTGGACACATGCAGCGCGGTGGAAGCCCAACAGCAAAGGACAGAGTGTATGCTTCCATTATGGGTGCAAAGGCAGTAGAACTTCTCTGCGAAGGAAAGACGAACCGTGTGGTAGGATACAAGCATGGTGAATATATTGATGTGGATATTGATGAAGCGCTGAACATGGAAAAGAAACTTCCAGAGTATCAGCTTGAGGTTGCGAAAAAACTGGCAATTTAGTGATTTTATAAGAGAAACAATCTGTCTGTGAGGACGGCAGAGTAGATGGCTTTCTCTGACTGACAAAGGAAGAAAGAACATTTTCAATTCGGACGGGCATCCAGTGACGGGGGATGATTGAAAATGTTCTTTTTTTGCTTCTCATTGGACCGGGATTTTGAGTAAAGGGAACATGCCCTTGAAATCTGCCTGATAAGCGGGTACAATAGAGAACAGATATGGCAGATAGAAGGAGAAATGTTGTGAAGATAGAGAATAAGAAAGATATGCCGATCGGCGTATTTGACTCCGGAGTCGGAGGACTTACAGTGGCAAGGGAGATTATGCGGCAGCTTCCTAATGAGAGTATTGTGTATTTCGGAGATACTGCGAGAGTACCTTATGGAAGCAAGTCGGAAACTACAATTATCCGCTATTCCCGTCAGATTATCCGCTTCCTGCTGACGAAGGAAGTGAAGGCGATTGTGATTGCCTGCAATACAGCGAGTGCGCTTGCTCTGGATGCGGTGCGGAAAGAATTTAAGATCCCGATCATCGGTGTTGTTGCACCGGGAGCGAGGGCGGCAAGGGAAGAGACGATCAATAAAAAAATCGGAGTGATCGGTACAGAGGCGACGGTAAAAAGTGAGATTTATAAAAAACTGATACAGGCAGAGGACCCTCAGATCAGTGTATCCGGAAGAGCATGTCCCCTGTTTGTGCCACTTGTGGAAGAAGGATTTGCAAAACATAAGATTACCCGGGAAGTCATTGATATCTATCTGTCAGATATGAGAGAATCTGATATTGATACACTGATTCTTGGCTGCACACATTACCCACTCTTACGCTCAACGATCCGGGAATATATGGGAGAAAAGATTCATCTTGTGAATCCGGCATATGAGACTGCAATGGATCTTAAGCGGCTTCTGGAGGAAGAAGAGATGCTCAGAGACACTCCGGTGAATGACCAGGAAGAACATGGAGAGTATTCCTTCTATGTCAGTGATGCGGCAGATAAGTTCAAGCAGTTTGCCAATTCTATTTTGCCGTATGATATTGAGACGACAAAGCAGATCAATATTGAAGAATATTAGAATGCAACAATATGAGAGATGACAGACAAAAAGTACAGGTGAGAGTATGACAAAAGACGTATTAATAAGTATTTCGGGACTGCAGATGGACGTACTGGAGGAGGAAAAAGAGTATGAACCTATTGAAGTCGTTGCTCCTGCTAACTATTTCCTCAAAAATGGAAAACATTACATTTTATTCGATGAAGTTACAGAGGGCATACCGGGCATTACAAAAAATCGAATAAAGATTACCGGAGAGGACGCTTTGGAAGTGATGAAGAGCGGTGTATCAAATGTGCACATGGTATTTGAGAAGAATAAAAAGAACCTCACATACTACCAGACACCGTATGGACAGCTTCTAATCGGCATCCATACAAAAGAAATGGAAGTGGAAGTGTCAGAGGATAATATCAATGTAAAGGTCGGATATATATTGGATGTCAATCATGAGCCATTGGCAGACTGTCAGATCCGAATCAATGTAAAGTCTAAAGATGCAGGAGACTTTCAGATTACAAAAAATATGGATTTCTAAAGAAGAATGAGAAAGGAAAGTGTTGAAAATCTGAGGGAAGAGTAAAAGAAACCTCCAAAATGATGTGTATTAACTGGCATCATTTTGGAGGTTTCTGTAATCTCCAGACATTTCCATGAAAGTTATCTTCCTGTAGGAATGTATTAGATTATTTATTTTTCTTTGTAGATTCTTTACTCTTTTTGTTATCGTTTTGTTCGTCTTTGTTCTTTTTGAATCTTGCGAAGAAGCCTTTTTTCTTTTCAGGCATTTCTAATTTTCCGCGAAGTCCTTTGACATCTGTGATATAGATACCGCTGAGAACTGCTTTGACTTCCTTTTTGACCGGGATCAATGGGAAAATTTTCTCGTCGCACATCAGAGTCATTACTTTTGGACCGATCTTTGCTTTTACAACCGGAACTTTGGCTCTGCGCAAATATTTCGGTGTACTCTCCAGTACGATGGCAGGAAAACCGGCTTCTTTTAGTTTCATATGCTTCTTATCAATGATAAGCATCGTTACATTTTGAGCCATAGCATCTAACTGCTGCTGTTGTTCTGCCTGTTTCTTTTCCGCTTTTTTTCCCAAGAAGTACAATACGATCGTGCCGATGATCAGTACGGCTAAAACGATAAGTAATATAATTACTGGTAAACTCACGATAGACCTCCTAGTATATAGTAAAAATACATTTTTAGACAAATAGTATTGTAGCATTGTTTCTTAGGAAGTGCAAGCGATTTGAGCGCTGCACCTTACTTTTCTGTGGAAAAATGAGTATAATAGGGAATGAGAAAAAGGTGAAAAATACAAAAGTGAGGTGAGGGAATGTTAGGAAATATTTGGAATGATCTTTGTACAGGAACTGGCTGGATGATGGAGCATCTTGTTTTGATCAATATTCTTCTTTCGTTTGTGATTATCTTCTTTCAGAGAAGAAAGCCGCAGACTGTCTGGACATGGCTGCTCGTACTATATTTTATACCAATTGTTGGATTTGTATTGTATCTGCTGATCGGACAAGATTTCCGAAAGAGCAGAATGTTTAAAATGAAGGAAATTGAGGGAGAAGTAAATTATGCAGTCAGACGGCAGGAGAAGAGTATCCGTCGGAAGCAGTTTCGTCTGTCCAATCCAAAGATGGAACGATTTGAGAATCTGATCTATTACAATCTGGAAGCGGCCAGTGCGGTGTTGACAGGGAATAATGATGTACAGATTTATACGGACGGCAGAGAGAAATTCGCGGCTCTGATACGAGAAATCCGCGCCGCAAAGACATATATCCATCTGCAATATTATATTATCCGAAAGGATGAGCTGTGGCAGGCGATCAGCAGAGAACTGATCAAAAAGGCCAAGGAAGGCGTGGAAGTACGCATCCTGTTTGACAGTATGGGATGTCGTGATATGAAGAAAAAAGACTGGGAGGAGCTGAATGCAAATGGAATTCAGACGGCAGAGTTTTTCCCGGCGCTGCTCGGGAAGCTACATTTGCGTGTCAATTATCGGAATCATAGGAAGATTGCGGTCATCGATGGAAGAGTTGGGTTTGTCGGAGGATTCAATATAGGAAAAGAATATATTGGGCTGAGCGAAAAATTCGGATACTGGAGAGATACCCATCTTTGCATCGAAGGATCAGCGGTTACTTCCCTTGCGGTGCGCTTTGTGATGGACTGGAACTATGCGGCCAGAGACAATCTGTTTTTGCGGGATGAGTTGTTTGAAATTCCAGAGTATGTAAGAAATGGAAGAGAGCCGGTACAGATTATTTCCAGTGGACCGGATTCCAAAAGTGAAGAGATCCGTGACAACTATATGAGGCTGATCCATAAGGCGCGCCATCATATTTATTTGCAGACGCCATACTTCGTGCCGGACGACTGTATTTTGGAAGCGCTTCGGATTGCGGTGAAATCGGGAGTAGATGTGCGAATCATGATTCCGTGTAAACCGGATCATCCGTTTGTTTACTGGGCATCGTATTCGTACCTTGGGGATATGATCGAGGCTGGGGCAAAATGCTATGTGTATAACAACGGTTTTCTCCATGTCAAAGGACTGACGGTCGATGGCCTTGTAAGCTGTTTTGGGACAGCCAATATGGACATTCGGAGTTTTGAACTGAACTTTGAAGTCAATGCCGTAATCTACAGTGAGGAGACGACAAAAAAACTGGAGGAAGCTTTTGAACAGGATATTCTAAATTCTACGTTGGTGACAAAACGTCTTTACGAAGAGCGGAATCTTCTCATCCGTGGAAAAGAGCAGTTTTCCCGCCTGCTGTCCCCACTTTTATAAGAAGAAAGAGGATTCTAAAAGAAGTGTGAAATCTGGCAAAACACCTTTCTTTCTGTTTGGAAGTGTGATATAACTGAAAGAGCAGTCAAAATGTGAGATGACAGCTGGAAAATGAAAGAATAATGAGGTAGGAAGATGAAAAAGAAATTAGCGGCGCTTCTTCTCGGAGTGTGTATGACAGTAACACTGGCAGGATGTCAGAAATCCATTGAGGACGATAATGTAAAGATCAGTGAGTATAAAGGGATTAAAGTAGAAGGACTGGAACTGGCGAAGGTGACAGATAAAGATGTAGAAAACAGCATCCAGAGCACATTGGAAGCGGAAGCTGAACATAAAGAGGTGACAGACCGGGCGACAAAGAAAGGAGATTCTCTGGAAGTTTCTTACGTTGGAAAAGCAGATGGGGAGACATTTGATCAGGGAGACCTTACGGTAGAAGTCGGAGGCGAAGGATTTGTGGAAGGATTTTCAGAAGGAATGGAAGGGCATAAGCTGAATGAGACATTTGATATTTCTCTTACATTGCCGGAGAATTATCCAGCGGAAATCGCAGGGAAAGATGCAGTGTTTACCGTAACGATCAACTCCATTACAGAGGAAATCCTGCCAGAGCTGAACGATGAATTTGTACAGAAAATTTCTGACAAGGCAAAGACTGTCGACGAGTACAAAAAACAAGTAAAAAAAGATCTGGAGACATCTAATAAAAAAACGGTAGAGTCTCAGAACAAAAACAGTGCATGGACAGAAGTAGTCAAGAATACAGAGCTGAAAAAAGAGTTTAAAAAAGATATCAATGAGAGTGTAGATCTGATGAAAAAGCAGTATACACAGCTTGCAGAGATGTACTATCAGGTTACATTTGAGGAATTCCTGGAACAATCTGGAATCACAGAAGATCAGTTTGTAGAGAAGATGGAAAAGCAGGCAAAAGATCAGTTAAAGAGCAAGTATGCAAGCAAGCTGATCGCCGAGAAAGAAAAATTAGAGCTTTCCGACAAAGCGTATAAGGAAAAATATGACGAATATGCACAGTCCTACGGATACGAAAACGGAGATGCATTTATTGAGGCAAATGGTGAGGACGGAGAAGAGAAGTTAAAAGAGAGCATTCTCTTAGATACAGCTATGACATGGGTTGCTGATCATGCGAAGTTTGTAGAGGCAGAGACGGAGAAATAAGAAGTTAGATGCAAGAACGGCAAGAGGAGTCTGTAAAATTCTGACCGGAAAGGCAGAGCATCAGACAGAAAGAATAAGGGGAGAGAAGACAGTGCGGATTGCATATTGTGAAGATGAGCGCGCGCAGGCGGTGCTGACAGAGGATATGATAAAAAGCTGGGCAAAGGAGCGCGGGCAGAAGTGTATCGTCGATGTATTTTCCAGTGCAGAACAATTTCTATTTGAGTTGGATGGAGAAGAACTCGTACCCTATGATCTGCTTCTTCTTGATATTTCGATGATCGGGATGGATGGATTCACACTTGCAAAACAGATTCGGAAAACGGATATGAATATTCGCATTGTTTTTTTGACATCAGATCCAAGTCATGTATTTGATGGCTATGAGATTGAAGCCTGGAGATATATGATGAAACCAGTAAGGGAACAGAAGCTGTATGAAATGTTGGACATACTTGTGACAGAACTTGCAGACAGAGAAGAGCCATATGTTCTTTTGGAAGTGGCAGGGGAGAATATCAAGGTGGAGCAGGGGCAGATTTTGTATGTTGCAGTGGATGGTCACTACACCACAGTGTATTGCAAGGACAGACAGTTGACAGTCAAAGAGAGTTTCGGGGAAGTTTTAAATCATCTGAACAGAGATACAAAGGACGGGGGCATTCCTCCTTTTGTGAAATGTCATAGAAGTACTGCTGTAAATTTATCGAAGGTGAGCCGGATTGGCAGGCAGAGCTGTGTTCTTACAGGCGAGATCGAGGTTCCGGTGAGCCGGGGAATGTACCAACAGCTTAATCAGGCATTTATTCAGGAAAATCTATAAGGAGTATTACAGATGAGAATGGAAATCATAGGGCTGGCTGCAGTGGCAATGCTGCTCCTGCTTGTGATCATCGGTTTCGTGATCCGGGCAATCATGCAGCGGCAGTATGAGAAGGCGCTGATTGATTATCAGAACAAAATTTTGTCTCAGGAGATGGATGAAGTGCGGAGCATCTATATGACGATGCGAGGTTGGCGGCATGATTATCATAATCATATGCAGTCGGTAAAGGCATATCTTGCGAAAGATAATATCACTGAGGCAAAGGAATACTTAAACCGGCTGGAGGAAGATCTTGCGGATATCCGCCTGTTGTTTGATACCGGAAATCTCAATGTAGATGCGATCTTAAATGCGAAGATTTCACTTGCGCTGGAAAATGGAATCCGGTGTGACTATAAGGCGGTGATCCCCAAAGAGTTGTCTGTGTCGGACATTGATTTGTGTGTTGTGATCGGGAATCTGATCGACAATGCAGTCGAAGCATGTCGGACGGTGAAGAAGGAAGAACAGTTTCTCCGACTTTATATTGCACCGCTGAAGCAGCAGTTGTATATTACAGTGACCAATGCCACCAGCGAGGTTGTGCGAAAACTCGATGAAGAATATATTTCTAAAAAGCGCGGTGATCACGGTCATGGGCTTAAACGGATTAACAATGTTGTGAAGAAATATGACGGTTATATCAATCGAAAGAATGAACCAGGGGTGTTCGTCACCGAGATCATGCTGCCATTATAGAGAAAATTTGCAATTCATGCACGGATTTTTACAATTCGTGCATGTTTTTTCTATTTTGAGAACAAATGTGATAAGTTAAGAATGCAAGAAAAGAGAGGAGGCTTTATAGATGGAGGAAGAGAAGAAACAAAAGCAAAAGAAAAGGAGCATTTTAAGCAACCTGATTTTCTGCTTTGCACCGGCTATGAAGAAAACTCCGGTTTATCTGGTGCACATCGGGATTCAGGCAGTCACATATGTTCTTCTTCTGTTACTGGGGGTAGGAGCAAATGCACTTATCGTATCGATGCTGGGGAAGGAAAGCCCGCTTATGCTGTTGATCGGGGCGGTCATGACCATCTTTCTTGTATACGGGGCGATTAGTTGGATTGATACTTATCTGCAGAATATTATATCCGTAGAATACATCGAAATGAGGATGGGAGGACACTTCTATTCTGTTCTCGAAAAAATATTGGAGATTTCTCTAGAACAGTCAGAAAGCAGTGAAATCCGTCAGATGATGGAGAGGTCGCTGATCGCATTGAGTGGAAACGATTCCAATGGAGTGCAAGGCATGATGCAGCGTTTTGGAATGTTTTTTACAAATGTACTAGGGCTGGTCACATATGCAATGATCGTGGGAAGTATGGATATACGCATCTTGCTGCTCCTTGTCGGTCTGTCACTGATCACTGTCGCAACGTCCAAAGTTTCTGTAAAAGTGTATGAGAGGGTCAAAGAAAAACTTGCTGGATATCAGAGGATAGAGGGATATATTGATCGGCTTGTGGATGATATTGCAGGCGGAAAGGATATCCGCGTCTTCGGACTTTCCGACTGGCTGATCGGAAAATATGATTCGGCGATCAGACAGCGAAGAAAATATAGGGCGCTTTATAATGCGGCCTGCTTCTTCTCGGACTTTACAGAAGTGATCCTGGCAGCAGTCAGAGATTTTATCTGTTATTTTTATCTGATCTATCTTTTGAAACAGGGGCTTTCGTCAAGCATGTTTGTGTTTTATATTGGATTGATCAGTGGGTTTGCCAAATGGTTTACAGAGATCACAAGCAACTTTGTTGTGATGAAGCGGTGCGGGCAGCAGGTGGATGATCTTAGAGATTTTTTAGAACTTGAGAGCGGATCAGGAGGAGAAAGGCGGATCCCGGAAAACCAATTTTCCAGTCTGGACATTACGTTTGATCATGTATCCTATCGCTATGAGGGGGCAGAGGAAGAGGTGCTAAAGGATGTTTCCTTTACCATCCATCAAGGAGAGCGGCTTGCACTTGTCGGATTAAACGGGGCCGGAAAATCTACGATTGTAAAACTGATCTCCGGTCTATATCTTCCTACAAACGGAGCAGTCTATGTTAATGGGATCGACACGAGGGAACTGGATCGTAAAGCCTACATGCACCATGTTGCTGCAATTTTCCAGAATCCGTTTATCATGTCGTATACAGTTGGGGAAAATGTGACGCTCTCAGGAGAATGGGATGAGGAAAGGTTATGGAATGTGCTGGAAAAGGCAGGAGTGGCAGAGAAGATCAGCAGCCTTCCGGACGGACTACACACCTATTTTGGAAAGGATGTATCGGAAGATGGGATTATGCTCTCGGGTGGACAGATTCAGAAGCTTCTTCTAGCAAGGGCGCTGTATCACAGCCCGAAACTGTTACTTTTAGATGAACCGACTGCAGCGCTGGATGCACTTGCAGAAAAAAATATTTATGATACTTACCAGAAGACGCTGGAAGGAACAAGTACAATCTTTATTTCCCACCGGCTGGCATCGACACGGTTCTGCGATGAGATTCTTCTGCTCGACAAAGGGGAGATCATTGAGCGCGGAACCCATGAAACATTGATGAAAATGGGAGGGACATACGCTTCCCTTTTTGAACTTCAGGGGAAATATTATCAGGAGGAAGAGGCACATGAATAAGAGAAAACAGATGTCTGTAAAAGAAATGTGGAAATTTTGTCTTTTTCAGGCGAAAGGCTATCGGATTTTGCCGGTGATCCTTGTACTTGGAATGCTCTCGGGTGCATCGGTTGTCTATATTAACAGTTTTCTGTATGCGAAGATTCTCGATGTTCTTCTGGAGGAGAAGTATCAGCAGGCAGCAACTTTTGTCGTGATTCTTGTTGTGACGGTGATGATTGTATCATTGATCTCAAAGGCAGCGGAACAGATCTTTTCGCACTATGCGGAACCGAGCGAGGAGGAGACGAAAAAGCGTACTGCAAAAAAAGCATTTTCCATGGAATACGAAGAAATTGAGAAACAGGAGACGATTCAGAAGTTTCGAAGAGTACGGCAGGCAGAGCGCGGACATGGAGGAATCTCCGAACAGTGTATGGAAATTTATAAGTATTTTACCTGCTGCACGGAAGTTGTTTTTGCCAGTGGATTTGTCGTGCTTCTGCTGCTGCAGTCAGACTGGGAGAAGGAAAGTATCTTTCGGTTTCTGATCAGTACGGGGGTGATGATCGCTGGTTTTGTATTTGTATTGTGGTTAGGAGATAAGGTTTCCGAACGGATCGGAAAGGAAACAGTAATCACTATGCATGCAAATGAAAAGTCAAATGCATTATTTGACTATCTAGTCAACCTGATTGTTTCAGAGCAGTTTGCGCAGGATATCCGTCTGTTTCAGCTCAAAGAATATCTGATAAATAAATTTCAAGGAGATGTGATAAAGAAGTGTATGGCACTGTTCCAGAGAAGAGCGAAAGTTTCCGGACGTGGAAATGGCGCTGTCGCTTTTGCGCTTCAGATCCTGGCAGGCATCACTTATGTATATATTGCAATAAAGGCAATCGCAGGAAGTGTTTCCGCCGGGGAAGTGCTGATGTATGCGGGTGCGATCATAACGATGATGAACAGTATCCGTGAAATGATGGGAGCACATATTGAGATTGATTATTCCAATGAGTATCTGAAATCTTATGAGGAATTTATTCATCTCCCGAATATGCATTATGTAGGGACACTGCCGATTGAAAAAAGAGACGATAATCAGTATGAGTTGGAGTTTGACCATGTTTCTTTTTGTTATCCGGGGACAGAGACGTATATTTTAAAGGATGTAAGTTTAAAATTCAAAGTAGGGGAGACGATGGCGCTTGTCGGGATGAATGGTGCAGGAAAAACGACATTGATCAAACTGCTGCTTCGTTTCTATGAGCCGTCTGAGGGAAAGATCACTTTAAATGGGATTGAGATCGGGAAATATGATTATGAGGAATATATAAAGATTTTCGCGGTTGTCTTTCAGGACTTCAGACTGTATCATTTTCCATTGGATGAAAATATCGCAGGCTCCGAGAAAGTGGATGAAAAGAGAGTATGGAAGGTGATCCGTCAGGTCGGGCTGGAAGAAAGAGTGAAGAAGATGAAAGATGGGATTCACACGCTGCTCTATCACGAAACCGGGGATGGCGAGGCGCTCTCCGGCGGGGAGGCGCAGAAGGTTGCGATCGCAAGAGCGCTTTATAAAGATGCTCCGTTTGTGATCCTCGATGAACCGACTGCAGCGTTAGATCCGGTGGCAGAATCGGAAATCTATGAGAATTTCAACGAACTGATCAATGGAAAAACGGCCATCTATATCTCCCACCGGATGAGCAGCTGCAAGTTCTGTGACACAATTGTTGTTCTGGAAGAAGGAACTGTTGCAGAGAGCGGAAATCATCAAACATTGATGGAAAAGAAAGGGAAATATTTTGCGCTTTACGAGGCACAGGCACAGTACTATGTGAAGAAGAAAGCGGAAGGAGGGGACTCAGAAATTTTATAAAAAAAGAATTGTGTTCTTATCCGATTCTAGTTATAATAGGCATAAAGATAAAAATTTCACAATCTCTGAAACAGAGAGAAATCTGTGAGAGAAAATCAAATGTAAGAAAAGAATCAGACTGCGAAGTCAGTATTTCAAAAAATCAGGAGGAATACAAAATGAAGGTGACAAATGATATCATTTACGTTGGGGTTAATGATCATCAGGTAGATTTGTTTGAAGGGCAGTATGTTGTGCCAAATGGAATGTCTTACAACTCTTATGTGATCAAAGATGAGAAAATCGCTGTAATGGATACTGTGGATGTGAATTTTGCGGAAGAATGGCTGGCAAATATTGCACAGGTGCTGGATGGAGCAAAGCCGGATTACTTGATCGTGCAGCATATGGAACCGGATCATTCTGCGAATATTTATAATTTTATGAAGGTATATCCAGATACAACGATCGTGGCAAATGAGAAGACATTTGTGATGATGGCCAACTTTTTCAGGGAGATGGATCTGGAAGGAAGAACATTGGAAGTAGAAAACGGACAGACATTGTCACTTGGAAAGCATGATCTGACATTTGTGTTCGCTCCGATGGTACACTGGCCGGAAGTTATGGTTACTTACGACAGTACAGAAAAAGTACTGTTCTCTGCAGATGGATTTGGTAAATTCGGGGCAAATGATGTGGAGGAAGATTGGGATGACGAAGCTCGCCGTTATTATATCGGAATCGTCGGAAAATATGGTACACAGGTACAAAACCTCTTAAAAGTGGCAGCGACACTGGATATCCAGATGATCTGTCCGCTGCACGGACCGATTTTAAAGGAGAATCTTGGACATTATATCGAGAAATATGATATCTGGTCTTCTTATGCAGTGGAAAAAGAAGGTGTGATGATCGCTTACACATCGGTCTACGGAAATACAAAGAAAGCAGCAGAAACTTTGGCTGCGAAATTAGAAGAAAAAGGATGTCCGGATGTGTATGTCTGTGACCTTGCACGCGCAGATATGGCAAGAGCAGTGGAAAATGCATTCAGCTATGGAAAATTAGTACTGGCGACAACGACATATAATGCAGATATTTTCCCGTTTATGAAAATTTTTATTGAGCATCTGACCGCGCGCAATTACCAGAAGCGCACGATCGGATTCATTGAGAACGGAAGCTGGGCACCGACGGCAGCAAGAGTTATGAAGGGAATGTTTGAGGACAGCCAGGATATTACATGGATGAAAAATTCAGTGAAGATCATGTCCTCTCTGAGCGAAGAGAATCTGGAAGAGTTAGATCAGATGGCAGACGAGTTATGTCAGGAATATATTGCCCAGTCAGATGACAAAGCGAATAAAAATGATCTGACAGCGCTGTTCCGTCTTGGATATGGACTGTATGTTGTGACTTCAAGAGATGGTGAGAAGGATAACGGACTGATCGTCAACACTGTTACACAGCTGACAGACAATCCGAACCGTGTGGCAGTCAATATCAATAAGGCGAATTATTCGCATGATATCATCAAGAAGACTGGCGTGATGAATGTCAACTGTCTCTCTGTGGAAGCACCGTTTAAAGTGTTTGAAAGATTTGGATTCCAGAGCGGAAGAGAAGCAGATAAATTCGAAGGATGGAATATGTTGCGTGCAGACAATGGTGTTGCCTTCCTTCCAAAATATATCAATGCCTTCCTTGCATTGAAAGTGGAGCAGTATGTGGATCTAGATACACACGGAATGTTTATCTGTACCGTGACAGAGGCTCGTGTGATGAATGATAAAGAAACGATGACATACACTTACTATCAGAAACATGTAAAACCAAAACCGCAGACAGAAGGAAAGAAAGGATTCGTATGTGTGGTATGTGGATATATCTATGAAGGAGAGGAACTTCCGGATGATTATATTTGTCCACTGTGCAAGCATGGAGTTGCGGATTTTGAACCGATTTAGGGAAAAGTAGAAAGCTAGCTTTTAGTTATGTCCCCTGCATACATTGTAAGAGATGTTTGCAGGGGATTTTTTAATTATTTTGATAAGAATTATCCCAATATTTTAATCGATATTCTTTCGGTGTCATGTGATGCTTTGAATAAAAAATATGATAAAAATGTGTTCGGTTTGTAAAGCCTAAAATAGAAATAATATGTGAAATAGAATAATCTGTTTTGAGGAGATAGTATTCTGCCTTTCGTATGATAAAAGTCATCGAATATTCAAAGAGCGTCATACCGCTATATTTTTTGGAAATACGATTTAAGTAGTCTCCGCTATAGTTTAGCAGTTTGGAAAGTTCATGGCGTGATAGTTGTTGGTTAGAATCTTCTAAAAGATGGGTCAATTTTGTAAAAATTAAAAAGTCGTTGTTGTAATCAATATCGACAGTTGTAGTATGATATAGTTCACTATTTGATAGGTGATCAAATAGTTGAAATATGAAACCGTTAATAAAAAATGAATCTCCGGCAACTGGCGCAAGAAGAGTTTTTGTAATTTTTTCTTCTAAATTATATATTACCTTGTAAGAATCACTATTATTATATACAGGGAAAAAATCAAGGTATTCTTTTTTAGTATTCTCTTCGGTAGAGGCATTTTTATATAAAAAATGAAAAAGTGTATGCAAAGAAGTGTTATTTTCAATGTCAAAGTATAAACCGGAGATGGAATCAAGCAGTTGTTTTACATAATTTTTTGAAAGGTTTAAAAAGAAAATACGGAAGTCAGATGACATTTTTTCTAAATGTCGAAGATTACAATTTACAATACATCCGGTTCCTGCTGGATAGATGCGCTCAGTATTTTCTATTTTAAAAATGACCTCACCTTGTTGGACAAACATGAATTCAAAAAAATCATGTTGGTGAAGAGGGCGTTTTGCCATTGAGGATAAAAGAGATTCATCATCAATTAAAATCTCAGAAAAATCATTTGGGGAGAAATTAGCAATCTTAAAGTATTTGTTTTCTAAATCAGACCGATAGACTTCAAGTACAACACTGAATGGTGTATCTATGTGATAATACTGACTGAAATTACTGTGAAAGTTATGAACTTTCAAAAATTTGGAACGGAATTCCTCCAAGGATTTTCTGCTATTACTCATAAAAGCCTCCATTTATTCGTGAATATGATACAATTTGATTGCTTGTAGGTCTTTTTTTAACATTGTGATAAAAGAAGATTTATAATAATATAATACTATGCTAGTTAGATTATAGTACATTTTGACATGTGCTGCAATTATGTATTCATTCGAATGAGGAGAAAAAATGTAACAAATACGAGTATATGATGGAGGGAATTATGAGAGAGAAAAAATATTTGAAGTGGTATCAGAAACTTGCATATGGTGCAGGGGATCTAGCATCAAACTGTAGTTATGGATTGGTATCTAGTTTCTTATTGTTATATTTATCAGACACAATGGGAATGAATACTGGAATTATAGGAACATTGATGCTTGTTTCAAAGGTATTGGATGGAGTTACAGATGTATTTTTTGGGAGAATGATTGATAAAACAAAAAGCAAACTGGGAAAAGCTCGTCCATGGATGCTATATGCTCAAATTGGAGTATCGCTATGTCTATTATTATTGTTTTCAGTGCCTGATATTGGAGAAACAGCGCAATATGCATATTTCTTTGTATTTTACACAAGTTTAAATGCTATTTTCTATACTGCAAATGGAATTGCATATTCAACATTATCTGCATTAATCACAAAAAACTCTACAGAACGAGTACAATTAGGATCTATTCGTTTTATGTTTGCAGTTGTTACTAATATTGTGATGGGGTTTGCGGTAACAGGTGCAGTTGCACATTTTGGTGGCGGAGCAAAAGGATGGAGAGTGGTTGCTTTTATTTGTGCAGTGATTGGTCTGGTTGTAAATACGATCAGCTGTCTGGCAGTAAAAGAAGTTCCGGATGAAGAAAACACAGAAATACAGGAAGAAGCAGGACAAAAAGATGATAAATTAAGTTTTGTGGATACAATCAAAATTTTATTTGCAAATAAGTATTATATTATGATTCTTGTTTTGTATATCGTATATTATACAATGAGTGGATTGACAACGGGCAGCGGGATATATTTTACTACATATGTGTTGGGAGATGCCTCTTTATTAGGTTCCTTTTCTATGATGAAAATGTTTCCTGTAATTATTGCATTAGCATTTACACCTATGCTTGTAAAAAAGGCAGGAAGTATGCAGAAGGTAAATTTTTGGGGATATGTGATCAATACAGTTTTGAGTGTGTTCTTTGTTTATTTTGCAGTAAAAAGAAATGTACCTATGCTCTTATTGGTAATGTTTATGAAAGGTGTTTTTGCAGGAACTCTTAGCGGAACATTAAACGCATTGATCGCAGAAATTAGCGGATATACTTATAGAACAAAAAAAGTACATATGGATGGAACCATGTTTAGCTGTTCTTCTCTTGGGGTAAAAGTTGGCGGTGGAATTGGTACAGCAGCAGTCGGCTGGCTTTTGAACATAGGAGGATATGTTGGAACGGCAACAGTACAATCTCAGAGCGCAATTAATATGATCTTTCATATGTATATTACACTTCCGGTTGTATTCGGAGTGATTATTACAATTATTTTAAGTATGCTGAAAGTAGAAAAAGCAAATAAAGAATGGGATGAAAAACATAATGTTGAAAAGTAATTTTAACCAAAACTGGAAATTTGTAAAAGGTTGTATACCGTCACTAATGACATTGAAAATGTACGGAAAGGAAGCAGATGATATCTCACTTCCGCACGATGCCATGATTCATGAGACTCCTTGTGAGACAACAAAAAATGGTGGAGCTACAGGTTTTTATCCAGGAGGAATATATACTTATTTTAAAACATTTGTTGCCCCGGAAGAGTGGAAGGATAAAACGGTAACGTTAGAATTTGAAGGTGTTTATGAAAAAGCAATGGTGTATTTGAATGGTGCACTGATAACAACGAATTCATATGGATATTCTAATTTTTATGCTTCACTGGACCGATATTTACAATATGGGCAGGAAAATGAATTAAAAGTAGTAGCAGATAATTCGGCGGAGCAAAATAGTAGATGGTATACAGGAAGCGGAATTTACAGGAATGTGAATCTGTTTGTTGGAGAACTCATACAAATACCAGTGGACGGAGTGCATGCTACAACGATAAATGTGGAGAAAGACTTTGCAGTGGTAGAATTTGTGACTACTGTTGTGAATCAGACAAGAAAAAAGGAAAAACTTCAAGTACAGATAGAAATGAGTGATGAAGATGGAAATGTAATCCGAGGAGTGACGCATTTAACAGCCTTTGGAAATTCGGAAAATCAAATTCGTCAAGAGATTGTAATTAAAAATCCTAAATTATGGAACTGTGACACTCCGCATTTGTATAAATGTCAAGTGAGTATATTCTCTGAGAAAAAAGTATGGGATACCAATGAGTTTCTGTATGGGATTCGCCGGATCACTTTGGATTCGGTGTATGGTCTTCGAATAAATGGTGAGTCTGTGAAACTACGTGGAACTTGCGTTCATCACGATAATGGGATTCTTGGTGCGGCGACATATAGAGAAGCAGAATATCGGAAATGTAAATTGCTGAAGCAAGCTGGATTTAATAGTGTACGCAGCGCACATCATCCTGCAGCAAAAGATTTTCTTGATGCATGTGACAGGTATGGGATTTTAGTTATGGATGAATTATGTGACATGTGGACCATTCATAAAAATGACCATGATTATGCATTCTCATTTTTAAATGAGTGGAAAAATATTGTAGATAAAATGATCCAAAAAGATTATAACCATCCATCAGTTATTATGTATTCCATCGGAAATGAAATTCAGGAAGTGGGAACAGAGCGTGGTGCAGAAATTAACCGTACTATCTGTAATTATATAAAAGAAAAAGATAGAACGAGATATACTACAAATGGAATCAATGGCCTGAATGCAGCCGGAGCAAAAATGTATCCGATTATGCAAGATTTAGCGCCATTATTTAAAAAAGATGCAGAAAATAGTGAGACAAATGATTCCTCAGGAAGCAACGCGATTAATAGTTTTATGCAATTGATGGAGGGAGAAGTCGGTGATGCCTTTGCAAAACATCCGCTTATGACAGAAGTCCTGCAGGAAAGTTGTGAAGCGATGGATATTATAGGATTAAATTATTTGACAGGCAGACATCTGTTGGATACAGAATTGTATCCAAATAAATGTGTTCTTGGGACAGAAACATTTCCAGCAGATATTGCAAGACTTTGGTCTGTTGTAAAAAAATCAAATCAAGTACTAGGAGATTTTACATGGTCGGGCTATGATTATCTAGGAGAAGCAGGATGTGGCATTTTCTATTATGATGAGAAAACTAATTTTGGAAGTTATTTCCCGGATCGACTGGCATATATTGGAGACATTGATCTGACAGGATACAGAAGACCGATTAGTTATTTGCGCGAAATTGTATATGGAATGCGAAAAGAACCATATATTGCGGTGGAACGGGTTGACCGTTCTGGAATGAAGCATTCAAAGACACCTTGGATGCTGAAAGATAATATTGCTTCCTGGACATGGGAAGGATATGAAGGAAAGTCTGCAATGGTAGATGTATATTCAGCAGATGAAGAGGTAGAATTATTCATAAATGGAAAATCGCTTGGGAAAAAACCAGCAGGAGAAAAAGTTGGATATGTAAGTACCTTTGAATGCAAGTATGAACCTGGAGAAGTTACTGCTATAAGTTATAACCAAGGGAAAGAAAGCAGTTCCTGTCAATTAAAAACAGCAGGGACTGCCAGGGGAGTGAAAGTAGATGTTTCTCAGGAAGTAATGATAAAAGGTACGGAGGAACTTGCTTTTATTCAGTTGAGCCTCGTAGATAAAGATGGCTTAGAAGTGTTGACAGAGGAGAAAGAAATTAAAGTAGTAGCTGAAGGAAATGTCCGGATTCTTGCTGTTGGAAATGCAGATCCCCAGACAACAACATCTTATGATAGTCATTGTTGGAAAACCTATCATGGGAAACTTTTGTTAGTTGTCAAAGCTGGTGAGCTGTTGGGAGAGAGCGTGATTCACATTGTCATGGATGATAATATAATAAAAGATGTTAGTATAAAAGTTATAGACTCAGAGAGTAGTTTTTGATAAAGGGGAGGGATGAAACGGTCATAGGACAGGAATACTGGCAGGACACAAAATGTTCACAATTTTTTTAGCACTCCCTCTTGACGAGTGCTAACATAAGTGTTATATTACAACTAGAACAAAGGAGGAGGACGAAGAAAGGATGAGAAGATCTGAATAGTCCCCACATCACCGGTTCCAATAAATGACATTTATCAATAAGATTTTAATGGAAAAGGAGAGATGATTTATGATGATGCCTAGTATTTTTGGAGAGAATTTGTTTGATGATTTCTTTGATTTTGATTACCCATTCAGAGGTTACCAGAGAGCGAACACAGAGTCTTTGATGAAGACAGACATTAAGGAGCATGAACATGGCTACGAATTGGAAGTAAGCCTTCCAGGATATAAGAAAGAAGACATTCACGCAGAATTAAAAGATGGTTATCTGACCATCCAGGCGGCGACGACGAAGAACAACGATCAGAAGGATGAGAAGACAGGCAATTATATCCGAAGAGAAAGATATTCCGGATCTTGCAGCAGAAGTTTCTATGTAGGAAAGGATATCACTCAGGAAGACATTAAGGCAAAATATGAAAATGGTATACTTGTTCTTGCAATCCCGAAGAAGGATCAGAAGAAAGTAGAAGCTGAGGAGAAGAAATATATTGCCATCGAAGGATAGTGCTGGTAGGTGTGTATGGGGAAGAACTTTTTGTTACGGATCAAGAAAGCAGTGATAGATTTTCAGACACACTCTATATAGATTTGGGACTGCATGATTACAGACTGTGACATGCAGTCCCGTTTTTATTCCGCAGGAAATTTTTGATCTTACATAAAAAATTGTAGTAGGAAAGGGGAGAAATAGTTATGGCGGCAAATAAGGATTATTACAAGATTCTCGGAGTGGACAGAAACGCAGACGCGAATGCGATCAAGAAGGCATACCGCAAACTGGCAAAAAAGTATCATCCGGATACCAATCAGGAGAATTCTGTTGCAAATGAGAAATTTAAAGAAGTGACCGAAGCTTACGAGATACTGCACGATGAAGAGAAACGGAAGTTGTACGATCGATTTGGAACAGCAGCCTTTGATGGAAGTATGGGAGCAGATCCGGGCGCCTATCAGTCGTACGGAGAACCTAAAGGGGCGAAGTTCTATCGAAGTCCGGACGGAAGCTACCAGGAATTTCATTTTGAAGGCGGAAATATGGATGATTTTTTTGATGACATTTTTGGAAGTTCTTTTCAGAGAGCGAGGGGAAGTGGAGCTGGACGGCGCGGTTATCGCAGGAAAGGTGCAGATGTCACTGCAAAATTAGAGGTGACTTTTGAGGAAGCAGCATTTGGAGGAGATAAGGTCATCTCTTATACAGACGACAGTGGGCGTGCACAGTCTTTGAAAGTACACATTCCGGCGGGAATTTCTTCCGGCAAGAAAATCCGGCTGAAAGGAAAGGGACAGGACGGGATGAACGGTGGGGAAGCCGGAGATCTGTTTCTGGAAATTTCAGTAAAAGACAAAGTCGGTTATGAACGGAAGGGAGACGATGTCTACACAACCATTCAGATTCCATATACAACAGCGGTGTTGGGCGGTGAGGTGATTGTGCCGACACTTTACGGAAAGGTAAGCTGCAAGATCAAGGAAGGAACACAATCCGGAACAAAAGTGAGACTGGCCGGAAAGGGAATCGCACATATGGGTCAGCCATCCGGAAAAGGAGATCAGTATGTGACAATTCAAATCCAGGTGCCGCGGAATCTGAGTGAAGATGCAAGGAGAAAGTTGAGAGCATATCAGGAGGCAGCAGGAAGAGTTGCATAAGCATTGCTGTTTCCATGTCACTGTTTAAGAATGATAAAGGGGAGAAGTACAGGAAAGATAAAGTGTAAGGAATCGGTTGTTATTGGAAAAACTTTGGTTTATAATAGGGGTGTACAAGCGGGAAGGGAGTTTTCTCTTCCTGAATGTATTTTGGAAACCGATGAATTTACACTTTATAAGGATGGGAAACATATGATAAAAGTTCAGGAATACAGAGGACATATTCGCAACTGGGAGGCGCTTTGTGAAGAGCTTTGCATTGACAAAAGCTTATCCAGAAGAGAGAGAGAGGAGCGGATTTTGGTCCGGGCATTTGAGACATGGCAGTTTGATATGGCAGCGCATTTGTATGGAATGTTTGCTTTTGCGCTCTGGGATGAAGAGGAAAAACAGCTATTCTGTCTCAGAGACCAGTTTGGCACGAAGCCGTTCTACTATTATGAGACGGAAGATGGACAGCTTCTCTATGGAACAACAATCCGGGGAATCATGGAGCAGCCAGGATTTGTCAAAGAATTGAATGAGGAGATGCTGCAGATCTATCTCAGTTTGACTTACGTGGCAGGAGAGAATACGTTTTTCCGCGGACTGAAGAAACTGCTTCCGGGACGTTACCTTATCTGGAAGGACGGAGTAGTGACAGTAAAGCGCTATTGGAAGCCGGAATTTCATCCGGATGACAGCAAGTCTCTTGAGGAATGGGCAGACGAGATCCACACGACACTTGGCGAGATCATGAAGGAAGTAAAGACTTCGGATGAGCGAGTGGAGTCTTTCCTGTCAGGCGGAGTGGATTCTTCCTATGTACTTGCGATGTCTGATGCCGATACTGCGGATACATGCGGTTATGAGGAAGAACGGTTCGATGAGTCCGTACTGGCTGTAGAGACTGCGCGCATTTTAGAACGTAAGATTTCCAGACGTGTGATCAATCCAGAGGAATATTTTAATATTGTTCCATATGTCATGTACAATATGGAGCAGCCGCTTGGGGATGCTTCTGCGATTGTGTTTGCACTTGGATGTCAGGCGACTGCAGAGCATACGAAGATCTGCTATTCAGGAGAAGGTGCAGATGAATTTTTCGGTGGATACAATATGTATCGCAATGCAGAGCGATACGGGGAGAATCTAAAGAACTTCTATGTCGGTAACACGAACATTATGAAAGAAGACGAGAAGAAAAAGATCTTGAAAAAATATGACCCGGACGTACTGCCAATCGAAGTGGCACAGAGTATTTACGAAGAGATGGAAGGGCTGGATCCTCTGACAAAGATGTCTAATATCGATATCCAGATCTGGCTGGAGGGAGATATTTACCTCAATGTAGATAAGATGAGTGAGGCGGCAGGACTTGAGGTTCGTATGCCGTTGACAGATTTGCGTATTTTCGATATTGCGTCCAGAATGCCTTCGAAATATAAAGTGAATGAAGAGCAGAATAAGGTTGCGTTCCGTACGGCGGCACAGACAATGCTGCCGGAAGAGATTGCGTTCCGAAAGAAACTCGGATTTATCGTGCCAATCCGTATCTGGATGGCAGATGACCGCTATAATCAAGATGTGCGCGCCAAATTCCACAGCGAGATGGCAGAGAAATTCTTCAATGTAGAAGAGATCAATGCAATCTTTGATGAGTATGTCGGAGGAAATTCTGACAACTGGAGAAAAGTTTGGACAATCTATACGTTCCTTGTATGGTATGAAGAATATTTTGTAAAGCGTTAATCGTGCACTGGCAGATGGCATGAGAGCAGCATTGCTGCATCGGATATAAGGAAGGTTCAAAAAACGTGTGTGAAAAGCTGGAGAGGTTTCACGCACGTTTTTCCTATCAGAAAAAGCGGATCACAAATGAAAAGTTTGAGAAAAAGGAGAGAGGGATATGGAAGAAAAAAGAAATCCTATTGCAATTATTGTGACAAGATTTGGGGACATTAAGGTAGAGCTATACCCAAAAGAGGCGCCAAATACGGTGAATTGTTTTATTTCTTTGGCGAAAAAAGGACTGTTTGATTACCGGAAGATTAGAAGGATTGCACCGGGATTTGTATTGCAGCCGAGTTATTCTGACTTTGAGGATGAAAGGTGTGCAATCTCACTCGATGGAGAATATCGAAATAACGGGTTTCCGAATGATATTCCGTTTGAGCGTGGAACTGTCGCGATGGGCGGAGAGGGAAATGTAGCTTCGGGAAGCTGTTTTTTTATTACACTGACGGATGAAGCTGGCAAACGTCTCGATGGAGGCTATGCGGCATTTGGGAAAGTCATAGAAGGCTGGGAAGTTGTGGAACAGATCACAGCACTTCCGACAGAAAAAGTAGATATTGGAATTCCGGGAGTGGATGTCAATGAACCGATTGAGCCGGAATACATGGAAAAAGTGATAGTAGAAACATGGGGAGTCGAATATGATGAGCCGGTTATTTTAGGGTAGAGATACTGTCACGCTAATGAATTAGAATGACAGTTCTCCAAAGGGATAGTGCTAAAAAATAGACTGCTATGCGGAGTAGATTCCTTGCACCGTGATCCTTTTAAAAAATTTGGAGAGTCCAAGTGTCACTGTTTCCTCCATGTGCTGTGGGATACGGCGGATCAGGACGTTCCCAAGTGGATGAGGGAATACTTGAAAATGATCTGCTTTTAATGCGGCAGTTTCCTCTGCGTCGATAAATCTTGCTGAAACCTCCAGCCGGGAGCCGCCTCAAGTATGGCAGAGCATAGAAGTGATCAGAATATTTTCTTTGTGATGTTCTTTCATATAACTGGTAAGACGTTCGTCTAATTGAATGTGCATAATGGTAATCCTCCTTACGATAGTATGTGATCTGTGATGGCTATATCATCGCAGAAACAAAAAGAAAATTCTGTAATGAAGTCACAGACGTTTCTTCTTAAAAAGAGAATTGAAAAGAAAAGGGATGATAAGATTGTAAGGCTTCCGTTTTGGATGTATAATAAAAAAGAAATACCAGTGTGGTTCATAAATAAAGAGAAAAGAACTTTGTTTACTGGCATTGACAGAATCGAAATGGAGGGAAGATTCAAATGAAAATTGCAGTAACATATGAAGAAGGAAAGGTGTTTCAGCATTTTGGACACACAGAACACTTCAAATTTTATGAGGTGGAAGACGGAAAAGTCACAACGAGTCAAGTTGTAGACACGAACGGAAGCGGACATGGAGCGCTTGCAGGACTGCTTGCGGAGCATCAAGTGGATGTTTTAATCTGCGGTGGTATTGGAGGCGGCGCACAGGCAGCGCTTGCGGAAGCGGGAATCAAGCTTTATGGAGGAGTGACCGGAGAGGCAGATCAAGCTGTTGAGGCATTTTTAAACGAAGCACTTTCTTATGATCCAAATGTGAAATGCAGTCATCATGAAGGGGAACACGAGCATCATGAGAACTGTGCAGGCGGCGGATGCGGAAGTGGTCACTGCGGACATTAAAAGAATAAATAAGAGATTCATAGGCTACCGGAAAAACGGTAGTCTATTTTCTACTTCTGTAAGACCTGGGAGCAGGTACAAAATAGAAAGATCAGACTATTAAGAAGAAAGGTTGATGTCATGATAACAGAAAAGAAAGAGAAGCGGATTTTAATGATGTCCTTTATTTCAGGACTTGCGTTTGCTGTCATAGAATTTATATTTTCTATTTACAGTCACTCACAATCAGCTTTGACGGATGCGGTATATGATGCTTCCGAATTAGTATTTATCGCTTTGTTACTATTTTTAACACCATTGTTTCATAAGCCGGTATCGGAAAAACATCCCTATGGATATTTTCAGATTGAGTCCATATTTGTCATTATCAAAGGAGTCATGATGCTGTCAGTGACAATGGGAGTTTCGGCAGAGATTATTGAGTCGGCATTAGCAGGTGGTAATGCGGTGAATAATGCACAAATTTCTGTTTTTCAATTATTTTTGGGGATAGCAAGTATTATTATTTTTGTGATTATGAAAAAGTGGAACAGAAATTTATCCTCTCCTACCATCGAAGCAGAATTGTTAGGATGGAAATTGGATATTGTTTACAGCTTGGGTATGTCATTTGCTTTTTTCATATCACTTTATTTAGAGCGAACACCGATTGCGTTTGTAGCTCCATATTTTGATCAGATTGTGGCGGTAGTAGTGATGATCTTCATGCTTCCGGAAAGTGTGAAAGTATTGTGGAATGCGATAAAAGAAGTATTTTTGTTTTCACCGGAAAAACATGTAGTGGATGAGATTAAAACACTTTGCAATCCGATTTTAGAGAAATATCAGTTTTCCCCTGTGTTTTATGATGTGACTAAGACAGGACGACATTTATGGATCGCAGTTTATTTTCAGATTGCAACAGAAAGTATGTCTGTGCGGGACCTGGAGTCTGCATTGAGACAGGTAAATGAGCAGGTAAAGGGAAAATACCAGGAATGCACTTGTGAATTGATTTTAGTACCCGGAAAATAAAATATGATTTGGAAAGAGGAAACAATTGCATTGACATCACCTACATGATTATTTATAATATCAGCTTGAATTACATGTATTCCGTTGTTAAACTAAAAAGGAATAGAAAACAATACAAGGAGGAAACAAGATGAAAAAGAAATTAGTCAGTTTATTGTTAGTGACTGCTATGTCAGTGACTGCTTTATCCGGATGCGGTTCCAAAGCCGACGGAACTGAAGGAAGTAAAAAAGAAGATAAAAAAGAAGCGCAGTCTATTACATTTATGGCTCCTGATTGGGCAGTCCCTACAGATGAACAGCTGGATGAATTTACAAAAGAAACAGGAATAGAAGTTGTAGTCAATGAAGTTGGCTGGGATGATATTCGTGAAAAAATGGTTACTGCAGCTGCAGGAGGACAGGCCGTTGCAGATGTGGTAGAAGTAGACTGGTCATGGGTTGGTGAATTTTATGCGGCTGACTGGTTAGAGCCATTAGACGTTTCTGATGAAGTAAAAGCAGATATGCCTACTCTGGAAACATTTACAAAAGATGGAAAAGTGCTTGCAATCCCATATGCAAACGATTACCGTTTATCTTACTATAATACAGAACAGTTTGAGAAAGCCGGAATCACAGAGGAGCCTCAGACATGGGAGGATGTGCTGGAAGCATGCCGAACATTAAAATCTACAGGGACAGTAGAGCATCCTTTTGCAATTGCATTAAATGCAGAGGAAAAAACAACGACTTGCTTGATGTGGCTTGCATATACGATGAATGGTGTTGTCTATAATGAAGATGGTACTTTAAATGAAGAATCTGTAACAGAGGCTTTAAAGTACATGGAAACTCTGATTCAGGAAGAACTTGTAGATCCGGCAGATAAGACTTCATCTGGTATGGATGCCTATAAACGTCTGACAGGTGGAAGCGCAAGCTTCTTAACAGGACCGACTTCTTTTGTATCCAGAAGCACAAATCCAGAGGAGTGCAGTGTTGTCGGACAGATTACACCAATCCTTACACCGGGAAAAGAAGGAAAATCCGAAGTGACAATGGCTCTTCCAGAAGCGCTTGGTGTAACAAAATTTTCTAAAAACAAAGAAGCAGCGAAAAAATTTGTTGAGTGGTATACATCTGCTGATATGCAGAAAAAATTAAACGAAACAAACAGTGCGATTCCAACAAGAAATTCAGTGCTAGAAGAACTCATCAACGATGATAAAATTCAGAATGCTGGTGCAATGCTGGAAGAGGCGAAGTTAATTTCTTCTCCATTCCCGGATGGAATCCCGTCTTACTATGCGGAGATGAGCAATGCAATGTACAATGCAATCAACAAAATGGCTCTTGGTGAACTGACAGCTGAGGAAGCTTTCAAAGAAATGGATACTAAGATCACTGAGTTAGCAGGACAGAAATAATGAAAAAGAAGATTTTACCATATCTTTTACTCACACCCATGATATTGATCATGGGTGTATTAGTATTTTATCCGATTGCAGCAACCTTTTCTTACAGCCTAAAGTATTGGAAACTGACTGCGCCAAATGACGTTCATTTTATTGGATTCGATAACTACATAAATATTTTAAAATCAGAGTCCTTCTGGTACAGCCTCCAGAATACGGTGTTCCTTCTCGTACTGATTTTGTTTGGAACAACCATTCTCGGGGTGCTGCTCTCTCTGTTTTTGAATATTGAAGTAAAGTTTTCCGGAGTTCTGCTTGCAGTTGCGGTTCTTCCGTGGGCACTGCCGCCTTATGTAAATGGAATTTTGTGGAGATTTATTTTTTACCCGGGATACGGTCTGATGAACAAGCTGCTGATCGGAATGGGAGTGGTCGATCAGCCGGTCGAATGGCTCAATTCGAGGTGGACACTTCTCTTTGTCGTATCCATTGTAGTAATTTGGAGGAGCATTCCGTTTATGGCGCTGGTATGTCTTGCCGGAAGACAGTCGATTCCACATGAATTATATGAAGCTGCAAAAATCGATGGCGCAAATGTTCCAAATATTTTTCGGCGGATCACGTTCCCGCTGATGCTTCCGTTTATTGGAATCGGAGTGACATCCACTTCGGTGACAGCGATCAATGTTTTTGATGAGATTGTTGCGTTATCTGGTTATAGCGATCTGGGGAAAAATATCCTTGTGGAAAGCTATTTGACGACCTTTAGTTTCCTGGACTTTGGAAAAGGAAGCGCAGTTACCTATCTGGTAATGTTCCTCGCCGCAATCTTAGGAATCTTTTACTTGCGGAGTCTGAATAAGGAGGTGGAATACTAATGAAATGGTTGAAAAAAGCAGGGTATGTTTTGTGCTTACTTGTATTCCTTCTTCTGACGCTTGGACCATTTGTGTGGGCGTTTATTTTGTCTATTACTCCGGAGCATGCGATGCTTGCGAAGTCGACAGCGCTTCTTCCGGAAGTAGTTACCTGGAAAAACTATCTGGAACTGTTTGGAGGAAGTCGGAAAGGACAGCTTTTGTTTGCCGGCATCGCAAATTCGTTAAAAGCGGTTGGCATGACTTTGTTGGTTGGGATTCCAATCTGTCTGATGAGTGCATACACGTTGAGCCGTATGGAATTTAAAGGGAGAAAATTCATCCGGAATCTTCTTTTGATCACGATGGTCATTCCTGTCATGGCGACGATCATTCCGTTGTTTCGGATTTTTGTTGCCAGACAGTTGTTGGATAACGTATTTTGGCTCAGCCTTGTTTATGTCAGTTCGTATCTTCCGATGATTACCTGGCTGATGTCCAATTATTTTTCTACGATACCAAAAGAATTAGAAGAAGCGGCAGTGATTGATGGCTGCGGAAGGCTTGCTGTTTTTATGAGGATTTTTCTTCCGATTTCTTATCCGATCATCCTCTCAGCAGCATTGATCATATTTTTAAACACATGGAATCAGTTTCAGATTCCGTTAATTCTCGCTTCTTCTGTGGAGACAAAACCGGTGGCGATCGTTGTATCAGAGTTCATGACAAAGGACTCCATTCAATACGGTCTGACTGCTGCAGCAGGGATTATAACTGTGATTCCGCCGGCCATTACAGCGTTAATCTTTCGAAAGTTTTTGATTTCCGGGATGATGCGTGGATCTGTAAAAGGTTAGATCCTTCCTTTTTTCGTGGGTGAAGTGTGGGACTGTTGGAAAATGAAAAAACATTTTTCAACAGTCTTTTTTTAAATATTTTGAGGGAAAGATAAAAATACTATAAGTAATAGCCTATAAGTTATATAAAACTTATGTATTTTACAAATGATATAGAGTGTGATAAACTCATTTCGGAAACAGGGAAGACCAGAGAAGGTTTACATAGAAAATGGAGGAGAGCATTATGAAAAAGGATTATAGTAAACTATGGGTGTTATTTAAGTCAATGTTTGTGCTCAGTGCATGCACATTCGGAGGGGGATTTGTCATTGTATCCTTGATGAAGAAAAAATTTGTGGAAGAGCTGCAGTGGCTGGAGGAGGATGAGATGCTTGATGTGACGGCGATCACACAGTCAGCGCCCGGTCCGCTTCCGGTGAATGCTTCGGTGATCATCGGATATCGGATCGCAGGGGTAATAGGTTCACTGACGGCTATTCTTGGTACAATTCTTCCGCCGATGATCATTATTTCCATCATCTCACTGTTCTATGAACAGTTCCGTACAAATCCGTATATCAGTACAGCGCTGCAGGTGATGCGGGCAGGTGTGGCAGCGGTTATCTTTGACGTAGTCATTAACCTTGCTGGAAATGTGATAAAGACAAAACGGATTCTGTATATTTCCATGATGATCATCGCTTTTGTTGCGACGTATCTGTTGGATGTCAGCGCAATGATCATTATTCTCGCTTGTCTTGGAATTGGTCTGCTGGACCTTGCTGTAGGAACTTTTCGGAAAAAGAATGGAGGGGTTGCATAAATGTTATTATTAAAATTATTTTTTGCTTTCATACAAGTTGGAATGTTCAGTGTAGGCGGTGGATATGCTGCTATTCCACTGATTCAGGAACAGATTGTCAATATTTACGGGTTAATGACACTGGAAGAATTTTCAGATTTGATCACGGTTGCAGAGATGACACCGGGACCGATTTCCATCAATTCAGCAACGTTCGTAGGAATGCGGATTGCCGGGATTCCAGGTGTCCTGCTCTGTTCGATTGGATGTATCATACCATCCTTTTGCATTTGTCTGATCCTTGCACATTTCTATTATAAATATCGTTCGGTTGGTGGTGTGCAGGTTGTTCTTGGAGCAATGCGGCCGGCAGTCGTATCTCTGATCGCCTCTGCAGGTGCGTCTATTTTGATGTTGGGATTATTCCAGGCAGAGTTAAGAGAAGTGGTAGTTGGTGAACTTCGCGTTGTAGAGTTGGGGATTTTTGTCGTAGCATTGTTCCTCCTGAGGAAATACAAAGTAAGCGCAATTGCAATTATTTTGGGAAGCGGTGTTGTCGGGACGGTAATTTATGCACTGTTGGGAGCCATCTAAATCACTGTGAGGTTCATCCGGAAAAGCAGAAAAATCCGAAGATTTTAGGGAAAAAGAAGAGCAGGGACCAAGATAGAAGGGAAGGAATATATGACGATCAGGCATTTGAAAATATTTACGGCGGTAGCAGATTACGGCGGGATGAGCAAGGCGGCAAAGATGCTGCACATCTCTCAGCCGAGTATCAGCCAGGCAGTTTCAGAACTTGAGAAACATTATGGAGTAAAGCTGTTTGAACGGCTTTCACAAAAGATATATTTGACGAAAGAAGGAGAGCTGATGCTCTCTTTTTCCCGTCATATTCTCGATTCGTTCGACCATATGGAAGCGGCGATGAACCGGGCGGTAGAAACAACAAGTCTGCGGATTGGATGCAGCGTATCTGTGGGCACATGCCTGATCAATGATATTCTGGATCAGGCAGAGAAACGGATTCCAGAATGTATGATCAGTGTCAATGTGAGCAATTCTTCAGAGATTGAGAGACAGATTTTAAATAATGAAGTGGATCTTGGAATTGTGGAAGGAATTTTAAAAAGCAAGGATCTCGTCCTGACACCTGTCTGTAAGGATGAGATGGTTGTTGTTTGTGGAAGAGATCACTGGCTTGCAAAAGAGAGAAGTGTGACATTGGAGATGCTCCAGGGGGAGTCATACATTAGCAGAGAAAGTGGCAGCGCGGAGCGCAATCAGATTGAAAAGATGTTTGAGGATCGTGGAGTACAGCTTCGCAGGACATTTTGCAGTACGAATACGGAAGCAATTAAAAATGCGGTGATCCGTGGAAGAGGGATTGCCATTTTCTCAAGAAGAATGATTGAGAAAGAGGCAGAAGACGGAAGCATTGTCATACTGCCGTTAAAGGAGATCAGTGTCACAAGGAACATTCATCTTGCCATTCATAAAAATAAATATTTGTCAGAGGAAATCAAAGTACTTCAGGAAATTTTATTGAGCAGTTGTTAATTTTTCCGGACATTTTGTTGAGATCTGTTCAGTTGTGGAAGAATCAGCGCTTTGCTATGCTTAAAGTAAGTAAAGGCCGATGCGAAAAGAAAAAGATTCAAGAGAAATGGATAAAGACAGGAAGAGATGGCAAATGCACTTGAGGAGAGCTAAATCGGATCAGCTATGATTTTGTTTAAGTACATTTAACGAAAAGTCTGGTAGACGACACAAAAATCAAGTAGAGTGTGGTATAATAAATTTATTTCATGTAGATGAAAAGGCAGTGTATCTGCCTTTCCAGACAGCAGAAGAAATGAAGAGGAAAAAAAGAGGGACAAAAGAGAATGAAGATTTTGAGTATTACAGCACAGAAACCACACAGCACGGGAAGCGGTGTCTATCTGACAGAACTTGTGAAAAACTGGGCGGAAGCGGGACATGAACAGTCTGTTGTCGGGGGAGTTTACGAGGAAGATCAGGTTGATTTTCCTGATGGGGTGAAGTTCTATCCGGTATTTTATCAGACAGAGGCACTTCCATTTGCAATTACGGGGATGTCTGACGAGATGCCGTATGAGAGCACATGCTACAAGGATCTGACATCAGAGATGTTGGGGCAATTTCGGGAAATATTTTGCCGTACGATTGAAGATGCAGTGAGGGAACTGAACCCGGATGTGATTGTCTGTCATCACCTTTATCTTCTGGCAGCGATGGTCAGGGAATGGTATCCGGGGAAAAAGATCATTGCCATCTGTCATGGATCGGATCTGCGGCAGATAGAAAAGAATACTCTGGAGCGAGAGTATATCAAGGAACGTATTCGGCAGTTAGACGGAGTGATCGCACTGCACAGGGAACAAAAGAAGGAAATCGAAAGAATTTTTCAAGTCAAAGAAGAAAAAATAAAAGTTGCCGGTGTCGGTTACAATGATAAGATCTTTTTTCAAACTGGTGAAAAAAAGGAGAAGAAAGAATCGTTTCAGATTATATTTGCGGGAAAAGTTTCAGAAAAGAAAGGAGTATGCAGCCTGCTGCGTGCGTTTTCCTATCTTCCGTATCCAAAAGAAAAAGTGAAAGTTGTGCTTGCAGGTGGACATGGGCCGGAGGAGGAATATGAGCAGATACAGCAACTGGCGATAGAATGTCGCTATCCGGTCCAGTTTTTAGGAATGTTGTCTCAAGCAGAATTGGCGGAGCAATTTCGACAAAGCGATGTATTTATACTCCCTTCTTTTTTTGAAGGGCTGGCGCTTGTCAATATTGAAGCGATGGCATGCGGATGCAAAGTAGTTTGTTCAGATATTCCGGGAATGAAAGACTGGTTTGAGGAAAATGTTCCGGGAGAGCAGATTACTTTCGTGAAACTTCCGAGGATGGAGAACGCCGATGAGCCGGTGGCAGAAGAACTCCCGGCATTTGAACAGCGATTGGCAGAAGCATTGCGGCAGAAGTTGGAACAAACAGAAGAAGAAACTCCACAGCTTTCTCAGATTTCCTGGAGAAAAATCAGCGAATGTGTATTGAGATAAAGAAAATTTGGGTTACTCATAGATAAAACAAATAAGTGTTCTGTCTTATTTTATATTTCTATTAGAAAAAACGTGGCTGGAGTGATAACATTATTTTTAGAAGTGATTAGTGTGCAGAGATATTCTTGCTTGTCAATAGATGGTTGTACACTTGTCGGGAAAATAGAATTTTTCATCAGGATTTCGGTGTAAAGATACAGAGAAAGGGGAAAGATTCAGGGGGAAGACCAATGAATCAGGGCGTAAAATGTTTATTGATTTACACATGCATGAGTGTACCTATTCCAAAGATAGTCACTTAAAATTAGAGGAAATCGTAGAGTTGGCAAAAAAGAGAGGGCTGGGGGCAGTCTGCATTACAGACCACGATGATATGGGTCTGAAAGCGTATGCGGTGGAATATTCAGAAAAGACTGGATTTCCAATCTTTGTCGGAATTGAATTTTTTTCCTTACAAGGAGATATTGTAGCATTCGGAATTGAAGAATATCCGAAAGAGCGAGTGAATGCTCAGGAATTTATCGACCTTGTGAAAGCGCAGGGAGGAATTTGCTTCAGTGCTCATCCGTTTCGTAACAACAACCGTGGGCTGGAAGAGAATTTGAAAATTGTTCATGGGCTGGACGGGGTGGAAGTGTTAAATGGAAGCACATTGCCGGAAGCAAATAAAAAGGCGGCAGATTATGCCAAAGAGTTAGGGTTGGTTACCGTAGGTTCCAGCGATTGCCATGTAAGAGAGAAAGTAGGATTTTTCGCGACGTATTTCCCAGAAGATGTGTATACGATGGAAGACTTTATGCGCGTGTTCAAAAGCGGTGGGTGTAAACCTGCTTATTATTGGGAAGGGGAATATAAAATCTGGGATATGGAGACGCCGATACATAAGCCATTTCTGCTAAAAGAATAGAAAGAGTTTCCAAATCACTTTAGCGTAAAACAACAAGAAGCTCCCACTTTAAAATCTAAAATGTAAGAGGTGGGAGCATGTCATAAAAGCTTATAAAAAGAGGAAGAAATGTGTTCAATGAAACAGATCTCGTTTATGATTTGTGAACCGTTTCTTCCAATTTTTTTGAATAGAATGAGTATAAAGAAGTTAGCTGCGATTCCTGGTTTTTGTCATTGGTATCAAAGAGGTACTTGCTGGCAGGTAAAAAGATTGGTGAGGAGATAGGCCATCTTTCCGAGAATATATATCGATAATACTTATAAATATATATATAATTTCAATTAGACCTTTAACTAGTTTCTTCTTATAATAAAGAGTAGAAATGAAAGCAGGAAAGAGGAGTACAAATGAACCTGGAGCAGATAAAATCGCTAGTCAGCGTTGTGAATCACAAAAGTTTCTCGTTGGCAGCCAAGGAAATGTTTGTTTCACAACCAACTATCAGCATGCATATTAAAACACTAGAAAAAGAACTTGGAGAACAGCTTTTGATTCGCTCAACAAAAGATATTGTATTATCAGAAGCTGGACTTTTGTTTTATCCTTATGCTGTTCAAATGTTGAAGGCGGAAGAAGATGCAATTCAAAAAATCAAGAATAAAGGGGAAAAGCTTGTGGGAGATGTGATGGTTGCTTCTTCAAGCGTTCCGGCCAATCATATTTTCCCGGGATTTTTAGCCTATTCTAAGAAAAAAAATCCTGATATCGGATATAAAATTTCAGAGGGAGACAGCACAGAGGTGTTGCAGAAAATACTGCATTTTGAGCAGGAGATTGGAGTAGGAAGCATACGCTCATCAAGTACAAAGTTATTTTTTGAGCCATTAATTGAGGATGAAATTGTTCTAATTACTCCTAATATAAAAAAATACCGTGATTATAAAGGAAACTTCGATAGAAATAAATTAAAAAGAGAAAATTTTGTTATTAGAGAAATGGGCAGTGGGACGAAGGTTGCGGCAGATAATGTAGAGAGAAAACTTGGTTTAGAGAGCGATAAAGTTCAGATTGCCGCTGAGGTTCAGACGACAGAAACTCTGAAGAGAGTTGTTGCAGAAGGTGTAGGAATTGGTTTTGTCAGTAGCCTTGCAGTAAAAGATTATCTAGAGCAGAAGCGAGTTCTGGTATTTGAGTTTCCTGAAATTGAAACAAAGCGCCAGTTGTATTTATTTTGGCATTGTGAACGTAATTTGTCTAAAGTGGGTGAGCGTGCAATCAGTATGCTAAAAGAATACTGTAGTCAAATATGAGGAGGATATTATGATAATTCATCGAAAGTGTGGAATGTGTCAGGGCGGTTGTGATGTGAAAGTTACCATAGAAGATGGAAAAATTACGAGAGTGGAGGCGGATCAGGATTCAACACAGGGGCGAGTATGTGCAAGAGGTGCCCTAACACCGGAATTGCTTTATGCTCATGATCGTATTTCACATCCGTTGATTAGGATTGGAGAAAAGGGCGAAGGTAAATTCAGAAAAGCTACATGGGATGAGGCACTAGATTATGCAGCTGAGCTTTTGAATAAGACAAGAGAAACTTATGGAGCGCGAGCGTTGGCTTCCTATCAGGGAAGAGGAATTCTGGGAATGCCGATTGCTCGCATTTTTTCTGGAAAATCTGAGCCGTGTTTTATGAAGCGACTTGGTTCTCCGAATGATTTCAATGCGGGATCTATTTGCAATATGGCATCTAGCACGGTGACACCATTAACTACATGTGGTCTAAATACAAGGCAGATGATTCGGGATGTGGCACACAGTGAGTATATTTTCATTTGGGGGAAAAATCCAATGACAGACTGTGGACCACGGGGAGAATATCAGGGGATTCGGGAAGCGAAGAAACGAGGAGCTAAGCTTGTAGTAATTGATCCGCGAAAAACAGGAATGGGGGAGTTGGCTGATTTGTGGATTCCTGTAATTCCAGGAGCAGATGGGGCATTGGCGTTGGCAATGCTCAAGCTGATTATTGAGCAAGAACGTTATGATAAAGGATTTGTGTCAGAGTATACAAGAGGATTTGAAGAATTTAGAAAATATGTAGGATCACTTGAACTGAATGATTTATCAAGATTTTGTGGAGTTTCTGTAGAGCAGATAAAGGCATTGACAGATGTGTTCTGTTCTACGGAAAAGATTTCTCTGATTGCATATACTGGATTAGAATATCAGCTGAGTGGAATTCAGAATAACAGAGCAATCTTTACACTGTGGGCAATCACGGGGAAATTAGATGTAGAAGGAGGAATTTATTTTAATTGTCAGAGTCTGCCGACGTTTTCGCTGTATGATTTGCCAGAAGAAAATCAGCCAATCGGGATGAAAGAATTTCCAATGTTTTATAAGTTCATGGAAGGCGGACAGTTCTGTAGATTTCCGGAAGCGGTTTTAAATGATAATCCGTATCCAGTGCGTGCGCTTCTTTTGGCAGGAGGTTCTCCGGTATTGACATTCCCGGACAGCAGTAAATGGCGGGAAGTATATAAGAAGTTGGAATGCCTGATTGTTTCAGACCGCTACATGACAGAAGACGCTCGTTTTGCAGATGTAGTATTTCCGGCAAGTACGATGTTTGAAACGTGGTCGCTGACTACAGGAGCAGATGGAAGACAGATGATTCAGCCGCCCGCAGTAGAACCATTTGAAGAATGTAGGGACGATGTGTTGATTTTTTCAGCATTAGCGAAACGTCTTGAAATTGGAGAAGATTATCCGGGAAATGAAGAAGAATTGAAAGAATGGCTGCTCAATGGTTCAGCTCCATATGCAAATGACTGGAAAGGTCCTGCTTCACAGGAGAAACGTGAATATCGTAAATACGAAAAAGGGTTATTGAGAAGGGATGGAAAACCAGGATTTCCAACGCCGTCAGGGAAATTTGAGATTTGTTCCGTATATTTAGAAGAGAATGGATTTACTCCATATCCGGAATATCAAGATATGCGGTCGATTCCGGAGATGGATAGCCCGGAATATCCGTTTACTATGACAACCGGTGCGAGAAGTATGCATCGGATGGGAGTATTTGGAGCAAATCTTCCGGGAATTGTGAAGTTAGAGCCATATCCATGCATGGATCTTTCTCCGGAGGACGCAGGGGAACTTGGCTTGACAGATGGAGTATGGGCGAGAGTTACTACACCATTTGGCACAGGCCGGTTTAAAGTTCGCGTTTGTGAGATTGCAAGGCATTGCATTCACATTCCTCATGGAGGGGGAAGTGAATATATGACGGAAGCATGGAAATTTGGAAATGTAAATGAACTTACAAGTCTTGCGTATAATGATCCGATTACAGGATTTGTTACAATAAAATCGGTTCCTTGCAAGGTAGAAAAGGAATAATGTAGTTTAAAGTGTATTCTTATCAATCACCTCAAGGGGAAGAGTATGAATATTATTTTCGCTAAATATTTCTGAAGGTTGATGTTTGATTAAGATGCTTGCATAATTTGCTTTACGGATGTGGAGAAAGACGATATAATAACTTCGTTAGCAGAATGCTATCAAAAACACTGCTTGTGCGATTGAATCCGAATCAAAAGAGAAATATATTACAGGATCAATTAGTGGAATCTTAGCAAATTGCGGAATTAAAACAGGATATTCAGATGCCGATAAAGCACAGTTATCTACAAGAATAGCCGCCTTTTTGGAGATGTTGTAGTGATTATAAGAGATACAATGAGGAGCAATATTATATGAAAAAAACTATTGTTTTTTTAAAAAGTTTGAAAGGAAAAATCTTTCTTATCGTTTGTATTCTTCTGGCTGGAATTATTATTAGACAAAGTTTGGAAAATCTATATAAAGAAAAGAGAGTGCAAGAGGGAACAGTCACGACATATGAGGACGGAAGCAGAGTTGGAAGAAATTTGAGCTATGCAGAGACGGTTCCGGAAGACAATAAGATTCTAGAAGCTTTTTATGAGCAGTTTCCAACAGCGACAATGCTTGTTGCCTGTGAAGAAGATTTGACGAATGATGGGAAAAAGGACTTGGTTGTTATTTACAATACTCCGGAAGCGGATGAAGCAAGTAACAATACGGCACTTGTCAATGGAGGGCATATTAGACTGACAGTAATGATCGACTTGGGTAACGGAGAAGAGTATAAGCATACAGAGCCTATTCCGGCGCCGATTGAGAATCAAAAAATTCAGTTTCAAAATATTGATAAAGCAGATGAAATGGAATTTGTTCTGCAAGGACAAAAAGGAACGAAAGTTGGATACGGTATTTTTCGTGTCATAGATGGCAAAACAATGAATTTATTTGGAGAGGGCATGGAAGAATGCTGATAGGGAGTGAAGATTAGAGGTTCTAATCAAAAAAGAAAGGATATCGGTTTTATGGAAAAAACCGATATCCTTTTCCCCATACTGTAGTAAGATGTACAGGTTTCGATGGGGTGTCTTCTATTTTATCACGTAAACGTTTGATATAGACAAGAATTGTATTGTCATCAGTTACATCATTTTGCCAGACTCTTGAGAAAATTTCCTTCTTAGATAAAACCTTTTCGGAATTTTCGAGAAAAAAATAAAGCAGTGCAAACTCTTTAGAAGAAAGAGAAATCTCAGTATTATTTTTCAAGACAAGCTGAGAGTCTAAATGTAGTGTGAAACATCCGCGCTGCAGTACGGGGCTGACAGTTGTAGTAACAGGAGACGTGTATTGCTGGGCACGCCTGACGATTGCCCGTATTTTTGAAACCAAGATTGCTTTGCTGAATGGCTTAGTCATATAATCATCAGCACCAAGTCCCAATCCCTGTACCTGTACAGCATCTTCTTCACGACCGCTTAAAAGGATTACAGGTGTCATAACATTCATTTCGCGCAGTTCTTTTAAAAAAGAAAATCCATCTTGTTCAGGCATCATAATATCCAGTAAAATAACGTCAAAAGTCTGTGCCTGTAAATAGTCAAAAGCTTGCTTGCAATTTGGTGCACAGCAGCAATTTATATTTTCATGTTTTAAAACATAAGAGATCGCTTTTAGAACGGACTGTTCATCATCTACTACTAAAACAGAAATAGCATTCATAAGATAATTCCTTTCTATGTGTTTTATAGGTAAGTATCTTCAATCATTACCTATAAAGATTATAGCTACCATCTTTTTTTTAGTCAAATATTATAGGAGTCATTCATGAAAAATAAGAAAATATTAATGAGACAAATAATAATAGCATGTGTGAGTATAATTTGTTTATTTGGGATTGCTTTTTTTTGTTATTCAAGTGTGGAAAAAATGATTATTTCACGAGAAGAAGAAAATATGAAAAGTTTAGCCAAAGTAAATGCAAGAAGTTTATTTTCAACATTAGAGTCAAAAAGAAATTTAGTGTATGCGGCTTTTTCGGGAGATATGAAAAATTTAGGTGAAGTAGAAACCGGAAGTATAAAGATGGGAGAACGTTGTGAATATGTACCGTTGGAAGAGATAAAAAATCAAAGGGAATGGGAACAGAAGCAATGTGCTGAGATGCTGAAGAATCCAGGAGAAGTTGTTGTAGGACCTATTGAACAGACAGGGGGACGGACATATGTGTTGTATATGATGAAAACAATTTCGGTAAAAGGGAAAATTACAGGATATGTGCGTGTACAGTTGGATCTAGATGAAATTTATGAAGAAGAACAGGCATTATCTGCGCTAAAAACGGAAAATGGAAGATATTGCATTGTTCAGAATGAATCAGGAGAGACGATTATGCCTGGAACTTATGAGAAAGAAGACATATCGATATCGCATATCACGGGAAATGACAGTACAGTAAAATGGGTTTATGAAGCAAACAGCGGTTCTCTAAAAAATACAAAAAAATTAATTGCCTGTGAGACAATCACAATTGGGGAAGAGAAGTTATTTTTGTATATTGTTGAGAATTATAATGAACTGGTAAATCCACTGGAACGAATTTCATTGTACTTTAGTTTGATCGGGATACTGTTAGTTGCCATAGCAATTAGTTTTATCTATAAGTTGCAGGAACACCATAAGAAAGAAACTCTGTTGGTCAAAGAACTTCAACACGAAAAGACATTGAATGAAACTATGAAAAAACAAGAAGGTTTAATGAAGAAATATAATCATTCCAAAACATTGGGGGTATTAACTGGAGCAATTGCACATGAATTTAATAACCTGATGACACCAATTGTTTTATATGCAGAATTATTAGAAGAAAATGAAATTGTACAGAAAGAAATGCCGGATGAGATTAACGAATTAAAAACTTCAGCAGTTCGTTGCGGTGAATTGGCGAGACAATTGTTGGATTACAGCAGACAGGGGAAAGCAGAAAAAGTTTTGACACATTATGATGCGGTCTATGCAATGCATGAAGCTATAAATATTGTAAAAAAAATACTTCCGGAAAATGTTGTGTTACAGGAAAGTATTTGCAAAACACCGTATAAAATATGTGGACAGGTAGGATCACTCAATCAGATTGTGCTGAATTTGGCTACCAATGCAGTTCATGCAATGAAAAATGGTGGGGTGCTAAAGATTGAATTTGGTCTTAGTACGGATGATGATAAATTTGTACGACTAATTGTGAAGGATACCGGTGAAGGGATTCCTACTGAGATTCGACAGAAAGTATTCCAACCATTTTTCACAACAAAAAAAGTGAATGAAGGAACCGGAATTGGACTTACCGTTGTACGGCGGCTGGCAGAAGAACATGGAGGAATCGTTCGGGTGAAAACAGAAATAGGAAAAGGAACGATATTTATTGTAGATTTTCCATATGTAACGGAATAGAAAATTCCTGCGTCAAACTAATCTGACGCAGGAATTTTTGGGATTATTTATCTTTATCTTTCAGATTTTTATTGAGATATGGAGTTGCTGTTTTAGAGATGTCAACAGCATCCTCATCGGAAATACCATCAATTGTTTTTGCGTTACTGTACCAATCTTCGAATGTAATTCCAAGTGGTGAAATTGGATCAACTTCTTCTTTTATGAATTCTTCAAAATCACGAGTGCCTGCTGACTCATGTAATGCAGTGGCTTTTTCAAGTGATTTTTCATAAATGGATTTATAGTTCACATCAATTTCTGGAATTGGTGGATTTTGCCACTGTGTGTCAAACTTCTCATCATTTTCCAAGTTAGATTCTGACCAGTGCCATGTGATTGTACGACCTTCTGCAACAGTTTTCATATATACTGTACGAAGTGCTACATATGGATCACAGTCGAATCCATCTGCAAACATCATAGCTGCATTATAAGGATGGGTGTATAAATACTGAACTGCAAGTGTGTGTGCATATACAAGGCGACGAGCAAGTTCTGGGCATTTCTGCTCAAAGTCTTTATTCATGCTGAGCGTACAGCATCTGCCCCAAGAATCGGCGTCTGGTACATTGCCATCTTCATCAAGATTGGTTCCCCAACTGATACACATAATATGTCCGAAACCTTCGAACTCTGCCTGAGAGGCATAAGGATCTCAGCAGACAAAGCCGTCAATCTGACCGGCTTTTAATGCAAACATGGCATCGGACTGCCCCATACTGACAATGTCGTAATCTTCCTTGTTATAGGAGAATCCATAATCTCTAGCCCAACCGCGCCATTCTGAGTCTTCGGCAGGTTCTGCAGACATTGCAAGTGTTTTGCCTTCGATATCTTTTGGATCTGTAATATCATTGCTTACCACTAAGTAGCGAGAACCACCAGTATGGTTTGCGGATGCAATAAAATATGGTGGATCTTGTGAAAGACCGGCAGCACCAACACCGATGTAACCAACATCCATCGCACCGCTAATAAGCGCTTTTGTTGTTTCGCCTGATTTTGTAAGATTAACATTTAATCCCATTGCTTCATAAATACCGGCTTTTTCTCCAATGATCGAAGCAACCATATGGTCACAGTTATTGTAACCCATCTCAACTACATAATCTTTTTCAACATCATTTAACTCGCCAAAATCAAAATCTTTGACTGCTTCTTTTGGATCGTAGCTTGTTTTTTTGATGTCGATTGTAGCTTCATTCTTACTACTGTCGTGGCAGCCTGTGAAAAGACCGCATACCATTGCAGCAGCGAGAAATGCAGCTAAAAATCTCTTTTTCATCTCATTTCCCCCTTCGTATGTCATATTAAAAATTAATATTTATTAATATTTGTAAAGTTATTATAGCAGAGGGATTCGGAAAAAGAAAGTAATTCGCAGATGTATTTGATTTTCAAATGAAGGAAGAGTGAAATATATAAAAAACAAATAAAGCCTGAAGAAATAACGAAAACATGCTATTTCTTCAGACTTTCTATAGACGGCAGCAATCTGGCGGACATGCTGATGTCTCCGTCTGTATTATGCTTTCCACTGTAACAATACTTTTTCACAAAGTACAAGTACAGTGTCGATCAGGAAACCAATCAGACCTGCAATTATCATATATGCGATAACTGTTGAAGTCTGTAAACGGCCCTGAGCTTCCACCATTATGTAACCGAACCCGGCACTTGTCGCAATGAACTCCGCTCATATAACTGACATCCATCCAAGTCCGATTGCTAATCGAATTCCGGTCAATACCCCAGGAAGGGAACCAGGAATAACAATATCTTTAATAATGCTTAATGTTCCTGCGCCCATCGATCGTGCAGCATTATAGAAATCCTTACTGATATCTTGTACACCAGCAACGGTATTTAAAATAATTGTAAAAATACCACTGAATGCTATTAAGAAAATTGTTGGACCATCACCAATACCAAGCCATACGATAGACAGAGGAACCCAGGCCATAATTGGAACTTGTCTTAAGGAGTTGATAAATGGAGACATTGCCTGCAAAATTTTAGGTGAATATCCCATAATCATTCCTAGTGGAAAACCAATAATGAAAGCATATAAGGAACCGGTTAGAACTCGGCGCATCGTAATTCCTAGGTTTTTGAGAACGTATAAGTCTGTCAGAGAGTAAACGACGTCATGTAATACGGTCTCTAAATATGGGAATGTAAATGGAGAATTTACGATGTGTGCAGCGACATACCAGACGGTTGCGATAATAATAAGAGAAATTATTGCTCCGACATTATAGTTTTTGCCGCCCATCTTTCGCCAATTTTGCCTATCTTTCATTTTGGTGGCGTGGATCATACGATCTACTTGTTTGTTTTCACTCAAAACTTCACCCCCCTTGATGAATAAATATGAATAAATTGTAATAATTCAAAAAAATCATAGCAGATTTATTTGTAAGAAGATATAAATATTCATAACAAAAATAAATGAATATTAATATATTATGTTTTTTAATAAAACAAGAAAAGAATTTGGAACTCTGCTACAATTAGGAAGCTATAGAGTGTTATGGGGGAGGTGTAAAAGTGGAAAAACCATGTATCGAATATATCAGTGTATGTGCATGATGCGAAGTATTTGGGGACTTGGTGCAAGTCTTAGAGAAAGAATATGAAGGCAGAGTACATGTAAAAATATATCGCGCAGGCACAGATTTTGATTATATTAAAAAGTATGGGTCAGTGTCTAAGAGTATGCTTGTGATCAATGAGAAAAAAGCAGTAACGAAACTGACGAAGCAAGCTGTGCGAAATGCGTTTGAGGAGGCTTTAAAACTATAATGAGAGAGGTATTGAACTTTTTGTACGGTATTATCCAGTCTGCCTGGTCGATGCTGAACAGTTCTTCTGCTTGGGTTGTATTCAGTTTTATCGTTGCAGGGCTGCTGCACGAATTTATTAAGCCTGAGAATCTGCAGAAGACAGCAATTGGTTCTACGAAAGTGAGAGGGGTGTTTTGGACAAGCGTGACCGGAATGTTACTTCCAATCTGTAGTTGCGGAACGATTCCACTTGGAATCAGTATGTACTACAGCGGCGCATATCTCGGTCCAACATTAACTTTTATGACAAGTACACCGGTAATTAATCCATTAGCAGTGTTGTTGTCATGGGGACTTTTGGGAAAAGAAATCACGATTATTTATGTGATTTCAGGATTTGTAGGACCAATGCTCATCGGAATGATTGCGAATCGTTTTGGTGGAAATGAATTACACATTGGTTTGCGCAATAAAAAATATGGTGGATCAGAAGTTTCGGTCAAGCTTGACACGGATGAAGAAGACTCCGCAGGTAGTGGTATGATTCAGCTCGAGTTTGAAGAACCGTCTTTCTGGGAGAAAATTAAAAGCGGCCTGCGTTGGTCAGCAACAGAACTTGCAGTCACAATCAGTAAGTACAGTGTTACAGGAATGCTGATTGCAGGTTTTTTATTTACCGTTGTACCACAGTCATTTATACATGATTACCTTGGTCAGCCGGGTGTGATTTCTTTGTTTGGAATTGCTGTTGTCTCAACTTTTATGTATGTTTGAGCGGTAGGCCATATACCGTTTATTGCAGCTCTGGTAGCCAGTGGGGCTGCACCAGGTATATCAATTATGTACCTGATGGCTGGCGCAGGTACGAATGTGCCGGAACTTCTTACAATCACAAAGATGATTGGAAAAAGGGCCAGTGCAATGTATTTTTCAATGATAGTAACATTAGGATTTATTTCCGGTTATGTTGCGAACAAATTATTAATGCCGGGATTTAAACCAGTATTGGATTTTAACAGAACATCTAACACAATTAAGCAGGCGAACAAACTGATGATTGAACTTCCTGCCTGGGCAAATTGGATTTGCAGCGGAATTATCATTGCATATGCACTTGTTGCATTATACCGATATCTTCGGAGAAAGATGAAGAAAGCATAATTCATGAGTATTCAGAAAAAAGTTATCATTTTTATCATTAGTTTTATTGTTGTAGGCTTCCTGATTAATTTTGGATTTCCAAAAGAGAAGGTCATGAACAAGGATGCTGAGATTAGAATTGGCGCAGGAGACGATTTGTCAGGTGTGTTAATGAAAGAAACTGTAGCGTTACTGAGTGAGACATATGAAATCAAGGATTCGCTGGAAAGTTCATCTTTTCAGGATTGCTGAAGCAATCTTGCTCAGTGGGCGCTGAGTGCGAAAGAAATTAATGTTGCATTTTATTGTCAGCATATTGCACTACATACAGTAGAGCAGAATGAACATGTGGAGATTTATGGTCCTGCAATTATGAATGCGGAAGTAATTAGCTATAAAAATGAATGGGAGCAGGTAAAAACAGTTGGAATCAGTCAGGGACGAGAACAGGAAAAACGCGTGGCACAGGAAACATATCCTCAGCTTGAGAACTTTCAGGATATAACCCAGAAAGGCATTCTTTATACATTAGAAGATGGACAAGTGGATGCAGTAATTCAGGATGTGACAAAGGCGGCCAAAGTACCAAAGTATCAGAACAAACCTCTTTCGGCTTATGACCATATTTCCTATGTGCTTGTAGTAGAGAAAGAATTTGCAAAAACAAAAGCATTTGAAGATTTTGTGATCAGTTATAATCAGGCAGTGGAGAAATTAAACCAACCGGAATATCTGGCAGAGAAACTTGGAGTACAGGTGGAATGGATTAGGGATAAGCAGATTGAGTTTTTACCGTTAGAGTTGAGGCAGTAAATAAAGATATATGTACAGAGGGAGGAAAGAGATGTCTATTTCGGTAGAGCATATTTCAAAAACATTTAAAAATAAGAGAAAATCGGAAGAGCCGGCACAGGTATTGAAAGATGTTTCTTTTGAGGTGGGAGAGGGAGAGTTTGTATCTCTGCTTGGGCCTTCCGGATGTGGGAAGACAACAACATTGACGATCATTGCAGGATTCCAAAAACCGGATGAGGGGAAAATTGTTGTAAATGGGAAAGAAGTCAGTAAGCCTGGGACAGATCGAGCATTTATGTTTCAGAATTATGCATTATTCCCGTGGTTAAAGGTTGGAGAAAATATTGAGTATCCAATGAAAAAAATGAAAGTTGCGAAGGAACAGCGCAAACAGACGCTGAAAGAGTTATTAGATATGGCGCAGCTTACAGAGTATGAGAATCACTATATACATGAGCTTTCCGGTGGTATGAAGCAGAGGGTTGCGCTTCTGCGTGCAATTGCCTGTGATCCGCAGGTTCTTTTGATGGATGAGCCGCTTGGAGCAGTAGATTTCCAGATGAGACAGATGCTTCAGATGCAGCTGGAAAGTATTTTACAAAAGAAAAAGACAACAGCCCTTATGGTAACTCACGATGTGGATGAGTCTATTTATCTGAGTGATCGGGTTGTTGTGATGTCACGTAATCATGGGAAAATATTAGCGGATATTAAGATTGACCTACCGAGACCACGTGATCGTACAAATCCAAAATATCATGACTATGTAGACCAATTGACGACAGTGTTGAAATCTGCGTTAAATGGAGAGGTTTACACAGAGGATGATAAGGATTTAATGGAGTTTATACAGGGAGTGGAAAGTGGAAAATAATGGCACAAAAGATTAAAAACGTACATGAGAAATTTACAGAGCGGGAGAATGAGCTTAGACTTACAATCATTAATGAAACAGTAAATAATGGCAGAGCATTTGATCTGGAAGAAGACAAAATGGAAGTGCTTGGGAAGCTTCAGATGGATGTAAAAGAGTATAAAGAAATTTGCGAGAAACTATTAGAAGAAGATGGAATGGTACTTGACGGAACAAAAGTAAACTTTATTTATCCGGTGTCTGCGCTTCCAACAAATCACAGAGTAACACTTGCAGATGGAAGAACTTTTACTGCTATGTGTGCAATTGATGCAATCGGAGCTGCGTTTACATTTCATCAGGACACAGAAGTTAGCTCGGTTAGTGCGGTTAGCGGGGAGCCGGTTTTTGTAAAGATCATAGATGGTAAAGTTGCGGAGTATTCTCCAAAAGAACTCCATGCACTGACATTTCCGCTCGGCGAAATGTCAAACTGGGCAGGTTCCTGCTGAAATGTTATGAACTTTTTCTGCAGTGGTGCAGAATTTGATCAGTATGTTGCGGATATGGAATTAGATCCGGAATTGGTAATTAAGGCTGATATTGACAGAGCTGTGAAAGAAGCATATGAAATATTCCACACAGCAGTGAGTGTGGATGATCTGAAGCGGCTGCTGGCAAAGGCAATATAGAGTAATTTAAAAGGGAATGGAACAGTAAACAAAGGAGGATTACAACAATGAGAGTAGCTTATTTATTTGAATCAGAACATGCAAGAGAGATTCTTGAGACGATGATTATTCCACAGTTGGAAGAAGGAAGACATGGCGTGGAAGTAGCCGGAATGATGTTCTTTTTTGACAACACTTATATGTTAGTGGAAGGATCTGATATCGGAGCGAGACTGCAGGCAATCAGTGAGAAGACAGGTATGCTTCTTATGGCATGTGACCGCTGCTGTTACCAGAGAGATATTGCTGATAAACTTGTGGCACCGGCAGGGATTGGATGCTTCCCGAATGTTTATGCAGCACTTGAACCGGCAAATGTGGATCAGGTTATTACGTTGTAGCACCAATGAGCGATATAAATTCAAATAATAAGGAGATTATAAGATGAGGGTATTAAGCGTACCGGGACTTTGCTGTCCGGAATGTGCGAAGAAAATTGATGCAGCGTTAGAAGATGCAGCAATTAAACATGAAGTTGATTTTGAAGGAAAGAAAGTATCTATTTGTGACTGTGATCATTGTATGGAAGTGACAATGGACATTCTGAAAGAAATGGGATTTGAAGCAGAACGTATTGCATAAAATTTTGGGATTTTAAAACAGATCCCTAGCAAGAATGAAATAAACCGCCGAAAGACAGAAAAAGATAGCTGTTTTTCGGCGGTTTTGCTATGTAGTTCCACAAAGGAAATCTGAAGAGAGCTTGTGGATGTATTTAGAGGTATTAAGAATGCTACTTTTGAAAAAGTTTTGTCACAGTGCGTTTGCCATTGATTTTTACAGTAGCCATTTTGTATAAAGTACAAGGAAAATCTAGCTTCTCACAGAAAGAAATAATCTGCTCTTCGGTACTTTCAGGGAAACGTAGCGCCAAACCACATCCACTGCTAATATCTGTAGGGATTGGCATGATCAATGCGCGAATTTGTTCCCTCGACAGAGAGTGTGCAGCCATGGCATCTCGTGTATTTTCAAAAGCTAAAATGTAGTAATAGTTCATTTGATGCACACTTTCCGGTTAGCACTGTGCGCCTAGCAACTCAATGAAAGCACCAAGTCTTGTGTCAATCTGCGCCTGATCGGCAGGAGAATAGTCTGTGTTGATAGCCATATAAGGGAGCTGCTTTTCTGTTGTTACATAATGTTTGATTGTGTCTGCCTCAATTGCAAATGTATGGCAGGCATGAAGAAGTACTTCCACAACACCATCTACCTGATATTCATCAATCTGCATGCCAAGAGCATCAAGACGTCCCGGATTTGGGCTCATGACAGAGCAGTTGACCCGGAGATATTTTTCAGCAATTGCGGTGATTGGATCTTTTGTTTCATCAATTGGGTCTTTTTTCTCACGTGGACCGCAACAGTTTTCGAATCCAACAACATCGGCACCAAGTTCTTCGATTCGCTTAATAACCTTATCCATAACACCAGTTGTCGGACATCCAGTAATAAGGATACGCGGGCGAGAAGGATTGCCTTTATATTCTTTCTCATACAAATCTTTCAGTTCGGCAGTCCGTTTTTCCAGATATTTAATTTTTCCTTCGATATCATAGTTGTAATCGTTAGAGGAAATGATTGTATTAATCTCATAGCCGCTGACCGGAGAAGGTTTCAGACGTCCAACTTCAAAAAAGTCAAGAACAGCTTTTCGCTCACGGTTTCTTAGTTTGATTGCTTCACGGATCTTTTCATCTGTAATTTCAATTCCATAAAAACGTTCAAATTCTTCTTTGATATCAACAACCTCTGCTTTCCAGAACTCTAGCGCTTTGACACCAGTACTTCCAGGCGGAAGCTGCATGACATGAGTGTGCTTCAGCTCTCCGAGCAGCTCGTACATTTTCTTTTTGCCGTCGCACGTTGTTTCGGCGAGAATCATATCGGAAAAATAGAAAAACGGACATTTTCCAGAGAGAGCTCCACCGTAACTTGATTTAATCAGTGGACAGAGGTTCTTTGGAAGTCTTGTTTCAGCCGGAGGAATCAGTTCTTCACTGATACCGCACAAGCCAACAGCAATAGCATCTGCGGCGGTGACAAGTTCTGATGGGGTGTAAGTGCAGAAAGTGCCGACAATGCGCTGTCCTTGATCTTTTAATTCTTTTAAACGAAGAAATGATTTCTTTCGTGCTTCCGGAAAAGTTTCAAAATCTTCTGGTAAATTTAATTCTGGCATAGTTGTTCTCCTTTAATGTTTGATTTATTACTAATATAGACCTATTATAATACGAAGATTTGCACAATGGTCATTGAAAGATATAATGAATAGCAGCTGTTAATAGATAAAAATAATAAGATAAACATTATCAATTGGAGACGCCGATACATAAGCCATTTCTGCTAAAAGAATAGAAGGGAAATGGCAGAAGGCGAAAGTAATGAAAACTCATAGAAAGAAGAAACTCTGCCGGGGGAGGTGAGTTTCTTCTTTCACTTTGTGGAGAAAGCCGGAAAGATGTTGTATACATCTTGACCGGCTAAAAAGAAAAAGCTCTATGTAAACGCAAAACGTAGTAGTTAGGCGAAGTACAATAGCCACAAATAATAAAAGTATAAATGCAACCATTGACTTCTTTGTTTTGATAAGGTTATGATAAAATAAAGTTGTGAGGAAAGTGTGACAAAAGAGAAAAGGATTTCTTAATAATCTAAAGAAGTTTAGAAAAAGGAGAAAAACGATGAACTATAAGTGGGAGGACAGCCAAAAGTCCTGTCAGATTGAGTTGTTGACGCCAGAAGAATTTCAAAGGTTGTATGCGGAGAAGTTTCCAAGAAGCTTTAAAGGTAATGAGTTGGAGCAGATTCGGTTTTGTAAGGCAGACCGTTTCTACCAGAGAGTGTCGGGGACATTTGCAATTCCGCGGAAGAAAGACCCTTCAGCAGAGAAGATTCGGTTTGGATATTATTTGTTAGAGGATACACTGATCTTTATTGAGAACAACGGAGAGGTCCGTAGAATTTTGGACGAGATGCAGGGATATCAGATGACAGATATTACATCAGCATCCTTATTGTTGTTTGATTTTATGGAGTATCTGATCAAAGATGATATGCTGTATTTGCAGCAGTATGAGGAGAAACTCACTCAGATGGAGGAGATGCTTCTAGATGGGGAATTAAAGGACTTCAACAGAAGTCTGCTTGAGGTCAGAAAGGATTTATCCGCATTGAGCGCCTATTATGAACAGTTGTCAGATGTTGGCGAGACCCTTCAGCAGAATGCGGCGGAATTAGGAGATGAGCAGGATAAGTTTTTATTCGGACTGTATTACGAGCGAGCAGAAAGGTTATATGCGATGGTGCAGAATCTGAAAGAATATTCGATGCAGTTAAGAGAAATGCACCAGACACAGATTGATATTAGACAGAATGAAATTATGAAAATTCTGACAGTCGTTACAACCATTTTTATGCCGCTGACATTGATTGCTGGATGGTATGGAATGAATTTTAAAAATATGCCGGAATTGGACGCGAAATACGGTTATATAGTAGTAAGTGCAATTTGTCTTGCCATTGTGGCAGTGGAAGTGTGGATTTTTCGAAAGAAAAAGTGGTTTGAGTAGTTGTTGAGGAAGAAAGGATAAAATGAAATGGAAACAATCGGAGAAAAGGCAGAAGGGAAATCTCTGACAAGGTCAGTGACAAAGAAAAGTACACAAAAACGAAGGATAACAAACTGTGAGAGCTGTATGAATTATGAATACGATGAAGAGTATGAGTATTATGTGTGCAGCAAAAATCTGGATGAGGATGAGATGTATCGGTTTGTCCGGGGAGAATTCCGGGATTGTCCATATTATCAGTTCGGAGACGAGTACCAGATTGTGAAGAAGCAGATATAATAGGGCAGTTTCTATACTAGAGAAAGATGAGAAGAGGAAACGATATGGTGATAAGACAGAGCAAACATTTCAACTTGCAGCAGATCTGCGATTCGGGGCAGTGCTTTCGGATGGAGAGAGTATCGGAGAACTGTTACAGGGTGATTGCATTTGGCAGATCTCTGGAAATCTTGCAGGAGGGAGAGCAATGTACATTTTTCTGCACACCGCACGAGTTTGAGGAGATATGGAACGATTATTTTGATTTGGAAACGGATTATCAAAGTTATATAGAGGAGATTAACCCAAATGATTCTTACTTGCTCGCGGCGGCAGAGTGGGGGAGTGGGATACGCATTCTCCGGCAGGATTTGTGGGAGATGATAGCATCATTTCTGATTTCCCAGCAGAACCATATCACGAGAATCCGGAAGTGTATTCAAAATCTGTGTGAGACATACGGTGAGGAGAGGACAGGCGATTCCGGAAATACATTTTATACATTTCCGGAGCCGGAAAAACTAGCAGAACTTGGGGATGATGATCTCAAAGCATGCAATCTTGGATATCGCAGTAAATATGTTGTGCGGACTGCAAAAAGTATTGTATCAGGGGAAGTGGATCTGGATGCAATCCAACATCTGCCTTATGCAAAAGCAAAGAAAGAGTTGTTAAAGTTGTTTGGAGTCGGTGAGAAAGTTGCAGACTGTATCTGTCTGTTTGCGCTTCATCATCTGCAGGCATTTCCGATAGATACACACATCAGTCAGGCACTTCAGAAGCACTATAAGCGAGGATTTCCAAACCGCAGATATAAGGGCATGCAGGGTGTGATGCAGCAGTACATTTTTTACTATGAACTGACCGGAGATCATGAAAAAAGGCATATGTAAGAAGTGACAGGAGGTATAAATAGTGGCAGACAGAACAGTGCAGATAAAAAAACTGGAGCAGTTTGGAATCTGTGTTTCAGAAGGAATAGAGCAGTTTGGGGAAGAACAATATTTTAAAGAATTGGAGCAGTTTGTAAGGGGACAGGAGTTCCTGCGGCTTGGGCAGACAGTGACAAGAGGGCAGTGGTCAGCTGCGAGAATGACAATGCGGAGAATCGGTCAGACGATGGAGCGGCTGAGAATGCAGAGTATGAAGAAATTTCTTCCACAGCTTCAGAATACATTTGCCAGAAAAAATACAGCGCAGGCAAAAAATGTGCTTGCGCTGATGACACAGAGACGTGTGCAGATCATTCGGATTTTGACAGAAGCATAAGAGCATTTGTAGGATGATCTTCTCTTTAGCAAAGTTCCAGAAGGGATTCGGACAGCATTCCCTCGAGCGTGTGGACAAGACATTCTAATCCATGTCGGTCTTCATCGTCGAACCGATGAAGGCATGGACTGTCGATATCTAGGACACCGACTACTTTCCCGCTGCAGTGGATGGGAACGACTATTTCGGAATTAGAGGCAGAGTCACAAGCGATATGTCCCGGGAATGCGTGGACATCTGGCACAAGCATTGTGCAGTCTTCTGCGACAGCAGTACCACAGACTCCCTTTCCTACTTTGATCTCTACGCATGCAGGTTTTCCCTGGAATGGTCCGAGAATCAGAGTGTCGTCTTTCAGAAGGTAGAATCCTACCCAGTTAATGTCGCGCAGTGCTCCGGCAAGAAGTGCGGAAGTATTTGCGAGATTTGCGGTCAGGTGAGGAACTCCGTCGACCAGTCCGGTCAGTTGTGTTCTGAGAAGACGGTACATCAAAGTTTTGTCATCAGGATAAGTTATTGCAATCTGTTTCATAAAAAACTCCATTCTGCCGTTCGAACGGCAATTTAATAAAGTCATTCTATCACAAGAAGAAGAACAGGTCAAAAGCCAGGATGGGGATTTTTATGTGGATGAAAGATGGGAAATGTGGAAAAAAGCGGGAAGCAAAATATAAGATGTGGAAAATAGTATCAGATTCAGGAGGAGATATATGATTTTAGTAGACGCGGATGCATGTCCGGTTATCAGGTTGATTGAGCAGATTGCAGAGAAATATAGTGTTCCCTGCATTTTATTTTGTGATACGAATCATGTATTGTCATCTGATTATAGTGAAGTGAAAGTGATCGGTGCGGGGATGGATGCAGTTGATTTTGCACTTGTCGGAGCATGTAGCAGAGGGGATATTGTTGTGTCGCAGGATTATGGTGTTGCGGCGATGGTGCTTGGAAAAGGTGCTTACTGTATCCATCAAAATGGACGAGAGTATACAAATGAAAATATTGACAGGCTCCTGATGGAGAGGCATATGGCTAAGAAAGCCAGAAGGGCAAAGAGCAAGCATCATCTGAAAGGACCTGCCAGACGTACCGAGGAGGATGACAGAAAGTTTGCAGAAGCATTTGAGAGGATCGTTCGAAAGAGTTTTCAGTTATAGGAACAGCTGTGGATAAAAGAGCGGAAGGAAAGAAGATGGCAGAGAGGCAGGTGAGAGTATGGAGGCAGTGAAAGTACGGGAGGAATTATCAGAATATCTGGATGGGCTGCAGGAGCAGATGCCGTTAGCGTTTTGGAAGCTTGCGGAGATTTTTAAATATCAAGTATTTGAACTTTGCGAGGAACCTGAAGAGAAAGAAGAGGAAAGCGGGAAAAGTTATTTAATCCCATATATGATGAATGATGCGATTGAGGATTATCTGGTCTTGGAAAACTGCCGAATGGTAGGAGAGGTTGCCGCAGAAGAGCAAGCGGGAGGATTGGAACTGTCTGCGAGGATTTCCGGGAAAGAGGGCGCTTATGTACTTGTTGTGCGGCAGAAGAGCTTGCTTCATGGGGAGGAAACGGTGTTTACACTGCATTTTGAAAAAATCCGTGAATCTAGAACCTGCTATCAGTACCATGAGATAGGGCATTTTTGGATGGAAGGACAGGAGCAGTGGAGGCGGCTTGTCTATATGGCAGGAACGATCTATGACAAATTTGCGTATGTGGGAGAAGAAGTCTGTACAGAAGGAGAATTGGAACTTTTGAGGCTGGTAGAGTTTGCTCCATTTCGGAATTGGTCCCCGGTACGAGAGTCGCTGGAAGAAAAATATCCTGCGACTTATGAAGGAATTGCATGTATGGAGCAGTTTGCGGCGATGGCACAGGATCGAGGATATTTGGCACTGCTTCGTTTGTACCGCAGATTTCCATCGAGATCTCTGGAACGGTGGCTGACAAGAGCGCTGACGGATCCAAGCAGAGAGCAACTTTACGAAACCATCTTACAGGCAGTGGAAGCCGAGTCAGGTACTTATGAAAAGCGGGATTATGGAACGGCATTTCATCAAAAGATTGCAGAAAAACGGAAGCAGGCGGAACAGAAACTGATTCGAGCAGGATTTACAGGTACATATCCGGAGTATCATCGGGGAGAGTTTGAGGTCATCATTTTGGAGGAGCATCCTTTTACGGTGATGGAATGGGATCATTTTCAATTTCGGATCTACTATATGGTATCGCAGGTGAAGCGGCAAACAACAATAGGAAAGAATTGCCACAGACAGGCAAGAAACCGAGGATTCTTTCGGGGAAGAGGAAGAAACAGCTGGATTTTCACAGAAGATGGGAAAAATGTTGCAGACAGAATCCGAAAAAAGATGTAAAATAGAAAAACAAAATAAAAAGAAGACAGACCGTGAGAAAACAGAAAAAGAACAGTAGAAATTACGGGATGACAGGAGAAGATAAAGATGGCAAAGACAAAAAAGCAGAAACTGGCGCTGGAAGTGATCGAGCGCTTGCGGGAGGAATATCCAGATGCAGAGTGTACGTTGGACTATGACCAGGCATGGAAATTGTTGATCGGGGTAAGACTGGCGGCACAGTGTACCGATGAACGGGTGAATATTGTGGTAGAGAAATTATATGAAAAATTTCCAGATGTGGATGCGTTGGCAGACGCGGATGTGGCGGAGATCGAAGAGATCGTGCGCCCTTGTGGGCTTGGAAAAAGCAAGGCGAGAGACATCAGCGCATGTATGAAGATTTTAAAAGAGCAGTATGGGGGACAGATTCCGAAGACCTTTGATGAACTTCTGAAACTTCCGGGTGTCGGAAGAAAAAGTGCAAACTTGATCATGGGTGATGTATTTGGGGAGCCGGCAATCGTCACGGATACACATTGTATCCGTCTTGTAAATCGAATCGGACTGGTGGATGGCATTAAGGAGCCAAAGAAAGTAGAGATGGAACTTTGGAAGATCATCCCACCGGAGGAAGGAAGCGATTTTTGTCACAGACTTGTATACCACGGAAGGGAAGTGTGCACGGCCCGCACAAAACCACACTGCGACAGATGCTGTCTGGCAGATATCTGTGCGAAGAAAATTTAGAGCACAGGGATATTAGTATGTGGTAGGAAGGATAAATAATAGAATTTTAACAAAAGATGCTATCCCGATTTGTGAGTGATACAAGTCAGGATAGCATCTTTTATGAAAATTTTGATATAAGTTTTTTAATATCTTTAGATTGAATTCACGCAGCAAGTAAAATTATAAATTTACTTTTGCTAAAGCTGCTTCGTCCCCTACGACTGTCACATCTGGGTGCATCTGTAAGATGGAAGCAGGAACGTGTGGTGTTACCGGTCCGAAAAATGCTTTTTCTACGATGTCAGCCTTGTCAGCGCCACTTACAACTACAACAATTTTCTTCGCTTTCATGATCGTTCCGATTCCCATAGTGTAAGCCTGTCTTGGTACGTCGTCGATGGAAGCGAAGAATCTTTTATTTGCTTCGATCGTACTTTCCTGAAGATCTACACAGTGAGTTGTCTTTGCAAAATCATCTGCAGGCTCATTGAATCCGATGTGTCCATTGTGACCAAGTCCGAGAAGCTGAAGATCCTGACCTCCGAGAGAAGCGATCAGAGCTTCGTAGTCAGCACATTCTTTCTCACTGTCTTCGATCATTCCATTTGGCACATGTGTATTCTCTTTGTCGATGTTGACATGGTCAAATAAATTATCGTTCATGAAATAGTAATAACTTTGATCATTGTCGCGAGGAAGTCCCTTGTATTCATCTAAGTTCACAGTAGTGACTTTGGAAAAATCAAGATCTCCGTTGTTATATTTTTCAATGAGCTGCTTGTATGTACCGATCGGTGAGGAACCGGTTGCAAGTCCAAGTACACAGTCTGGCTTTGTAATGATCTGTGCAGCGATGAGATTGGCTGCTTTTTGGCTCATCTGGTCATAATCTTTCATTTTGAAAATCTTCATCATAGTTCTCCTCCAGTTTCCATGCTTATAAATAAATTAGAAATTTGTACTTTAGATAATTCAAATGTAACAAAATCAAACTGGAAAAGCAAGTTTTTGCAGATGAAATCAACAAAAGTACAAAAAAAACCTACAATCAGATAACGTAGATGATGGTAAAGCGAGAGGCAAAATTAAATGGCTTCCCACCTACCCGAAGCACCGCATGGAAGGACAAGTCCGCTTTCTGATACTGGAAGTCCGATTTCGGAAGATTCTACAGTTCCATGGAAGTGCTTTAACTCTGTGGCGAGCATGTAGGTCAGTACTGCCGGTGCAAGTCCGGTTGTGTAGGAATTGATCAGGAAAAACAGTGGATTGTCTGACAGGATCTTTGTACAGAGTTTCACGAGTGGATGAATGGCATCCTCGATTTTCCAAATTTCTCCTTTTGGACCTCTTCCGTAAGATGGAGGATCCATGATGATCGCATCGTATGTGTTGCCGCGGCGGATCTCACGCTCAACAAATTTGACACAGTCGTCCACGAGCCAGCGGATCGGTGCATCTTTTAAGCCGGAAGAAACAGCATTTTCCTTTGCCCAGTTTACCATTCCTTTTGAGGCATCTACATGTGTGACATGTGCTCCCGCCGCCGCAGCAGCAAGTGTTGCACCGCCGGTGTAGGCAAAAAGATTCAGTACTTTGATCGGACGCCCGGCATTTTTAATCTTTTCAGAAAACCAGTCCCAGTTTGCAGCTTGTTCCGGGAACAGTCCTGTATGCTTGAAACTGAACGGTTTCAGATTGAAGGTGAGCGTTCCATAATGAATCTGCCATTGTTGAGGGAGGTCAAAAAATTCCCATTCACCGCCTCCTTTTGAACTTCTGTGATAGTGGCCATTCATATGTTTCCATCCTTTGTGTGACTTTGGAGTATCCCAGATAACCTGCGGATCCGGACGGACGAGCAGATAGTCTCCCCAACGCTCTAGTTTTTCCCCGTTTGAACAGTCAATAACTTCATAATCTTTCCAGTGATCTGCAATCCACATATTTTTATTCCTTTCTGTTGTTCGTTTTCTCTTAGAATAGTTAAGTTTGCTATTTCAATGTCAGGCACGTTTGTTCCATTTAGGAATTTTTCATGCTGTTTTTTTGAGTATTGATTTTACGTTTCTTCTTATATTCTCATAGAATCCGACTTTTTTCAATAATTTTGCAGGAAGAACTGTAGAATTGGGGAAATTGGAGGAAAAATGTAGAAAATTAGGTTTACCAAAGTGGAAAACAGTGATAGAATGTATCTATAAGTGAAGAAGAAGGGGCACTTGAAAAAAAGAAAGGTGGATATGAAAATGATTACAGTAAATGCGATGGGTGATAACTGCCCGATTCCAGTAATTAAAACAAAAAAGGCGATGCAGGAGATCACAGGTCCTGAGACGATAGAAGTACTTGTGGACAATGAGATCGCTGTTCAGAATGTGACGAAGATGGCAGTTAGCTCAGGGGGGAATGTAACTTCTGAAAAATTGGGAGAGAAAGAATTTAAAGTGACGATCCAGATGAACGGTGCAGTATCCAAGGAAGCAGGAGAGGAAGCAGTATGTACACCAGATCGTAAGGGAGATACGATTGTTGTGATCGCTTCTGACAAAATGGGAAGCGGTAATGATGAACTCGGAAAGGTACTGATCAAAGGATTTATTTTTGCGGTGACACAGCTGGAAGAATTGCCAAAGGCGATGATCTTCTACAATGGAGGGGCAACTTTGACAGCAGAAGGTTCGGATTCTCTGGAAGATTTAAAGAGTTTAGAAGCGCAGGGTGTTGAGATTCTGACGTGCGGAACATGTCTGAACTATTACGGCCTGACAGATAAGCTGGAAGTAGGATCTGTGACAAATATGTATACAATCGTGGAGAAGATGGCAGAGGCAGGAAAGATCATTCAGCCTTAGCAAGCAAAAAGAGATTTTATTTCATATAAGGAAAATCCGGCTGAAGGAGAAACAAAGATAAAAGACAGAGAGAAGGAGCACAAAAAAGCGATGAAAAAAGACGTGAAATTAACGCAGTTGACGAAGACGGCGGGTTGAGCTGCCAAGATAGGTCCAGAGACACTTGCCCAGGTGTTGGGTAAGCTACCAAAATTTCATGATGACAATCTGCTCGTCGGCATCGAGACGTCCGATGATGCGGCAATCTATAAAGTGACAGAGGATATTGCACTGATTCAGACCGTGGACTTCTTCACTCCAATTGTGGATGACCCCTATACTTTCGGTCAGATTGCAGCGGCAAATTCTCTCAGCGATGTTTATGCGATGGGAGGGGAACCGAAGATTGCGCTGAATATCGTAGGATTTCCGAATTGTCTGGATCCGGCGGTGTTGGGAGAGATCCTGGCAGGAGGAGCAGATAAAGTGAAAGAGGCAGGAGCGGTACTCGTAGGAGGACACTCCGTGCAGGATGATGAGCCAAAATATGGACTTTGTGTATCCGGTTTTGTTCATCCGAAGAAGATTTTTAAAAATTACGGATGCAGACCAGGGGATATACTGATCTTGACAAAGCAGATCGGTACCGGAATCGTCAACACGGCGATCAAAGCGGAGATGGCATCGGAAGCTGCTGTCAAAGAAGCAGTGACGGTGATGGCATCTCTGAATAAGAAGGCAAAGGAAGTTGTAGAAAAATATGATGTGTCAGCCTGCACCGATATTACAGGATTTGGACTGTTAGGTCACTGTGTCGAGATGGCGTCGGCAAGTGAAGTTACCTTTGAATTGCATGTGGAAGACATCGCCTATCTGGAAGAGGCAATCTCATATGCACAGATGGGGCTGATTCCGGCAGGAGCTTATAAGAATCGGGGATATTCGATCGATCAGGTAGACTGTGGAACTGTTGCAGAACATTATGTAGATCTTCTGTATGATCCACAGACATCAGGCGGTCTTTTAGTCAGTGTCTCCCCAGAGCAGGCAGAAGAAATGATAAAAGATTTTGCAGAAAAGGGAATGGATACGAAAATATCAATAATTGGAAAGGTACTGGAAAAGGGTGAGAAATTGATTCACCTGAAGTAAGGAAAGTAAAATGAATAAGAATTTATTATACCGCAGGATACCGAAGGTAGATGTACTGCTGGAAGATGAAAAGATTCGGGAGCTGACAGAGCAGTACAGTTACGATACCGTGCTGGAAGCGGTGCGGGAGGAGTTGGATAAACTCCGGGCGTTGCTCGGAACATGCGAAGACGAAGCAGAAGGAATCAGGGAGATTGAACAATTGTCTGTACGGATTCAAGAGGCAGTAAAGGCGATGCATACGCCGAATATGCGTACAGTGATCAACGGAACCGGAACAATTTTGCATACAAACCTTGGACGTGCACCGATTGGGGAGCGTCATATGAGACATATTGCAGATATTGCAATGAATTATTCTAATTTGGAATATAACCTGGAAGCAGGAGCAAGAGGGGAACGTTATTCGCATTTTGAAAAATTACTTTGCAAAATTACCGGAGCAGAGGCGGCGATGGCGGTGAATAACAATGCAGCGGCAGTTATGCTGATCCTGAGCACAATGGGAAAAGGAAAAGAAGTGATCGTCTCCCGGGGAGAACTTGTAGAGATTGGCGGAAAATTCCGGATTCCTGATGTGATGGAGCAGAGTGGAGCAACGCTTGTAGAGGTCGGTACGACAAATAAGACGCATTATACAGATTATGAAAATGCGATCACAGAGGAGACGGCAGCGCTGTTAAAAGTACATACAAGTAACTACCGAATCGTTGGATTTACAGATAACGTAAGTATCGCAGAACTTGTTCCGCTTGGGAAAGAGCGGGAGATTCCTGTAATCGAAGATCTTGGCAGCGGTGTGCTGATCGATCTTAGCAAATATGGACTGACCTATGAGCCAACCGTACAGGATTCTGTGCGAAATGGTGCAGATGTCGTGTGCTTCAGCGGGGATAAGTTGCTCGGAGGTCCGCAGGCGGGAATCATTGTCGGCAAGAAGAAATATATTGACCAGATGAAGAAAAATCAGCTGACGAGAGCACTTCGGATTGATAAGTTTACAGCGGCAACGCTGGAGATCGTTTTACAGGAGTATTTATCTGAGGAAAAAGCAATCCAGAATATTCCGGCACTTCGCATGATCACAAAAGAGATTGAAGAGATTACAAGAGATGCACAGGAATTGGAAGCACTGTTACAGCAGGCAGAATTGCCGGCTCAGATTCAGATGGAGCCATGTGAGTCACAGATTGGAGGAGGATCTCTGCCGTTGGAGAGGATCCCAAGTATGGCTGTGACGATTCATCCGGAAAAGATTACGACAGCAGAGTTGGAACTTCGGCTGAGACATATGTCTGTTCCGATGATCGTGCGTACAATGAATGACAAGATTGTGATCGATGTGCGCACAGTGGATAAGAAATGGTATCCGAAGATCGCAAAGATGCTCAAAGAAGAAGAGATATTGGAGTAAGGGGAAGCAAAGAGATTCGCCTGAATCAGAAAAAAGGGGATCGGCAAAGATCCCCGAAGGTAGAAAGGCAGTACAGATGAAGAATATCATTATTGGAACCGCAGGTCATATTGACCACGGAAAGACAACTTTGATAAAAGCGCTTACTGGGCGAAATACAGACCGGTGGGAGGAGGAACAGAGGAGAGGGATTACGATCGACCTCGGATTTACTTATTTTGATCTGAAAAACGGGGATCGTGTCGGAATCATCGATGTTCCCGGACATGAAAAATTTATCAACAACATGGTGGCAGGCGTCGTTGGAATGGATCTTGTCATGCTTGTTGTGGCAGCAGATGAAGGAATCATGCCGCAGACGAGAGAACATATGGATATTCTCGGGCTGCTTGGAATTGAAAAAAGCATTCTTGTTATCAACAAATGTGACTTGGTTGATGAGGAGTGGCTGGAACTTGTGGAGGAAGAAATCAAGGAAGAACTGGAAGGCACTTTTCTGGAAGATGCTCCGATCGTAGAAGTATCTGCAGCGACAGGAGAGGGGATTCCACACTTGATCGATGTAATTGAGCAGATGACGGCAAAAGAGGTGGAGCCAAAAGAGATCAACACGATCCCGCGGCTTCCGATCGACCGTGCGTTTACTTTATCCGGATTTGGGACAATCATCACAGGAACGCTGCTGACGGGAAGTATCAGCAAGGAAGATGTTCTTGAGATGTATCCGATTGGCAAAGAGTGCCGAATTAGAAGTATTCAAGTGCACGGGCAGGATGTGGACCGCTGTTATGCGGGGCAGCGTGTGGCAATCAATCTCTCGAATGTAAAAAAGAAGGAAATTGCGAGAGGATGTGTGCTGGCGCCGCCGAACAGTATGAAAAATACAATGCTTCTTGATGTGAAGCTGAATATGCTCCCATCTTCGATGCGAGTGTTGACCAATCATGCGAGACTACATTTCTTCACGGGAACAAGTGAAGTGCTCTGTCGGGCGGTACTTCTTGACAAGGAAGATCTGGGTCCGGGAGAGAGTGGATATGTGCAGCTTCGTCTGGAAGAAGAGGTGGCATTGCGAAGAGGAGACAAATTTGTTGTCCGTTTCTATTCTCCGATGGAGACAATCGGGGGAGGTGTTGTTCTGGAGCCAAATCCAGAGCGAAAGAAGCGTTTCCAGCAGGATGTGATCGAGGAACTGAAGCAGAAAGAATCAGGTTCCTCCGAGGATATTATCGAACTTCATGTCAAGGCGCATGCAGAGACGATGGTAACACTTGGGGAACTTGCGAAATTGACTGCACTTTCTATGGAAGAAGTGGAGGCAGATGTACGATCACTGGAAGCACAGGGAAAAGTATATGTATTCCAGATGAAGAAAGATGTCTATGTATGGCATGCGGCGAGTGAAAATGCAATGAGAGAGACTTTGTGTGAGACACTGCGCAGTTATCATAACAGTCATCCGTATCGATATGGTATGAAAAAGGCAGAAGTACATATGACTTATTTGAAGAAAGTCAAGGCGAATGTATTTGACCTTTATATGGAATTGCTTGTGGAGAAAGGTGTCTTGAGACGCCATCAGGAATTTTTGGCATTGCCGGAGTTTGAAATCCCAAAAGATGAAAGATATCAGAGACTGCATGATCAGATGATCACTGTGTTTGAAGACGCAAAATTTGATTTCGCGAAATTTTCTGAGATCCCATTTGAGGAGAAGGAACGTCCGATGGCCGAAGATATTGTAATGTTTCTTGTAGATGAGGGAAGTGTGGTAAAGGTGGCAGAGGATCTGTATACAAGGAAGCATTTCATGGAAGAAGCAAGAGAGATTGTGGAAGGAATGCTGAGGGAGCGCGAGATCATCACGATCGCAGAGCTTCGAGATGCACTGAATACGAGTCGCAAGAGTGCGAAGCCGATCATGGAATATATGGACAGCATAAAAGTGACAAAACGAAACGGAACAGAAAGTGAAAGGGTAGCATACGTATGAATTTAAAACAGCTGGAAGCATTTGTGAAGGTTACGGAAGGACGGAGTTTCTCCAAGGCAGCAAAAGAATTATTCCTGACACAGCCGACAATCAGCGCACACATTGCTTCTTTGGAAAAAGAGTTGAATACAAGGCTGTTTGTGAGGAATACAAAAGAGGTCAGCCTCTCAGAAGATGGAACCGTTTTATATGAATATGCAAAGCAGATGGTAGAGCTGGAACGGAAGATTGAGTATGCGTTTCTTCATGAAGAACAAGATGCACCGCAGTGTATTACGATTGCGGCATCTACGATTCCGGCGCAGTATCTTTTACCGCGAATTTTGGCAAGATTTAGTGAACGGTACCCGAAAGAACAGTTTAAAGTGATGGAGACTGACAGTGCAAGAGCGATTGAACATGTGATCAATCATACTGCAGATATCGGTTTTACCGGGACGGTGATGGAGAAAAAGAACTGCAAGTACATTCCGTTTTATTGGGATGAACTTGTCGTGATCACACCGAACAATGAAAAATTCCGCAGACTAAGGGAGATTGGTTCCCCACTTGACTGGATCATGAATGAGCCGATCATCATGCGTGAAGAAGGATCGGGAACGCGGAAAGAGGCGGAACGTCAACTTCGGGAAAATGGTATTGAGGTGGAGAGTCTGAATATCATTGCAAGTATTGAAAATACAGAGACCATCAAGCGGTCTGTCGGAAATGGACTGGGTGTCTCTGTGCTGTCAAAGCTCGCAGCGCAGGATGAACTGATCCATGGAAGGATATTAAGTTTTTCTCTTCCATCACAGCGCGGAGGAAGAAATCTGAATATCGTATACAACAAAAATTTTCATCTGCCGCAGGCAGTAGAGAAGTTTATTAAGGTGACAAGAGAGGTTTACCAGACATTTTAGAAGAAAATGCTGGTGGGAACCGCAGGGAATGTGAAAGTTGTTTTCTGCGGTTCTGCAAGAAAAAGAAAGCAGGCAGGTACGGTTATGATATATATGGATAATGCTGCGACGACGATGAGAAAGCCGAAGGAAGTCATCGAGGCAGTCACAAATGCAATGCAGTGTATGGGAAATGCCGGCAGGGGGGCACATGAGGCATCTTTAGATGCATCGAGAGTGATTTACGATACGAGAGAGCGTCTGGCAAAGCTTTTTGGGGCGGAGAGTCCAAAAAATATTGTATTTACAAATAATTCGACAGAGAGTCTGAACATTGCAATCCGGGGTGTGTTATGTCCGGGGGATCATGTTGTGACGACGATGTTAGAGCACAATTCAGTATTGCGGCCGCTTTATGCAATGGAAGAAAACGGTGTGGAGCTGACGATTGTTTCCAGTGATCCGTCGGGGAATATTTCGTACGATGAAATGGAAGCGGCGATTCGTCCACACACAAAGGCGATCGTCTGTACGAATGGCTCAAATCTGTCGGGAAATATGATCGATATTGCTCGTGTGGGAGAAATTGCGAAGAGACATCAGGTGCTTTTGATTGTCGATGCTTCACAAACGGCAGGGGTATATCCGATTGATGTACAGCAGATGCAGATTGATATTTTATGTTTTACCGGGCATAAATCCTTGTTAGGTCCGCAGGGAACCGGGGGAATGTATGTCCGCACAGGATTGGAAGTCCGCCCACTCAAGTGTGGCGGCAGTGGTGTCGATACTTATAATAAGCATCATCCGAAAGAAATGCCTACTGCTCTGGAGGCAGGGACACTAAACGGACATGGAATCGCAGGGCTTGGAGCTGCAGTGAAATATTTGGAGGAGACGGGGATTGATCAGATCCGGGAGAAGGAACTTCAGTATATGTGGCAGTTCTATCACGGGGTGAAAAAGATTCCGAATGTAAAAATTTACGGGGATTTCTCGACAGAGCGACGCTGTCCGATCGTGACGCTGAATATTGGGGAGTATGACTCTTCAGAAGTCAGCGATGAGCTTCTGATGACCTACGGGATTTCTACAAGACCGGGGGCACATTGTGCGCCGCTGATGCATGAAGCATTTGGAACGGTTGAACAAGGGGCAGTACGTTTCAGCTTCTCACATTATAATACAGAAGAAGAAGTAGAGACAGCGATCCAAGCAATCCGGGAACTGTCAGAAGAGTAGATGCAGAGACAATAAAAAGAAAAGAAAGTAAGTAGAAAACATGAGAAAGAAAGAATTGAAACTAGTGATCACTTTCCATACAACAGCAGATGCGATGGCGATGGAGAAAGCATGTAAGGAGCATGGAGCTGCCGGAAGACTGATCCCAGTTCCGCGTACAATCTCTGCGGGCTGTGGATTATCTTGGTGTGCAGATCTGACAGAGCGGGAAGCGTTAAAAAGCGTTATGGAGAAAGTTGGACTTCAAGAAGAAGAGATGCATGAGTGCATGGTATAAGAAGGAACAGAAATAAAAATTGTGAGGGTATCGCCCAATCATCTAATTGAATGATTGGGCGATACCCTCAATTTTTATTATATTCAGCAAACCTTTGTTCTCTGTTTGTGTTAATTTTTGGCTAGGAACTGTGACAGTGTTCCCGGCAGAAGTTCTGCGCTGTATTTGCTCAGAGAGTAGGATCCCTGGCAGAGTAGCCAGTCGTAGATCAGTGAGCGTTCATACATCGTGTAGAGATGAACAAGTTCGTTTGCGGAGCGTTCAGAAGTAAACTCCCCACAGTTCTGTGCAGCTTTGATGATTTCCCGGATGCAGGTGAAATAGAATCGCTGATCATCTAGAAGTGCACGTTGGTCTCTTGTCGTCAGCTGCGAGGAGTAGAGTAGTGTCAGAAGTTCCATATCCACGCTTGTCTCGATCATCAGGAACAGTTCATAGTTCAAATAGAGAAGTTTGTCAGCGGCAGAAAGAGTTGGATCCATCGATGCGACAAGCTCTTCGTATTTATCATCAAACAGATAGGCAAGTGAGCCGAGCAGGGCATCTTTTCCTTTAAAATAATGATAAAAGCTGCCTTTGGATGTTCGGGAGGCAGTGATGATATCATCGATTGTCGTTGCGTGATATCCTTTTTTATAGAAAAGGTTCCATGCAGCTTTTACAATCTTACTCTTTGTCGTCTGTCGTTTTCTAGGCATAAGCTGCCTCCTTTCTTTTTGTGTGAAGATTACCCAACTTGGAACCCATACTTTAGCGGATCATCCGGATCGATCACATAGGTTGCTGCTCCGGTAATGTAGGCACTTCCGGTAATCTGTGGGATGATTGCTTTGTAGTTCCCGACAGTTGTTTCCCCTTTGACGATTCCGGTAAATTTAGAGCCGATGAAACTTTCATATACAAAAGGTTCGTTCATGCCGATTTGGCCGTGGGCATACAGTGCGGCAAGCTTTGCGCTTGTTCCGGTTCCGCAAGGAGAACGGTCAGCCATGTGGTCTCCAAAGATTACGACATTTTTCATGGTGCATCCAGGGGTTGTCGTAGAACAGTACAGTTCTGCGAGATCCACAGAAGTAATATCAAGTGTAGGGTGTTTGATTTTTACTTCTTCATTGACCTGTTTTACAAGCTGCATTCCAAAACGTGTCAGTTCCTGGATGTTTTCCGGTGTGACTGTCTTGCCGATCTGTGAGAGATCTACGAGAGCAAAAAAACTTCCGCCGAAGGAAATATCGTACTTGATTTTTTTGCCGTCAATCACTGTTGTAAGATTTTCTTTATATAAGAAAGCAGGAACATTTGTGAGTGTGACGTTTAAGACTTTTCCATTTTTGACTTCTGCTTTTGTTCGGATCAATCCGGCAGGAGCATCCAATACCACTTCTGTATAAGGTTCCTTTGCCTCCACAAGCCCGGTTTCGATGAGTGCAGTGACAGAGCCGATGGTTCCGTGGCCGCACATATTCAGATATTCTCCGGTGTCCATGAAGATGACGCCAAAATCTGCTTCCGGATGGATCGGATCGGTCAGAAGTGCACCAAACATATCGTGATGTCCGCGCGGTTCGAACATTAGGGCAGTGCGGTATTTGTCATAATGTTTTGCAAGATAGTTCTTGCGCTCGATCATCGTATCTCCCTTTAATGGGGGGAATCCGGATAAAATAATTCGCGTAAATTCTCCTACGGTATGTGTGTCGATTGCTTTGAAAGCGGCCTCGAAAGAGTCCGTGTTTAAATGTGGATTGATTTCCATTGCGGTACCTCCGAAATTTTTATGTCAGCTGTATATAAGATAGCGGACTTGTTAATAGACTAAATACTAGAACGTAGTTCAGTTTTCTAATAGTATTATCAATGAAAAGTCCTAAAAAGTCAATGGAAAGTGGGAGTTTGAAAGAATAAATAAAATGAAAAAAGTTGGAATTTACTATTGAAAAACAGATAGGTTTGTGATAAAGTAAATGAGCAGAGAAAAATGCATATCTGGGGGTAGATGGGTAACTGGTGTGCCTCCTAGTCTTCAAAACTAGTGTGGGGCGTTAGGAGCGTCCCGGGTGGGTTCGATTCCCACATGCCTCCGCCAAAAGGAGAAAAGTTCCAGATGCATCCGCAGTCCGACTGAGAAGTCGAGAGAGGCTGTGGTTCCGGAAGATGCATTGCGTAGAATGTAAAGCACAGATGTCTTTGAGTGGCTTACATATAGATGTGCAGACTGGAATGGATATAGATGGTCAGTGATGACCGAGAACAGAATAGAGAATGCAGGGCTGTTGCTGTCAGAATACAGGGGCAGGCTTGATTAAATGATGAATGAAAAAGCTGAGTATTATACTCAGCTTTTAGTGAATACAGATAAAGGAGTCGAGAGCAGTGGGACGGGTACATATTTTATTAAAGCAGCATGTGGGGGCACCATGCAAGGCTGTCACGGAGCCGGGGGCGGATGTACAGAGAGGGACATTGATCGCAGTTCCGGACGGGCTTGGTGCCAATATATTTTCCAGTGTCTGTGGAGTTGTGGAGTCGGTAACTGACACAGAGATCGTCATCCGCAAGAAGGAAGAACAGCCAGAAAGTTATGTGAAGATTCCGGAAGGAACGAAGGCTGAGATGGTAGCCTATGCTGGTATCACCGGAATGGGCGGCGCGGGATTTCCGACAGCAGTGAAACTTTCCGCAGATTTGCACGGGGGATATATTCTTGTCAATGCGGCAGAATGCGAGCCGGGACTTTGTCATAACATCCGACAGATTGAAGAACAGTGTGACAAGATCATAAGGGGAGTAAAATATTGCATGGAGCTGACAAATGCATCCAAGGCAATTTTTGCAATTAAGAAAAAAAATGAAAAGGCAGTTCGCGTTTTAAAAGAAGCACTGAAAGAAGAGGAAGGAATCACACTTCATCTCTTGCCGGATATTTATCCGATGGGAGAAGAACGAGCAGTTGTAAGAGAGTGTCTTGGAGTGGAGCTTGGAGTGGATCAGCTTCCGACGGCAGCAGATGCAGTTGTAATCAACGTAGAGACCGTTTCTAGAGTGGCAGAGGCGATCGATGAGAGAAAGCCATGTTTTTCCAAGAATGTAACTGTCGTAGGAAAGTTAAACGGCGGCGAAGAGCCACATGTCTTTTTAGATGTTCCGATCGGGACGAGTATCGGGGAACTGATTGAGCGTGCAGGAGGGATTAATGGAATTTACGGAGAGATTATCGTGGGAGGACCATTTACCGGGCATGCAGCGCAGGAGGATACCCCAGTGACAAAGACAACCGGAGGGGTGATCGTGACGATTGATCTTCCAGATCTTCATGGGGCGCCGGTAGGACTTCTTGTCTGTGCCTGTGGTGGGACAGAGGAGCGTATGCGCGATATCTGTGCGAAGATGAATGGCAAGGTTGTATCGGTTGCGAGATGTAAGCAGGCCGTTGAGATGAAAAATGGTGCGTTAAAATGTGAGCGCCCGGGAAACTGTCCAGGACAGGTGAAAAACAGCATCCAGTTTAAGAAAGATGGATGTGAGTACATTATAATAGGAAACTGTTCGGACTGTTCCAACACAGTGATGGGATCTGCGCCAAAGATGGGGCTGAAAGTATTCCACCAGACAGATCACGTGATGCGGACAATTCACCATCCGCTGTACAGACACTTAAGAGTATCAAAGAAAGTAGAACAGGATATTTAATCTGCTTTCCGGTCTGGTGGATCGGGAAGCATTCATATAAGGAGGGACATGTTATGTCAATTACAGCAGAAACAGCAAAAGAACATGCGAAGGATCCAGCGGTGCTTTGCTGCCGGGCGGAAGCGGGGATTACGATTGGTGTTGAAAATTTGGAAGATCCAACGATTTTTGATGATCTTGTAGATTCTGGGCTTTTAAATCTGGACGGAGTTCTGACGATCGAGCAGATTCTTGGGGCGACATTGACGAAGACTTGTGATTCACTGACGCCACTTACACCGGATGTGGTAGCAGGAATCAAGGAAGTGGAACAGGAGATAGCTGTTGAAGAGCCTGCAGAAACAGAGGCAGAGCAAAAAGAGGAAGTGGCATCCAGTCAGAGTATTGTCACAACGGCTGGCGGTGTGTTAAAGATTCACATTGGAAAGGGAAAAGATATTGACATCGAAATTCCGACAGGAATCACAGCAGGTGCTGCAGGTGTGCAAATGCCAGCGATGCAGCCAGCTTCTGTTGTGCCGGTTGCAGCGGCGCCGGCAGCGGAAGAGAAACCTGAGAAGGTTATCAGAAGCCTGACAAGAAAGCATTTTAAAATTACAGAAGTAAAACGTGGACCGGAGACGAAGATCGAGGGAACTGTTTTATATATTCGAGAAGGGATTGAGGAGGAAGCAGCAGCTTCCCAGGAACTTGTCAATAGTCTGAAGATTGATATCATCACACCGGAACAGTATCATACATACTCTGAGACGATTATGGATGTACAGCCGATCGCAGCCAAAGAAGGGGAAGATGAGATTGGATCCGGTACAACAAGAGTGCTTGACGGCGTTGTTGTTATGGTGACAGGTACCGATGCAAATGGTGTTCAGATTGGAGAGTTTGGATCTTCTGAAGGAATTTTGGATGAAAATATTATGTGGGGAAGACCGGGAGCGCCGGAGAAAGGTGAAATCTTCATTAAGACAGAAGTGGTCATCAAAGAAGGTACGAATATGGAACGTCCGGGACCGCTTGCGGCCCACACTGCAACGGATGTGATCACACAGGAGATCCGCATTGCCCTGAAGAAACTGGATGATACACTTGTTGTTGATACAGAAACATTTGAACAGGTGAGAAGACCTGGTAAGAAAAAAGTTGTGATCGTAAAAGAAATTATGGGACAGGGAGCGATGCATGACAATCTGATTCTTCCGGTAGAACCGGTTGGTGTCCTTGGAGCAAAACCAAATGTAGACCTTGGAAATGTTCCGGTTATGGTATCTCCGCTTGAGGTACTTGACGGATGTATTCATGCGCTGACATGCATTGGACCTGCATCAAAGGAAATGTCAAGACATTACTGGAGAGAGCCTCTTGTACTGGAAACCTTGTATGACAAAGAACTGGATCTCTGCGGCGTTATTTTTGTAGGAAGTCCTCAGATCAATTCGGAGAAATTCTACGTGTCAAAGCGTGTCGGAATGATGTGCGAAGCTCTGGATGTAGACGGAGCATTTGTCACAACCGAAGGGTTTGGAAACAATCACATCGATTTTGCAAGCCACATTGAACAGATTGGTATGAGAGGAATTTCTGTAGTTGGGATGTCGTTCTGTGCAGTGCAGGGAGCGCTTGTTGTCGGAAATAAATATATGACCAATATGGTTGATAACAATAAATCGGAATCCGGAATCGAGAATGAAGTGCTCGCATGCAATACACTCTGTCATGAAGATGCAATTCGTGCGCTTTATATGCTGAAAGCAGATATGGCGGGAGAAGAGATCAAGAAGCCGGAGAAAAAATGGAATCCAAATGTGAAGGAAAATAACGTGGAGCTGATCTCTAATGTGACTGGGAAACCGGTAGAACTTGTGGCAAATGAACAGTCTCTGCCAATGAGCCAGAAGCGAAAAGAAAAATACGACTAAAATTTTGCGGCAGCCAGAAACTGTCGGAAAGTCGATGGCAGGTGATGACATGAAGTATGGGGATAAGATCATTCGGATGGAAGGGGTGATCGTGGAGGTACATGATGGCTGTGTGGGGATTGATTTGAAAGGTCGTCTCGGCTATCTGAAAGTACCGATGCGGATGTTGATCACAGACTATCCGGTGAAGGTGGGACAGGAAGTTGCATGGAACATGAGTTTTGTGGAACAGATGGGCCCTGAGATCAATGAAAAATATATGAGCAATCTGATGACGTATCAGAAGCGTCAGGAAAAAATGCGTGCGAACAATAGAGATGATGAGGAGGTAACGCAATGAGCTTAACAGTAGTGAAAGGTATGCAGTCGGAAATCTTTGTTCCGATCACACCGCCGGCTGTATGGACTCCGGTGAAGAAAGAGCTGAAAGATATGACGATCGCGCTGGCAACAGCAGCGGGTGTTCACCATAAAAGCGATGAGAGATTTAATCTTGCAGGTGATTTTACTTGGAGAAAAATCACAGATCAGATGAAATCCGATGAATTGATGGTATCCCACGGTGGATATGACAATGGGGATGTCAATAAAGACATCAACTGTATGTTTCCGATTGACCGGATCCATGAACTGGCGAAGGAAGGATTTATCAAAGCGTGCGCGCCAGTGCATGCCGGATTTATGGGAGGCGGCGGAAATCAGGAGAAGTTTAAACATGAGACAGGACCTGCGATCGCTCAGATGTTTAAAGAGGAAGGTGTAGATGCAGTGATCCTTACTGCTGGTTGAGGTACCTGCCACCGCTCTGCAGTACTGGTGCAGAGAGCGATTGAGGAAGCGGGAATTCCGACAATTATTATTGCGGCACTTCCGCCGGTTGTACGTCAGGCTGGAACCCCTCGTGCGGTAGCGCCGCTTGTTCCGATGGGAGCAAATGCGGGAGCGCCGAACGATGTAGAGATGCAGACTGCAATCGTAAAAGCGACATTGGAACAGCTCATAGAGATTGAAACTCCTGGAAAGATTGTTCCGCTTCCATTTGAATATGTAGCGAAAGTATAATCATGTGTAATATCATATAAAAAAGAAAACGTATATGAGAACTATTTCTGGTAGAGTGAGTATCAAAGGAACGATGCGAAGAAAGAGAATGGGACTTCATACACGTTTTTTTTATTTGCTTTTTGTAATGGGTGTGAAGGGAAAAGCAGATGTGAAGGAAAGGGGAAAGAAAAGTGGAAGAAATTAGAAAGCGGCGTCTTGTCATTAAAGCTTTTCATGCAGAAACTGTTCGGGAAGGGCAAGAAAATCAGATCACAAGGGCGAGGGAGATAGAAGTAGCACCAGAATCTTTTGCAGAAAAAGCGGATCATGAGATGATTGAACAGATTCGTATTCGGCTTGTGCATCCAGATCAGTACCAGGAGGAGACGAACAGCATTATGGATGTAATTCCGATTTCAGCAAAAGTACTAGGAGAAATCGGTGAGGGAGTGACACACACCGTGACAGGAGCTTATGTATTGTTAACCGGGGTGGATGTAGATGGAATCCAGACAGCGGAATTTGGATCATCGGAAGGGGTGATCGAGGAGCAGATCGCATGGGGGAAAGCTGGAACACCTAAGCGGGGAGATGAACTGATTTTGTTTGAGGTGACGTTCTGTGCCGGCAAGGGGCAGGATCGTGAGGCGGTCACAAGGGCGCATGCGCTCTGCGATGAATTTGTCCAGCAGTACCGGGAGTGTTTAAAAAAGCTGCGCGGGGAACAGTGTACAGAGCGGAGAGAGTTCTATGATATTGAGAGACCGGGAAGAAAGAAGGTTGTGATTGTAAAACAGGTGGCTGGTCAGGGGGCAATGTATGACATGCAGCTCTTTGCAAAAGAACCATCGGGAATGGCAGGAGGCAGATCTATCATTGATATGGGAAATATGCCTCTGGTCGTAACACCGAATGAATACCGGGATGGAATCTTGCGATCCATGCAGTAAGGAAAGAAGGAGGAAAAAGCGATGGGAATCGGACCGTCTACAAAAGAAACAAGCCTGCATCATTTTCGGGATCCGCTTCTGGATGTAATATCTTCGGATGAAGAACTTGATCTGTTAGGCATTATTATAGTAGGAACTCCTGATAATCAGGAAGAAAAAATGCTCGTAGGAACGAGAGCTGCCGTGTTGGCGGAGAGTATGCGGGCAGATGGGGCAATCATTTCTGCGGATGGATGGGGGAATAGTGATGTGGATTATGTCAATACGGTGGAGCAATTGACAAAGAGAGGAATTGCTGTCTCTGGATTGAAGTTTGTTGGGACTTCCGGCGGTTTTGTTGTGGAGAGCCCGAATCTGAATGCAATCGTAGATATTAATAAGAGTAAGAGTGGTACAGAGACGTGTGTGCTTGGAGAAAATAGTGTGACAGAGCTGGATGCGAGAAAGGCTGCGGCGATGTTAAAGCTAAAGATGAGAAGAGGATAAAGAAAAAGACGAAAAAAGACATGCCTGCAAGATGACTGACTAAGCTGCGGCATGTCTTTCTTCTATATTTATTGAGAGGTTTGTTGCTTTGCAATCCGTTATATTAAAAGAGGGGGAATGGATATTGGATTGAATTTCGCACAAACTGTCTATTGGGGGAAACAGTTTTTTCAAATCCTTGCAAAAGCAACAGTTAGTGGTATAAAGTTATAAAAGATAGGCTGAAAAAAAGACAGTATCCTCCTGAAGATCACCGCCTTTGGTCTGCATCACTAATATAACTTCGGTGATAGTATAAAGCCGGAGTCGAAAATTGTCAATAGGAAAGAAGAAAAAAATTGTACATTAAAAAATACAATAAAAAATCGAAAAAAATGTAAAAAATAGTTGCAAAACGAAAAAGTATCTTGTATACTAAGAGAGCTGTGACATGATAGCGATGAAGCGTGAGGTTGCTGCTTAACATAGCAGGTGTTCCGTGGAGCGAATGTCAAGTTAGGAAACTGGCGACAAGTCACTGTACGAATCAATAACAGCCGATGAAAAACGGTAACAACGTGTGAGAGTTTTATGACACACACGGGAGAGTGTACAGTCACCGCTTGTCGTACTTAAGTTGAATAGTACGAAAAGGAGGCGACTTTTTTTATGGCAAGTCAAGTAATGAGAATCACATTAAAAGCATATGATCATCAGTTAGTAGATGCATCAGCAAAGAAAATTATCGAAACTGTAAAGAAAAATGGAGCACAGGTGAGTGGACCGGTACCACTTCCAACTAAGAAGGAAGTTGTAACAATCTTAAGAGCGGTACACAAATACAAAGATTCCAGAGAGCAGTTCGAACAGAGAACTCATAAGAGACTGATCGATATCACAACACCAACACAGAAAACAGTTGATGCATTATCAAGATTAGAGATGCCGGCTGGTGTTTATATTGATATCAAAATGAAAAACAAATAAGACAGTAACAATCCTATATTTAGGATGAACACATATATTCAGTGTTCCGCTGTAAATCACAGGAGGTAATTATAATGAAGAAAGCTATTTTAGCTACAAAAGTCGGAATGACTCAAATCTTCAACGAAGATGGAGTTTTAACTCCAGTAACTGTACTTCAGGCTGGTCCATGTGTAGTAACACAGATCAAGACAGTTGAGAACGACGGTTACAGCGCTGTTCAGGTTGGTTTCGTTGACAAGAAAGACAAAATCGTTAACGTAGACAAGAACGGTAAGAAAACAATCGTGCACAGACACGGTACAACAAAAGCAGAAAAAGGACATTTTGACAAAGCTGGTGTTTCAAGCAAGAGATTTGTAAGAGAATTCAAATTTGAAAACGCTGACGAGTTCGAATTAGCACAGGAAATCAAAGCTGATATCTTTGCTGCTGGAGATAAAGTAGATGCTACTGCAATCTCTAAAGGTAAAGGATTCCAGGGTGCGATCAAGAGACATAACCAACACAGAGGACCTATGACTCACGGTTCTAAATTCCATCGTCATGCAGGTTCCAATGGTGCTGCATCTGATCCGAGCAAGGTATTCAAAGGAAAGAAGATGCCAGGACACATGGGAAGCAAGAGAATTACAATTCAAAATCTTGAAATCGTAAGAGTAGATGCTGAAAACAACTTAATCTTAGTAAAGGGATCTGTACCGGGACCTAAGAAATCTTTAGTGACAATTAAAGAAAGCGTAAAAGCAATCTAGTCTTTAATAGGAAAGGAGGAACACACAGATGGCAAACGTATCTGTTTATAATATCGAAGGTAAAGAAGTTGGAACAATCGACTTAAGCGATGCAGTATTCGGTGTTGAAGTAAACGAACACTTATTACACATGGCAGTTGTAAGCCAACTTGCAAATAAACGTCAGGGAACACAGAAAGCAAAAACTCGCTCAGAAGTTCGCGGCGGTGGTAGAAAACCATGGAGACAAAAAGGAACAGGTCATGCAAGACAAGGTTCTACAAGAGCTCCACAATGGACAGGCGGCGGAGTTGTATTTGCTCCAACACCAAGAGATTACTCTTTCAAATTAAATAAGAAAGAGAAGAGAGCTGCTCTGAAATCAGCTCTGACAAGTAGAGTAGAAGAAAAGAAATTCATCGTTCTTGATGAGATCAACTTTGGAGAGATCAAGACAAAGAATTTCCAGAATGTACTGAACAACTTAAATGTAGCAAAAGCGTTAGTTGTTTTAGAAGATGGAAATAAGAATGCAGAATTATCTGCAAGAAACATTCCTTCTGTTAAGACAGCTCGTACAAATACAATCAATGTATACGACATTCTGAAATATAACACAGTAATCGCTACGAAAGCAGCTGTTGAGACTATCGAGGAGGTGTACGCATAATGGCAAGCATTCAGTATTATGATGTAATCCTTAAACCAGTGATCACTGAGAAGAGTATGGCTGCTATGGCTGAAAAGAAATACACATTTTTAGTTCATCCACAGGCAACAAAGTCTCAGGTAAAAGAAGCAGTTGAAAAAATGTTCGCAGGAACAAAAGTAAAAAGCGTAAATACTATGAATCTTGATGGAAAAACAAAAAGACGTGGTATGACATACGGAAAAACTGCAAAGACAAAGAAAGCAATCGTTCAGCTTACAGAAGAAAGCGCTGATATCGAGATTTTCGAAGGCTTATAAGATAAAGTAACTATACGGTGCAAATCCGTGAAACGAAAAATTAGGAATTGAAAGGAGAGACAGTAATGGGAATTAAAACATACCGCCCATATACACCTTCCAGAAGACATATGACTGGCTCTGATTTCTCAGAGATCACAAAGACAACTCCGGAGAAATCTTTAGTTGTATCTTTAAGCAAAACAGCTGGTCGTAACAATCAGGGTAAAATCACAGTTAGACACCGCGGAGGCGGAGCAAAAAGAAAATATAGAGTAATTGATTTCAAGAGAAGAAAAGACGGAATTCCGGCTACTGTAATCGGTATCGAATACGATCCGAACAGAACAGCTAACATCGCTTTAATCTGCTACGCAGATGGAGAGAAAGCTTACATCTTAGCTCCTCAGGGATTAACAGATGGAATGAAAGTTATGAACGGACCAGAAGCAGAAGTAAGAGTAGGAAACTGCTTACCACTTTCTGAAATTCCGGTTGGTACACAGATTCACAACATCGAGTTATATCCAGGAAGAGGCGGACAGTTAGTTCGTTCAGCTGGTAACAGCGCTCAGTTAATGGCGAAAGAAGGAAAATACGCTACACTTAGACTTCCGTCTGGAGAGATGAGAATGGTTCCGATCATTTGTAGAGCATCTATCGGTGTAGTAGGAAACGGAGATCACAACCTTGTGAACATCGGTAAAGCCGGACGTAAACGTCACATGGGTATCAGACCAACAGTTCGTGGTTCTGTTATGAACCCTAACGACCATCCACACGGTGGTGGTGAAGGTAAGACTGGTATTGGTCGTCCAGGTCCATGTACACCTTGGGGTAAACCAGCACTTGGTCTTAAGACAAGAAAGAAAAACAAACATTCTAACAAGTTAATCGTTAGAAGAAGAGATGGTAAAGGTATCAAATAAATAGTTTACAAGGAGGTTAGAACCTATGGCTCGCTCACTTAAAAAAGGACCATTCGCGGACGAAAGCTTACTTAAAAAAGTAAAAGCTATGAATGAAGCAGGCGACAAATCAGTGATCAAAACATGGTCACGTCGCTCTACAATCTTCCCACAGATGGTTGGACATACAATCGCCGTTCATGACGGAAGAAAACATGTACCTGTATATGTAACAGAAGATATGGTTGGACACAAACTCGGAGAGTTCGTTGCAACAAGAACATACAGAGGACATGGAAAAGACGAAAAGAAATCAAGAGTTCGTTAATAGAGATGAATAAAACAACACCCTTTGGGTACATAGTACCCATGGGGAGGGCTTAATTATGAAAGGAGGATTCATCCATGGCTAAAGGACATAGATCCCAAATCAAAAGAGAGAGAAATGCAAACAAAGACACTAGACCGTCAGCTAAGTTATCTTACGCTAGAGTTTCAGTTCAGAAAGCATGTTTCGTATTAGATGCCATCAGAGGTAAGGATGTACAGACAGCACTTGGTATTTTAACTTACAATCCAAGATATGCTTCTAGTTTAATAAAGAAATTATTAGAATCAGCAATCGCAAATGCTGAGAACAACAACGGTATGAATGTTGAGAACCTTTACATTGAAGAATGTTACGCAAACAAGGGACCAACAATGAAGAGAATTAGACCGAGAGCACAGGGAAGAGCTTACAGAATCGAGAAGAGAATGAGCCACATTACACTTGTGCTGAATGAAAGATAAGGAGGGCAATCATGGGACAGAAAGTTAATCCTCATGGCTTAAGAGTCGGTGTTATCAAAGATTGGGACTCTAAATGGTATGCAGAAGACAAATTTGCAGATTATTTAGTAGAAGACCATAAAATCAGAACATTTCTGAAAAAGAAATTATATAGCGCAGGAGTTTCTAAGATTGAGATCGAAAGAGCATCTGACCGCGTGAAAATCATCATCTATACAGCAAAACCAGGTGTAGTAATCGGTAAAGGTGGAGCTGAGATCGAGAAAGTAAAAGCTGAATTAGCTAAATTTACAGATAAGAAATTAGTTGTAGATATCAAAGAAATCAAAAGACCAGACAAAGATGCTCAGTTAGTAGCTGAGAACATTGCATTACAGTTAGAGAACCGTATTTCTTTCAGACGTGCAATGAAATCTTGTATGTCAAGAACAATGAAAGCAGGAGCACTTGGTGTAAAAACTTCTGTATCAGGACGTTTAGGTGGAGCAGATATGGCTCGTACAGAATTTTACAGCGAAGGAACAATCCCGCTTCAGACATTAAGAGCAGACATCGACTATGGATTCGCTGAAGCTGACACAACTTATGGAAAAGTTGGTGTTAAAGTATGGATCTACAAAGGCGAAGTTCTTCCAACAAAAGAGACTAAGGAAGGGAGCGATAAATAATTATGTTAATGCCTAAAAGAGTAAAACGTCGTAAACAATTCCGTGGTTCTATGAAAGGAAAAGCTTTACGTGGAAATAAAATCACAAACGGTGAATATGGTATTGTTGCAATGGAACCATGCTGGATCCGTTCAAATCAGATCGAAGCAGCCCGTATCGCTATGACACGTTACATCAAACGTGGTGGTAAAGTTTGGATCAAAATATTCCCGGACAAACCTGTAACTACAAAACCAGCTGAAACACGTATGGGTTCTGGTAAAGGAACTCTGGAATACTGGGTAGCAGTTGTAAAACCAGGACGTGTAATGTTTGAACTTTCAGGAGTACCTGAAGAAGTAGCTCGTGAAGCATTACGTCTTGCAATGCACAAGTTACCTTGTAAATGTAAGATTGTTTCTCGCGAAGAATTAGAAGGCGGTGATAACAGTGAAAATTAATAAATTTGTAGAAGATTTAAAGGCAAAATCAGCTGCAGAATTGAATGAAGAATTAGTAGCTGCTAAAAAGGAACTTTTCAACTTAAGATTCCAGAACGCAACAAATCAATTAGACAACACAAGCAGAATTAAAGAAGTAAGAAAAAATATTGCCAGAATCCAGACTGTAATTACAGAAATGGCAAAAGCTGAGTAATATTCATAGAATATAGCTTCAGGAACTTCGGAAAGGAGTAGAAACTGTGGAAAGAAATTTAAGAAAAACTCGTACAGGTAAAGTTGTAAGTGACAAGATGGATAAAACTATCGTAGTTGCAGTAGAGGATCACGTAAAACACCCTCTGTACAACAAAATCGTAAAGAGAACATATAAATTAAAAGCTCATGATGAAAACAACGAATGCGGAATGGGCGATATCGTAAAAGTTATGGAAACAAGACCTTTATCAAAAGATAAGAGATGGAGACTTGTAGAAATTATGGAAAAAGCAAAATAATTTGCTTTAGAATTATGAAGGAGGTTTACCGGCATGATACAACAAGAAAGTAGACTTAAAGTAGCAGACAACACAGGTGCTAAAGAATTACTCTGCATCCGCGTGTTAGGTGGTTCTACTAGAAGATATGCCAGCATTGGTGATGTGATCGTTGCCAGCGTTAAAGATGCAACACCAGGTGGTGTTGTTAAAAAAGGCGATGTAGTGAAAGCCGTAGTTGTACGTACAGTAAAAGGTGCTCGTCGTAAAGACGGTTCTTATATCAGATTTGATGAAAATGCTGCTGTAATTATTAAAGATGACAAAAACCCAAGAGGAACTCGTATTTTTGGACCAGTAGCGAGAGAGCTTCGTGAGAAACAGTTTATGAAAATTGTTTCATTAGCTCCAGAAGTATTATAAGGAGGTACCGGAATGTCAACTATGAAAATCAAAAAAGGTGATACTGTAAAAGTGATCGCTGGAAAAGATAAAGATAAAGAAGGCAAAGTAATTGCTGTCAACAAAAAAGACGGAACAGTATTAGTTGAAGGTATCAATATGCTGACAAAGCACACAAAACCAAGTGCTGCTAATCAGAATGGCGGTATCGTTCACCAAGAAGGTCCTATTGATATTTCTAACGTAATGTATGTCCACAACGGAAAACCTACAAGAATCGGGTTCAAGATGGACGGAGACAAAAAAGTGCGTGTAGCAAAATCAACAGGCGAAGTGATCGTTGATAAGAAGAACTAATTCGGGAAAGGAGGACCAGAACTTTGAGTAGACTGAAAGAACAATACCAAAACGAAATCGTAGATGCTATGATTAAGAAATTTGGATACAAAAATATTATGGAAGTGCCAAAACTTGATAAGATCGTTATCAACATGGGTGTTGGCGAAGCAAAAGACAATGCGAAAGTGTTAGAATCAGCAGTAGCTGATCTTGAGAAAATCTCAGGACAGAAAGCAGTTCTCACAAAAGCAAAAAAATCTGTAGCGAACTTCAAATTAAGAGAAGGAATGGCTATCGGATGTAAAGTTACTTTAAGAGGAGAAAAAATGTATGAGTTTGCAGATCGTCTGATCAACTTAGCATTACCTCGTGTACGTGACTTCAGAGGAGTAAATCCGAACGCATTTGATGGAAGAGGTAACTATGCTCTTGGTATCAAAGAACAATTAATCTTCCCGGAAATCGAATACGATAAAGTAGATAAAGTAAGAGGTATGGACGTTATCTTTGTTACAACAGCTAAGACTGACGAAGAAGCTCGCGAATTATTGAAATTATTCAATATGCCATTTACAAAATAGTAGGGAGGAAATATTTCATGGCAAAAACATCTATGAAAATTAAACAACAACGTAAACAAAAATTCTCTACTAGAGAGTACAATCGTTGTAGAATCTGTGGTCGTCCACATGCATATTTAAGAAAATACGGAATCTGCAGAGTATGTTTCCGTGAATTAGCATACAAAGGACAGATCCCGGGAGTAAAGAAAGCTTCCTGGTAAGCCACAAAATAGAAAGAGCAAACAGGATATCCGTAGTAGAAGCGGTCGGATTTTCCGGCTGCATCTGAAGGATGTAACAAGTAAATGAAGAATGAAAAAATAGGAGGCAACTTCAAATGACTATGAGTGATCCAATCGCAGATATGCTTACAAGAATCCGTAATGCAAACACTGCAAAACATGATACAGTAGATGTTCCGGCATCTAAAATGAAACTTGCTATCGCAGAAATCCTTTTCAACGAAGGATACATTGCAAAATATGACGTAATCGAAGATGGTAACTTCAAGACAATCCGCATCACATTAAAATATGGTGCAGATAAGAATGAAAAAGTTATCACAGGTCTTAAGAGAATCTCTAAGCCAGGTCTTCGTGTATATGCAAACAAAGAAGATCTTCCTAGAGTATTAGGCGGACTTGGAACAGCTATCATTTCTACAAATCATGGTGTAGTTACTGATAAAGAAGCTAGAAAACTGAATGTTGGTGGAGAGGTACTCTGCTTCGTTTGGTAATCGGCAAATGCAACTGAAAACAGAGAAGCATAAATTGCTTCTCCGAAAATTTAAGTGTAGGAGGTAAAGGTATGTCACGTATCGGAAGACTGCCAGTAGCAATTCCAGCAGGTGTAACTGTGGAAATCGCTGAGAACAACAAAGTGACTGTAACAGGTCCTAAAGGAACTCTTGTAAGAGAGCTTCCAACAGAGATGGAAATCAAAAAAGAAGGCGAAGAAATCGTAGTAACAAGACCAAGCGACTTAAAGAGAATGAAAGCGTTACACGGTCTTACAAGAACACTCATCAACAACATGGTAGTTGGTGTTACTCAGGGATACGAAAAAGTTCTTGAAGTAAATGGTGTTGGTTACAAAGCCGCAAAATCAGGAAACAAATTAACATTAAGTTTAGGATACTCTCACCCAGTAGAAATGATCGATCCAGAAGGTGTTGAAACAGTACTTGACGGACAGAACAAAATTACTGTAAAAGGTATCGATAAAGAAAAAGTAGGCCAATACGCAGCTGAAATCAGAGATAAGAGAAGACCGGAACCTTACAAAGGTAAAGGTATTAAATATGCTGATGAAGTTATCAGACGTAAAGTTGGTAAGACTGGTAAAAAATAATTAAGGAGAGTGTGAAAATGGTTAGTAAAAAATCAAGAAGCGAAGTTCGCGTAAACAAACATAGAAGACTGCGTAACCGTTTCAGCGGTACAGCTGAAAGACCACGTTTAGCTGTGTTCAGAAGTAATAATCATATGTATGCTCAAATTATTGACGATACAGTTGGAAAGACTCTGGTATCTGCATCTACTCTTCAGAAAGAAGTAAAAGCAGAATTAGAAAAAACTAACAACGTTGATGCAGCAGCATATTTAGGAACAGTGATTGCAAAGAGAGCAATCGAAAAAGGTATTAACACTGTTGTCTTTGACAGAGGCGGATTTATATACCAGGGAAAAATCAAAGCATTAGCTGATGCAGCTAGAGAAGCTGGATTAGAATTCTAGGAGGAGGAACACAATGAAACAAAATCGCATTGATGCTAGTCAATTAGAACTAACAGAAAAAGTGGTATCAATCAAACGAGTAACAAAAGTTGTTAAAGGTGGTCGTAACTTCAGATTCACAGCTTTAGTAGTTGTTGGTGATGGAAATGGCCATGTTGGTGCTGGTTTAGGAAAAGCTGCTGAAATTCCGGAAGCAATCCGCAAAGGAAAAGAAGATGCAGCAAAAAAACTTATTTCTGTTTCATTAGATGAGAATGGAAGTATTACACACGATTTAATTGGTAAATTCGGAAGTGCTTCTGTATTACTTAAAAAAGCTCCAGACGGTACTGGAGTTATCGCCGGAGGTCCGGCACGTGCGGTTATCGAGCTTGCAGGTATCAAAAATATCCGTACAAAATCTTTAGGATCTAACAACAAACAGAACGTAGTACTTGCTACGATCGAGGGATTAAGTCAGATTAAAACTCCAGAAGAAGTAGCTAAACTTCGCGGAAAATCTGTTGAAGAGATTTTAGGCTAAGGAGGAGATTGAACATGGCAAATTTAAAAGTTACATTAGTAAAATCTACAATCGGTGCTGTTCCAAAACACAAAAAGACAGTGGAAGCTTTAGGTTTAAAGAAACTGAACAAAACAGTTGAATTACCGGACAACGCTGCAACAAGAGGAATGGTTCAGCAAGTTAGACATTTAGTGAAAGTAGAAGAAGCATAATTATAGACAAGGAGGTGTCACGATGAACTTATCAAGCTTAAGACCTGCTGATGGGTCAAAACATAGTGATAATTTCAGAAGAGGCCGCGGACATGGGTCAGGAAATGGCAAAACTGCTGGTAAAGGACATAAAGGTCAGAAAGCACGTTCAGGCGCTACAAGACCAGGTTTTGAAGGTGGACAGATGCCATTATACAGAAGAATACCAAAGAGAGGTTTCACATGCAGAAACTCTAAAGAAATCGTTGGTATTAATCTGAGCGCATTAGAAGTATTTGAAAATGATTCAGTTGTTTCAGTTGAGACATTAATCGAAGCAGGAATCGTTAAGAATCCTAGAGATGGTGTTAAGATTCTTGGAAACGGTGAACTTACAAAGAAACTTACTGTTCAGGCAAACGCTTTCAGCGCAAGCGCTGCAGCTAAAATTGAGGCTCTCGGTGGAAAAGCAGAGGTGATCTAATGCTAAAAACATTTCGGAAAGCATTTCAAGTGGCAGATATTAGAAAAAAGATTTTCTATACATTTATGATGCTTGTTGTGATTCGAATAGGTTCACAATTGCCGACACCGGGTGTTGATCCAACTTATATTCAGAATTTTTTTGAAAGTCAGACAGGGGAAGCGTTTAACTTTTTTAACGCTTTCACTGGCGGTTCTTTCACACAGATGTCAGTATTCGCGCTGAGCATCACTCCATACATTACATCTTCTATCATTATGCAGCTTCTCACAATTGCAATTCCAAAATTAGAGGAAATGCAGAAAGATGGAGAAGATGGAAGAAAGAAGATTGCAGCGATTACTCGTTATGTGACAGTAGCTCTTGCACTGATTGAATCTACAGCAATGGCTGTTGGATTTGGGCGTCAGGGACTTCTTGTTGATTTTAATTTTGTAAATGCTGCAGTAGTAGTAGTGACACTCACAGCCGGTTCTGCATTCCTTATGTGGATCGGTGAGCGGATTAATGAGAAGGGTGTGGGAAATGGTATTTCCATCGTACTTCTGATCAATATCATTTCAAGAGTACCGGATGACTTTGTGACACTGTATAATCAGTTCATGAAAGGCAAGAGCCTTGCTTCCGCAGGACTCGCAGCTGTTATTATACTTGCAATTATACTTGTAGTAGTTGTCTTTGTTATTATTCTTCAAGATGGACAGAGAAAGATCGCTGTTCAGTATTCCCAGAGAATCCAGGGAAGAAGAAGTGTAGGAGGACAGTCTTCATTTATCCCATTGAAAGTAAATACAGCAGGTGTTGTTCCTGTTATTTTTGCATCTTCTCTGATGCAATTCCCGGTCGTGATCGCTTCTTTCTTAGGAAAGGGAAACGGAAAGGGAATCGGAAGTGAGATTCTGAAAGGATTAAGTTCTAATAACTGGTGTAATCCAGAGCAATTAAAATATTCCTGGGGACTGATCTTATATATTGTCCTGACTGTTTTCTTTGCATATTTCTATACATCTATTACATTTAATCCGTTAGAGATTGCAAACAATATGAAAAAGAGCGGTGGGTTCATTCCGGGTATCCGTCCGGGAAAACCGACAGCAGACTATCTGACAAAGATCCTGAATTATATCATCTTTATCGGAGCAGTAGGACTGATCATTGTACAGGTAATTCCTTTCGTATTCAATGGCTGGCTCGGAGCAAATGTTTCCTTCGGCGGAACATCTCTGATCATTATCGTAGGTGTTGTACTGGAGACGATCAAACAGATTGAATCCCAGCTGCTTGTACGAAATTATAAAGGTTTTTTAAATAAGTAATCAATTAGTGTTCTGAATTTTTTCAGAACACTAAAATACTATACGGACATATCGTCGCGTTTGGAGGAAAATGCCATGAAAATTATTATGCTAGGTGCGCCGGGGGCAGGCAAAGGAACACAGGCAAAAAAAATTGCTGCAAAATATCAGATCCCACATATTTCCACAGGAGATATTTTCAGAGCGAATATTAAAAACGGGACAGAACTGGGAAAACAGGCAAAGACATATATGGATCAGGGACTTCTTGTTCCGGATGAGCTTGTAGTAAATCTGGTTGTGGATCGAGTGAATCAGGAAGACTGCAAAAATGGATATGTACTTGATGGATTCCCAAGAACAATTCCGCAGGCAGAAGCGCTTGACCGTGCATTGGAAGCACTTGGACAGAAAGTGGACTATGCGATCAATGTAGAAGTACCAGATGAAAACATTGTAAATCGAATGTCAGGAAGAAGAGCATGTGTAGGCTGCGGTGCCACTTATCATGTAGAATATGCACCGACAAAGATGGAGAATGTATGTGATGTCTGTGGTGCAGATTTGATCTTAAGAGAGGACGATCAGCCAGAGACAGTTTTAAAGCGTCTTGGTGTTTACCATGAGCAGACACAGCCTTTGATCCAATACTACACAGAGAAGCATGTATTAAAAGAGGTCGACGGAACAGTGGATATGGAAGCTGTATTTGCGGCGATCGTTGAGATTTTAGGAGCGTAAGCATATGCCAATTACAATGAAATCGGCAAGAGAAATCGAACTGATGACAGAGGCGGGAAGGATTCTCGCAGCCGTACATGAGGAACTTGAGAAGGCATTGCACCCGGGGATGACGACACTTGACATTGATAAAATCGGTGAGGAAGTGATCAGAAGTTATGGATGCATTCCGTCATTTCTCAATTATAATGGATATCCGGCGTCCATCTGTGTATCAGTCAATGACGAAGTGGTACATGGGATTCCGTCGAAGAACAGGATCATAAAAGAAGGAGATATTGTCAGTCTCGATGCAGGAGTGATCTACAAAGGATATCATTCGGATGCTGCAAGGACACATGCGGTCGGCGAAATCAGCAAGGAAGCAGCTGATCTGATCAAGGTGACAAGAGAATCTTTCTTTGAAGGAATCAAATTTGCCCGAGAGGGAATGCATTTATTTGAAATTTCAGCAGCAATCGGAAGATATGCGGAAGAGAGAGGATATGGTGTCGTAAGAGAATTATGCGGACATGGAATCGGTACTCACCTGCATGAATCACCTGAGATACCAAACTTTGCACAGGGAAGAAGAGGACCGAAACTGCGCGCTGGAATGACACTGGCGATCGAACCGATGATCAACATCGGTACGCATGAGGTCGACTGGCTGGATGATGACTGGACAGTCGTGACAAGAGATGGTTCCTTATCTGCACATTACGAAAATACGGTGTTGATCACAAAAGACGAACCGGTACTTTTAACCTTATTGAAGTAAGAGGACAGAATATGAAGGAATTAGAAACAGGAATGTTCGCAAGATCAAAAGCCGGGCATGACAAAGGGCAGATTTATATCATCAAAGATATGGATGAAAACGATGTGTATCTTGTAAATGGAGAGAATCGTACATGTGGCAAACCTAAAAAGAAGAAAAGAAAGCATGTACAGATCATTACAGAACGATACGAGATACAGGCCGCAGACGATGTGGCAGTAAAACGGATACTGAAATTATATAAGGAAAAGAACGTGAATCATTAGGAGGGTGTAAAAAATGTCAAAAGCTGACGTGATTGAAATTGAAGGAACAGTAGTAGAGAAGTTACCAAATGCGATGTTTCAGGTAGAATTAGAAAATGGACATCAGGTACTTGCACATATCAGCGGAAAGCTGCGTATGAATTTTATCAAAATTCTTCCGGGAGATAAAGTAACCTTAGAGTTATCACCGTATGATTTGTCAAAAGGTAGAATTATTTGGAGAGATAAGTAAAAAACTATTGACTTTATTAAAATTATAATGCTATAATATTAGGCGAACTGTTTTGTGATTATTTTGCAGAATAGTGGGTAAATATAGGCAGAGCAGTGGATGAAAGGAGGATTTGACGTGAAGGTTAGATCATCAGTTAAACCAATTTGCGAAAAATGCAAAATCATTAAAAGAAAAGGAAGCATCAGAGTAATCTGTGAAAATCCGAAACACAAACAAAGACAAGGATAATAAGCGTCGTTGTCGAATTTGTGCGTAAAGCACAAAAATTTATTTAGGCGGCTGTAACATGACACACCAGGGTGTGTGGTGTTATTAAAATATACAAGAACATACCGATTGTATATTGCTTATAATACTGGCTCCGGCCAGAAAGGTCACAGGAAACTGTGGCTGGACGCAGCGAAGAAGGATGAAGATCCCGGCGTCCCAATTTGAGACAATATAAACTACGGCAGAAGAGGGTGTATACTACATTTCAGACCTGTAACCCAGGGGCTATGCATACTTCTTGCTGACCAAGATTCAAAATGGAGGAAAATCACATGGCTCGTATTGCTGGTGTAGACTTACCAAGAGACAAACGTGTAGAAATCGGATTAACTTACATCTACGGAATTGGTAGAGTAAGCTCTAATCGTATCTTAGAAGAGGCAGGAGTAAATCCTGATACTCGTGTCAGAGATTTAACTGACGAAGAAGTAAAGAAAATCAGTGCTGTAATCGATGAAACTCAGTTAGTAGAAGGTGATCTTAGAAGAGAGATCGCTCTTAACATCAAGAGATTACAGGAAATCGGATGCTATAGAGGAATCCGTCACAGAAGAGGACTTCCGGTACGTGGTCAGAAGACAAAGACAAATGCCAGAACAAGAAAAGGTCCTAAGAGAACAGTAGCAAACAAGAAGAAATAATAAGAATTCGTAGAAAGTAGGTTAGTTTAAATGGCTAAGAAAGTTACAAAAAAAGTGACAAAGAAACGTGTCAAGAAAAACGTTGAACGCGGACAGGCACATATCCAATCATCTTTTAATAATACAATCGTAACATTAACAGATGCTCAGGGAAATGCTCTTTCATGGGCAAGTGCAGGTGGTCTGGGATTTAGAGGTTCAAGGAAATCTACTCCTTATGCAGCACAGATGGCAGCTGAGACAGCAGCAAAAGCAGCATTAGTACATGGTTTGAAATCAGTAGACGTTATGGTAAAAGGACCAGGTTCTGGTAGAGAAGCAGCAATCCGTGCGCTTCAGGCATGCGGAATCGATGTAACAAGCATCAAGGACGTAACACCAGTTCCACATAACGGATGTCGCCCACCAAAACGTAGAAGAGTGTAATTAGGAGGATACGAAAATGGCAGTAAATAGAGTTCCAGTTCTGAAAAGATGCCGTTCATTAGGTATGGACCCAATCTATTTAGGAATTGATAAAAAATCTAACAGACAATTAAAAAGAGCTAATAGAAAAATGAGCGAATACGGACTTCAATTACGCGAAAAACAAAAAGCAAAATTTATCTATGGCGTTTTAGAAAAACCTTTCAGAAACTATTTTGCAAAGGCTCAGAAAATGAACGGAATGACAGGTGATAACCTTATGATTCTCCTTGAATCAAGATTAGACAACGTTGTATTCCGTTTAGGTTTAGCAAGAACAAGAAAAGAAGCTAGACAGATTGTTGACCATAAGCATGTATTAGTAAATGGAAAACAGGTAAACATTCCTTCTTACTTAGTAAAAGCAGGAGATGTTATCGAAATTAAAGAAAAGAATAAAGGTTCTCAGAGATACAAAGACATCTTAGAAGTGACTGGCGGAAGAATGGTACCAGATTGGTTAGAAGCAGACGCTGAAAACTTAAAAGGAACTGTAAAAGAACTTCCATTAAGAGAAGCAATCGACGTTCCAGTAGATGAGATGTTGATCGTCGAATTATATTCTAAATAATTAAACCTTTTGCGTTTGATTACGCTGCAACAGACAGGGGTGTTGCAAAATGGAAAATTTCTACAGGAGATCGTCTTCGTCTATTGGCGGTTGGCAATATCTTGGCTGAATGCTTCATTTTGTGAGAACCCCTAGTTGTATCCTATCACATATTATTTGTCGGAATGCGGATTCAGACAGAGTATCGTGTGAAAATGTGTACGGCATATAGATATGCTGTGGGAAGTTTATTTGGAGTATAGTTACCCTCAATAGTTTAATAGCCCAGAAGGAGGGACTTTATCGTGTTTGATTTTAATAAACCAAATATTGAAATTACTGAGATTTCAGAAGACAAAAAATATGGCAGATTTGTTGTAGAACCTTTAGAAAGAGGATATGGTACAACACTTGGTAACTCTCTGAGAAGAATCATGCTTTCTTCTTTACCGGGAGCTGCAATCAGCCACGTAAAGATTGACGGTGTGTTACATGAGTTCAGTTCAATTCCGGGCGTGAAGGAAGATGTGACAGAGATCATCATGAATCTGAAATCACTGGCAATCAAGAACAGTTCCGAGACAGATGAGCCGAAGACTGCTTATATTGAGTTCGAGGGCGAAGGTGTCGTGACTGCTGCTGATATTCAGGTGGATCCAGATATCGAGATCATGAATCCGGATGCAGTGATCGCTACATTAAATGGCGGTGCAGACAGCAAACTTTACATGGAACTTACTATCACAAAAGGCAGAGGTTATATCAGTGCAGATAAGAACAAGAACGAAGAACTGCCGATCGGCGTGATTCCGATTGATTCTATCTACACACCGGTAGAACGTGTAAATCTGACAGTAGAGAATACTCGTGTTGGACAGATCACAGACTATGATAAACTGACACTGGATGTATATACAAATGGAACATTACTTCCAGATGAGGCAGTCAGCCTTGCTGCTAAGGTTCTCAACGAACACTTGAAATTATTCATCGATCTTTCAGAAGTAGCTCAGGCTGCAGAAGTTATGATCGAAAAAGAAGACGATGAAAAAGAAAAAGTGTTAGAGATGAGCATTGATGAATTAGAGCTTTCTGTTCGTTCTTACAACTGCTTAAAGAGAGCCGGCATCAATACAGTGGAAGAACTGACAAACAGAACTCCGGAAGATATGATGAAAGTTCGTAACCTCGGACGGAAATCATTAGAGGAAGTTCTTGCAAAATTAAAAGAACTCGGATTAGAATTAAGCCCGGGAGAAGAGTAAATGATAACAGCATCTAGCTAGTAAGCCCGAAGATGCATAACTAGATGACACCGGTTAATAAGCCCGAAGTGCATAGCCGCGTGTTCCGAAATATGGAGGAAATTAAAAATGGCAAAATATAGAAAACTTGGCAGAACAAGCAGCCAGAGAAAAGCATTAATCAGAAACCAGGTAACAGCATTACTTCACAATGGTAAGATCGTTACAACAGAAGCAAAAGCAAAAGAAATCCGCAAAGTTGCAGAAGGTCTTATCGCTTTAGCAGTAAAAGAAAAAGACAATTACGAAGAAGTAACTGTAAAAGCAAAAGTTGCACGTAAAGATAAAGACGGCAAGAGAGTGAAAGAAGTTGTAGACGGAAAGAAAGTTACAGTTTACGATGAAGTAGAAAAGACAATCAAAAAAGATATGCCTTCAAGACTTCATGCAAGAAGAGAAATGTTAAAAGTTCTCTACCCAGTGACAGAAGTTCCGGAAAAAGCTGCTGGAAGAAAGAAAAATACAAAAGAAGTAGATTTAGTTGAAAAATTATTCAGCGAAATCGCACCAAAATACGAAGATCGTAAAGGTGGATACACAAGAATCGTTAAGATTGGTCTTCGTAAAGGTGATGCTGCAATGGAAGTTCTCCTTGAGTTAGTATAAGATCCAGGATTATTTCAGAGTATAAAATAAAAAGTCATAAGACAAATCAATACAAAGAGATGGAAGAAATACAGAGATGTATTCTTTCATCTCTTTTTGCTGTGGACTTTAGTCTGTTTCGCCCATTGGAGTTTTTCGTTGATCCGAAAAATGGAGATGGGCGAAACAATAATCCACCCGCTATGCGGGTGCGCGTCGATTGTTATACAAAAAAATTACCTTTCCGT